>Ga0182738_1001933_pt1 | contig 25139 bp, 12 predicted proteins | sample eDN5th30CBELigMG_FD_128876 | JGI IMG/M metagenome (GOLD analysis project Ga0182738, IMG submission 128876) | Enriched Miracle-Growth compost microbial communities from Emeryville, California, USA - eDNA 5th pass 30_C BE-Lig MG (version 2)... ...
CGGTTCGTCGACCCTCAACTCGACCAGCAGCCAGGTGGCCAGGCTGCCCAGAGCGACGCCGAAGAGCATCAGGATCAGCGGTGAATCCCAGCCCAGGTGATTGCCCTCGCTCAGGGCCAGCAGCAGCGCCGCCAAGCCGGAGCCGAGCAGGATCGCGCCGGGAACGTCCATGCTGACCCGGTGCCCTCGGGCCGAGTTTCGGGGCAGGATCAGAATCACCGCCAACAAGGCCAGTGCGGCGAAAACGGCGCCGAACCAAAAGGCTGCCTGGAAGCCGAGATCCTGAGCGATCAGACCAGTTATCGGGAAACCCAATCCGGCCCCGACCGCGACGGTGATCGAGAGAGCCGCGATCGCCGACGCCTGGCGCCGGCCTTCCAGGTGCTCACGGGCCAAGGCGATGGCGAGGGGGACCGTCGCATAGCCGATCCCCATCAGGCTGCGGCCGAGCAGGAGCTGGAGGATCGAGTGGGAGGTCGCCGCGATCACGGCGCCGATCGCAACCGCGGTGAGGGTCCCGATCAACACCTGGCTGCGGCGCGGGCCGTCTCCGAGCCGGCCGAGAACCGGCGTCGCTACCACGCCGACCAGCAGGGTCACGGTCAACATCCACTGGGCCGTGGCGAGTGAGACGTCGAACTCGTCGGCGATGGTCGGGATCAGCGGGGTGCCGAGGGTCGAGGAGACCGAGACGGTCAGCCCGGCGAACATAAGGGCGGCGATCAGAATCCCAGGACGAGGGTGAGACGGTTTGTCAACGAGTGATGTCATCAACTGTTGACATAGTAGCGCGAAGCTTCGGGGAGGTCAAGCTGCCTCCAGTCGACCCGGCGTGCAAAAAGAAACGCCCCGGACTTGCGGGGCGTTTCGTGAATCTGCTGTGTCGGCAGGTTAGAACTTGCCGGGATGCCTGGCGCTGAAACCCCGGGGAGAGCGGATAGTCGTGCTCCACCGGTTGCCGCCGGTCGAGCTCATGTTCGACGTATCGAAGGAGAGGCCGGCCACGACCATGTACATGTGACCGCCGTTGGCGTAGGTGGTGATCCACTTGCCGACGCCGGGCCGCTTCCAGCGAACGAAACTGCCGGAGGGCATCGGATACCTGATGAAGCCACCGGCGCGGAGCGCATACGAAACGGAGCCGGAGCAGTCATATCCGCGGTCGAGCTTGCGGCCCAGCTTGTGGCCGCCACCGTAGACGTACGGCTTGAAGCGGATCCGGTTGGCCGCCGCGATGACCCGCTTGATGGCGGCCGGGGCGGTGTCCGGAGCAAAGGCCTTGCCCTTGATCAGGCGGGCCTTCTTGATCGGCTTGCAAGTCGTCGGGGCCAGCGTGAGGCCTCCGCTCGAAGCGTCCTTGCAGCCGGCCTGGGCCGGAGCGGCAAAGGAAGAGAGTGCGATGAACGACAGTGCGGCCAGAGCGGCGAGGCCTGCCAGAGCCCTGAGGGGCGTAAACGAATGGGACGGCTGAATTATGCGCGACGGGTTGATACCGAATCTCCTGGGTCGGCCTACGGGGTTAGCTGTCGGGCTGGCGCTTTAGGAGCCGCGCTCCCACTTGATTCAGTGGGTTCGCCCCAGATACTTGGTTCCCCCGATCCCGGTCACTGAGTGAGTCGGGATTCGGCTTCTCGGTTATGAACTTGCGAGATCATAGACGATCTGCATGTCATTCGCTAACAAACCCGCGAAATCCTGCGAAATCCCTGCAATTTCGGGATAAATCCGTACAAGGAGCCGGGCGGGGCCGACCCGCAGGCACAAGCAGTTCGGGCGGGGCGGGTTTCTCGTGGAGGGCGGGGTGGACCTCGCCCGACTGCTTGTGTCGGCTAGGTTTGAATGGTGGAAATCGCTGGCAAGAAGGTGCTTTTGACCGGTGCGACCGGAGGTATCGGACGCACTATCGCCCGCACCCTTGCCGCCGCCGGCGGAAATCTCATTCTCTCGGCCAGATCGGCCGACGCCCTGGAGGAACTCGCCGCGTCCCTGCCCGGTGATGGTCACACCGTGCTGGCGGCCGACCTCGGAGAGCCCGGCGCCGCTCAGGTGGTGGCCGCCAAGGCCGGTGAGCCCGACCTCCTGATCGCCAACGCGGCGCTGCCAAGCACCGGCCGTCTGACCGAACTGACCGACGAGCAAGTCGCTCGCATGCTGCGGATCAACCTCGAGGCGCCGATCCTGCTCAGCCAGGCCCTGCTGCCCGGAATGCTGGAGCGCGGCCAAGGCAAGCTGGTCATGATCGGCTCGCTGGCCGGCAAGGCGGGCAGCCCCCGCTCCTCCATCTATAACGCGACCAAGTTCGGCCTGCGCGGCTTCGCCTTCGGGCTGGCCGCGGATCTGGCCGATTCACCGGTCGGGATCACCCTGGTCGCCCCCGGATTCGTGCGGGAGGCCGGCATGTTCGCCGACTCGGGTGCCGACGCCCCGCCCGGGCTGGGCACGACCACGCCCGAGAAGGTGGCAGCGGCTGTTCTCAAGGCGATCCGCTCGAACCGGATCGAGATCGCAGTCGCGCCCCTTCTCCAGCGGACCATGGCCCACGTCGGCTTGATCAGCCCTCACCTCTCCCACCGGGCCCAGTCGGGCTCGGCTGGCCAGAACGCCGCCGACTCACTCGCGCGCGGCCAGATCGACAAACGTTGACCCTCACCCACTCAAGCGAAAGAACAAGGACATGAGCAGCAATTCATTCGGAAGCAAAGACAACATCGAAGTAGGCGGGAAGAGTTACGAGATCTTCCGTCTCGACGCGCTGCAGGCGAAGTACGACGTCGCCCGGCTGCCCTACTCGATCAAGGTCCTGCTGGAGAACGTGCTGCGGCTCGAGGATGGGGTTTCGGTCAGCGCCGCCGACGTCGAGGCGATCGCCTCCTGGGACGCGAAGGCAGAGCCCTCGGTCGAGATCCCGTTCCAGCCGGCGCGGGTTCTGATGCAGGACTTCACCGGCGTTCCGGCCGTGGTCGACCTCGCGGCGATGCGGGACGCGATGGCTGACATCGGCGGTGAGGTCTCGGCGATCAACCCGCTGGTCGACGTCGACCTGGTGATCGACCACTCGGTCCAGGTCGACGCCTTCGGCAACGGCATGGCCTTCGAGATCAACGCCGAGAAGGAGTTCGAGCGCAACCAGGAGCGCTACGAGTTCCTCAAGTGGGGCCAGGGCTCCTTCGACAATTTCAGGGTGGTGCCGCCGGCCACCGGCATCTGCCACCAGGTCAACCTCGAGTACATCGCCCAGGTCGTCTACTCGCGAGAGAACGACGGGGTGCTCCAGGCCTACCCGGACACGCTGGTCGGCACCGACTCCCACACCACTATGGTCAACGGTCTCGGCGTGCTCGGCTGGGGCGTTGGCGGGATCGAGGCAGAGGCAGCCATGCTCGGCCAGCCGATCTCGATGCTGCTGCCGCAGGTGGTCGGTTTCAAGCTGCACGGCCAGCTGCCGAAGGCGGCGACCGCGACCGACCTGGTCTTGACCGTGACCGAGATGCTGCGCGAGCGCGGTGTGGTCGGCAAGTTCGTCGAGTTCTACGGCCCGGGCCTCTCGACCCTGCCTCTGGCCGACCGCGCCACCCTCGGCAACATGTCGCCTGAGTTCGGCTCTACCTGTGCGATCTTCCCACCGGACGCCGAAACCCTCCGCTACCTACAGCTGACCGGCCGCCCGACCGAGACCATCGAGCTGGTCGACGCCTACGCCCGGCTGCAGGGCACCTTCCACAGCACCGATTCTGAGGACCCCGTTTTCAGCGACACGCTCGAGCTGGAGCTCGACTCGGTGGTGCCGTCGATCGCCGGGCCGAAGCGGCCGCAGGACCGGATCGCGCTTTCCAGTTCCAAGCCGGCCTTCCTCGAGGCGCTGAAGGAGTTCGACGAGCAGGCCTCGCAGGAGCTGAGCGCGTACGACGAGGCGCTCGACGAGTCGTTCCCGGCTTCCGACCCGCCCGGTGAAGACCACGTCACGAGCGATCTCGGCAAGCCGGCCGGCGCACCGCTCAGCACGGCCGTCGAAGGTGAACGCTGCAGCAAGGACAAGGTCCCGGTCACGCTCGAGGACGGCACCTCCTTCGACCTCGACCACGGTCGCGTCGTGATCGCGGCGATCACCTCCTGCACCAACACATCCAACCCCTACGTGATGGTCGGCGCCGGGCTGCTCGCCCGCAACGCGCTCGCCAAGGGCCTGAAGCGCAAGCCTTGGGTGAAGACATCACTGGCCCCCGGCTCGACGGTGGTCACCGACTACCTCGACAACGCCGGTTTGACCAAGTACCTGGACGAGCTTCAGTTCAACCTGGTCGGTTATGGCTGCACCACCTGCATCGGCAACTCCGGCCCGCTCGCTCCCGAGATCTCGGCGGCGATCGACGAAAAGGACCTGGTCGTCTGCTCGGTTCTCTCCGGCAACCGTAACTTCGAGGGCCGGATCAGCCAGGACGTGAAGGCGAACTACCTCGCTTCACCCCCGCTGGTCGTCGCTTACGCACTGGCCGGCCGGATGGACATCGACATCCAGAAGGACCCGCTCGGGGAGGATCCGGACGGGAACCCGGTCTACCTCGACGACATCTGGCCCGACCCCGAAGAGGTTGCACAGGTGGTCGGCGATTCGATCCGCCGGGAGATGTTCGAGAAGAACTACGGCGATGTCTTCAAGGGCGACGAGAACTGGCAGAACGTCTCGGTGCCGGAAGGTGACCGCTACACCTGGCCCGACTCGACTTATGTTCGGAAGCCCTCCTTCTTCGAGGACATGCCGGCCGACCCGCCCGGCCTGGAGCCGATCCGAGGCGCCCGGGTGTTGGCTAAGCTGGGCGACTCGATCACCACCGACCACATCTCGCCCGCCGGCGCGATCAAGAAGGACAGCCCGGCCGGGTCCTGGCTGATCGAGCAAGGGGTCGGCCCGGCCGACTTCAACTCCTACGGCTCGCGGCGCGGTAACCACGAGGTGATGGTGCGCGGCACCTTCGCCAACATCCGTCTGCGCAACCAGCTGGTCGAGAGATCGGGCGGCTACACCAGGCATTTCCCGACCGGGGCGGAGATGTCGATCTTCGACGCGGCCCGGACCTACGCCGACGAAGGCGTGCCGCTGGTCGTCCTGGCCGGCAAGGAATACGGTTCGGGTTCCTCACGAGACTGGGCGGCCAAGGGCACCCGCCTGCTCGGGATCAGGGCTGTGATCGCGGAGAGCTACGAGCGGATCCATCGTTCGAACCTGATCGGCATGGGTGTCGTGCCGCTCCAATACCCGGACGGAGAGAGCACCGAATCACTCGGCCTGACCGGTGAAGAGGTGGTCACGATCGGTGACCTCAAGGGCGGCGAAGCGAAGACGGTCGAAGTGACCGCCGAACGCGAAGGCGCCGAGCCGGTCACCTTCACCGCCACGGTCCGCCTCGACACCCCGAACGAAGTCCGCTACATCAACAACGACGGCATTCTGCAAACCGTCCTCAGGGACTTGAACAAATAGGTCGGCGAGCTTTCGCTCGCCTCCAAGTCCAAACCCGCCCGCCCATTCCACGTAAAGGATGGTCGGGCGGGGTCGTAGATCAGCCCGTGGGCGAGCAGTCTTGAGGCACCGCGAAAAAATTGGCGGGCGAGGGTCGCGGGAGGCAGGGGGTCCGCGCGACCCTCACCACGCCTGCGCGTCGGTAGCCAGGGAGGGATGCCGACGCGAACGCCTCCGGGGGTAAACCGCCGGAAGCGGGCTTTGGAAATTTGTACTGGGTGGCAACCCCTCCGGGGCGCTGGTCCGATCCTGCTCCTTCCCTTTTCTCCCTACTGAAACTACGGACCTGCAACGCATTTTATACACCGATCGGTGATCTGCGTCAATTAAGCGCGAAGACGCCGTCCGGGCCGCACCGGACGGCCACGGAAACCTGGCGTTCCCGCCTGAGAAAACCGACTGTCGGCAGGCGATCCAACGGCGGTTCTAAGCCCGGGTCAGGGCGTGAGAGCGGTGAGGACGATCCGTTCCTGCTCGCGGATGTGGGCGACCGAGTAGCCCTCGCTGGGGCTGGAGCGTTCCGGCCGGCCGATGTATTCCAGATTGACGCCGTCGGGCAGGATCGGGGGCAGGCGCCGCCACATCGTGGCCCAGGCGCCCATGTTCTTCGGCTCTTCCTGCACCCAGGCGACTTCCTTCAGGTTCGGGTACAGCTTGAAGAGCTCGGCCAGCTGCTGCTTCGGGAAGGGGTAGAGCAGCTCGACCCGGGCGACCGCGACGTTCTCGGCCGTCTCGCGCGGGTCGGCGGCGTCCATGTCGTGGTAGATCCGGCCCGAGCAGAGCACGAGTCGCTCGACCTTCTCCCGGCGGTTGACTGCCTTGGGGTCGTCGAGGATGAAATGGAAGTGCTCCTCGGTCAGCTGCTTCAGCGTTGCGGTGGCGGCGGTCTGGCGGAGCAGGCCCTTGGGGGTGAAGACGACCAGAGGGCGGGCCTTCTTGATCAGCGCCTGACGGCGGAGCAGGTGGAAGTACTGGGCGGCGGTCGAGGGGTTGGCGACCCGGAGTGATCCCTCGGCGGCAAGCTGGAGGAAACGCTCTACCCGCGCGCTCGAGTGTTCCGGTCCGGCGCCCTCATGGCCGTGTGGCAACAGCATCGTCAGCCGCGAAGTCAGACCCCATTTCGCTTCGCCGGAGGCGATGAAGCTGTCGATGATCACCTGGGCCGAGTTGGCGAAATCGCCGAACTGAGCTTCCCAGAGCACCAGGGAGTCCGGGTTCGAGGAGGCGTAGCCGTACTCGAAACCGAGGCAGGCGATCTCGGAAAGCGGGCTGTTGTACAGCTCGAACGGGGCGGTCGCGTCCGCGAGGTGCTGGATCGGCGCGTACTTGATGCCCGTCTTCTCGTCATGCAGGACCAGGTGCCGCTGGGAGAAGGTGCCGCGCTCGGTGTCCTGGCCGGTCATCCGCACGTGCTTGCCCTCGGTGATCAGCGACGCGAGGGCGAGCGATTCCGCGTGTGCGAACTCGATGCCACCCTCCTCGAGGGCTTCGATTCGCCGGTTCAGCGGCTTGCGCAGCTTGCGGTGGATCGTGAAGCTGGCCGGTACCTCGAGCAGCGCCTCGTTCAACGCCCGCAGGCGGTCCGCCGGAACGGCCGTCTGGACCGGCGGGCTGGCCGAACGGTCGAGCTCGCCGGTACCGACATTGGTCACCGTCGGATCCTCGTACACACCGGAATCCATCTTCTCGCGCAGGCCATCGAGGGTTTTCTTGAGGTAGCTGCGCCGCTGCTCGGCCGCCTCGGCGACCTCCTCGGCCGTCACCACCTTCTGCTCGATCAGCTGCTCGGTGTAGATCTCGGAGACCGGCTTGTGCTTCTTGATCTCGGTCGCCATCAAGGGCTGCGTGTAGGCGGGCTCGTCGGTCTCGTTGTGACCGAAGCGGCGGTAGCCGATCACATCGATCACCACGTCGCGGTTCCAGCGTTCGCGGTAGGCCATTGCCAGACGCATCGCCTGCGAGCAGGCTTCGACATCGTCGGCGTTGACGTGGATGATCGGCACGTTGAATCCCTTCGCCATGTCGGCGGCGTAGGGGGTGGAGCGGCCCTCGTTCGGGTCGGTGGTGAAGCCGATCTGATTGTTCTCGATGATGTGGATCGTGCCGCCCACCGAGTAGCCCTCCAGCGACTGGAGGTTGAAGGTCTCCGCGACCACACCCTGGCCGGGGAAGGCGGCGTCGCCGTGCAGCACGACCGGCACCGCGGTAGAGGGGTCGTGGCTCAGCTTGCCGTCTTCGATCTTTCCCTGTGAGTAGCGGGTGGCACCGGTCACGATCGGGTCGACGAACTCGAGATGGCTGGGGTTCGGGTAGAGATGGACCTTGATGCTGCTGCCGTCGTGATGTTCGGCGATGCCCTCGTGACCGTAGTGGTACTTGACGTCCCCGGTGCCGCCATGCGGGATCGCGGCGACCGCTTTGACGTCTTCGATCCGCTTGCCGCCCTCGAATTCGGCGAAGATCGCCTCGGCCGGACGCCGGACGGTGTGGGCGAGCACCGAGAGCCGTCCGCGGTGGGCCATGCCCAGCACGACTTCCTTGGCACCGCCGCGCGCGGCCAGGGTGGTCAGCTCGTCGAGCATGGTCACGACCGAGTCGAGACCCTCGATCGAGAACATCTTCTGGCCGAGGTAGGCCTTCTCCAGGAAGCGTTCGAACTCGAACACGTCGATCAGCCGGCCGAGCAGGCGCTTCTGCTCCTCCTTGTCAAACGCCTTCCGGTGGGCCCCGGTTTCGACCATCTCGCGCAGCCAGACCCGCTGCTTGTGGGAGGAGATGTGCTCGAACTGGTAGCCGATCGAGCCGGTGTAGGCGGCCCGCATCCGGGGCAGCGCCTCGAGCAAGGTCTCGCCCGGCACGCCGATGCGCAGGATCGAGGCCGGCACCTGAGCCATCAATTCCGGGGTCAGGTGGACGGTCTCCGGGTCCAGGGCCGGGTCACCCTTGGGCTCGGCGCCGAGTGGGTCGAGATGGGCGGCGAGGTGGCCGTGGGTCCGGTAGGCCTTGAGCAGGGAGGTCGCTGCCTGCACCGCCTGCAGCAGCTCGGGGGTCGGTGCTTCGGCGATCGCGCTGGCGGCCGGCGCAGCGGTGGCCGAGAGGGGCGGGGCCAGCTTCGCCTTCGGCTGGGCGGCGCTCAGCACGGCCCGGTCGATCCCGAGGTCATCGGCCACGGACTCGTAGAACTCTTCGCCCCCGCCCAGCAGGCCGTCCAGGGTCTTGAGGAAGTTGCCGGATTCCGCTCCCTGGATGATCCGGTGGTCGTAGGTCGAGGTCAGCGTCATCACCTTCGAGACCCCGAGCTGGTCGATCTTCTCCTGGTCGGCATGCGACCACTCCGGCGGGTAGGCGATCGAGCCGGCGGCGACGATCGTCCCCTGGCCGCTCATCAGGCGCGGAACCGAGGCGACGGTTCCGATCCCTCCGGGGTTGGTGAGCGTGATGTTGGTGCCGGCGAAGTCGTCCGGGGTGAGCCGGTTCTCGCGGGTCTTGGTGATCAGGTCCTCGTAGTAGGCGTGGAAGGCAGGGAAGTCGAGCTGGTCGGCACCCTTGATCGCGGGCACCATCAGGCTGCGGGAACCGTCCTTCTTTTCGACGTCGACCGCGATGCCGAGGTTGATTTGGCCGTCGGAGACCGAGAAGAGCTTGCCGTCCTTCTCTTCGAAGTGACGGGCCATGACCGGCCACTGGCGGGCGGCCTGCACGATCGCCCAGGCGACCAGGTGGGTGAAGGAGACCTTCATGCCGCGATCGGCGAGGGCGCCATTGAGGCCCTTGCGCTTCGCGTCGAGCGTGTCGACGGCGATCGTGCGGAAGGAGGTGGCGGTGGGGATCGAGCGGCTCTCGTCCATTGCCTTGGCCAGCATGCCGGCCGGCCCGCGGAGCGCCTTCTCTTCCCGGTTGGCGGCGGGTGCGGCGCCATCTCCCGCGGCCAGTACGTCGGCCTTGGTCACCTTGCCGCCGGGTCCGGTGCCGGTGAGCTGGCCCAGGGTCAGGCCCTTGGCGGCGGCGATCCGCTTCGCGATCGGGGTGGCCCGCCCGTCACCGACGTCGACCGTGGTCGGGGTTTCGGCCGTCGGGGCTTCGGGAGCGGCACCGTTGCTGTCGGCGCCCGCTCCGACCCCCGGGATCATCTTGCAGAGCGCGGCGCCGATCGGGATCTCCTGATCCGGTTCGACCAGCAGTTCGGTGATCTCACCGGCGGTCGGGGCGGGAACCTCCGCGTCGACCTTGTCGGTTGAAACCTCGACCAGGGTCTGGCCCTCATCGACTATGTCGCCGACCGCGACGTGCCACTCGAGCACGGTCCCCTCGGTGACCGACTCGCCCATCTCGGGCATCGTCACCTCGATCGGTTCGGCCGCATCGGCTGCGGCATCGGTCTTCGTGGCGCTGCCATTGGGCGCGCTCGAAGACTTGGGTTGCGGGCTGTCCGCCAGGTCGGCGTCCCCTTCGGTCGCGGCGACCGTGGTCGAGGGTCCGGAGCCTCCGGCGTCGGGGTCGACCACGGCCAGCACGGAGCCGATCGCGATCTCGTCGTCGACCTCTGCGCGCAGCTCGGTGACCGTCCCGGTAACCGGGGAGGGAACCTCGGCGTCGACCTTGTCGGTCGAGACCTCAACGAGGGTTTCGCCCTCTTCGATGGTGTCGCCGACCGCGACGTGCCACTCGAGCACGGTCCCCTCGGTCACCGACTCGCCCATCTCGGGCATCGTCACTTCAACTGCGGTCGCTTCTGCCATTTGTTCCAAGTGTATGTATTCGCGCGAAGCGGCTTCCCCCCATCCGGAGGAGCTGGGTCAGGAAATACAGACGAAGATTCCTTCGCTTCGTTTCGACAGTCGCTGTAGTGTGCCCGGCGAGTCATCTAACTGCGCGATTGCTCGGAGGAGGAGCTGTGGATTACTTCATCACCGGAGGCACCGGATTCATCGGCCGCTACCTCATTGAAAGGCTGCTGAAGCGGGAGGGAACGGTGCATGTCCTGGTGCGTGAAGGGTCGCGCGGACGCCTCGAGGAAATGCGAGCCGGCTGGGGCGAGGACGGCGAGCGCGTGGTACCGGTGGTGGGTGATCTGAGCCTGCCGAATCTCGGGCTCGCCGAGGACCAGATCGCCGAACTGAAAGGCAAGGTCGACGCCTTCTACCACCTGGCTGCGATCTACGACATGGAGGCCGGCGAGGAGGCGATCCGGGCCGGAAACATCGAAGGCACGATCAACGCGGTCGACCTCGCCAACGAACTCGAGGTCGGCTGCTTCAACCACGCTTCCTCGATCGCCGCGGCGGGTCTCTTCAAGGGGACCTGGCGCGAGGATTTCTTCGACGAGGCGGAGAACCTCGACAAGCACCCCTACTTCCGCACGAAGCACGAGTCGGAGCGGATCGTGCGCGACCGTCTGACCGTGCCTTGGCGGATCTACCGGCCGGGCATCGTGGTCGGCGATTCCGAAACCGGCCAGATGGACAAAGTCGACGGTCCCTACTACTTCTTCAAGCTGATCCAGCGCCTGCGAGACGTCCTGCCACCCTGGGCGCCGACGATCGGTATCGAGGGGAAGCAGATCAACTTGGTCCCGGTCGACTTCGTGGCCGACGCGATCGACCACATCAGCCATCTCGAGGCGAAGGACGGCATGGTCTTCCACCTGACCGACCCGAATCCCCTTCGGGCCGGCCAGATCATCAACCTCTTCGCCCGTTCGGCCCACGCCCCGCAGATGTCGATGCGGCTCGACCCGCAGATGCTCGAGGTCATTCCGCCGGCGGTGCGCGGCGGCCTGATGATGCTGCCCCCGGTCAAGCGGATCACCGACTCGGTCCTCGATGACCTCGGCATCCCCCGGGAGGTGCTGGTCTACATCAATTACCCGACCAAGTTCGACTGCACGAACACCCTCGAGGCGCTCGAGGGCACCGACATCGCGGTGCCACCGCTGGCGTCTTATGCCGACACGCTCTGGGATTACTGGGAGCGCAACCTCGACCCGGACCTGTTCAAGGACCGCTCGCTCGGCGGCGCGGTCGGCGGCAAGGTGGTGATGATCACGGGCGCTTCCTCCGGGATCGGTGAGGCAGCCGCGATGAAGGCGGCCGCAGCCGGCGCCAAGGTGCTCCTGGTCGCCCGCAGTCGAGACAAGCTGGAGGAGATCCAGGCCCTGATCGCGGAGGAGGGTGGCGAAGCCTTCATCCACACGGCCGACCTCTCCGACACCGAGGACATCGACCGGATGGCCGACGAGGTCCTGGCCGAGCACGGACATGTCGACGTCCTGGTCAACAACGCGGGCCGCTCGATCCGCCGCTCGGTCGCGCTTTCCTACGACCGCTTCCACGACTATGAGCGGACCATGCAGCTGAATTACTTCGGCTCGCTGAAACTGATCCTCAAGCTGCTGCCGCGGATGCGGGAGCGCAAGTCCGGACACATCATCAACATCTCTTCGATCGGGGTCCAGACCAACACGCCGCGCTTCTCGGCCTACGTCGCCTCGAAGGCGGCCCTGGACGCGTTCAGCCGCTGCATCGGCTCCGAGATCATCGACGACAAGGTTCACATCACCACGATCCACATGCCGCTGGTGCGGACGCCGATGATCGCCCCGACCAAGATGTACGACGCCTTCCCGACGATCAGCCCGGACGAGGCGGCGGAGATGATCACCGACGCGATGATCCGCAAGCCGAAGAAGATCGCGACCAAGCTCGGCAACTTCGGCGAGCTGATGTACAGCCTCTCGCCGAAAGCCTCGGACGCGATCCTCAACACGGGCTACAAGCTCTTCCCCGATTCGAAGGCCGCCAAAGGCGAAGTCGAGGGGCAGGGCGAATCGGAGAAGGCACCCTCGACCGAGGCGGTTGCCTTCGCTCACCTGCTGCGCGGCGTCCACTGGTAGGCCGGAAGTCCAGTCGTGGCCGCGGATCGCAGGCTCAAGCATTGGGGCTGGGGTTATGAGGACCAGCAGCTGCCGCCGAACGAGCTGGCCGATGCGGGGGCGGGGATCCGGGCGATGCTGGGTTTCGGCGACGAGTTCCGGGAGCCGGTTCCGCTCGACCGGGTTGAGCTGAGGCCGCCGCGGCTGGCGGTGCCCACCAGCGGCCTCGACCTGTTCACCGACGAGAAGCACGAGCGCGCGGTCCACTCGCTCGGCAAGGCCTATCGCGACATCGTCCGGGGCTTTTACGGCGAGTTCCCGAACCCACCGGATCTGGTCGCTTTCCCCAAGGACGAGTCGGGAGTGGTCGAGGTGCTGGAACGGGCCTCCGACTGGGGTGCGGCGGTGATCCCCTTCGGGGGTGGCACCTCGGTCTGCGGCGGGATCGAACCGCGGTTGTCCGACCCAGATCGGCCGGTGGTCTCGCTCGACCTGACCGGCATGGACCGGGTACTGGAGCTGGACGAGACTTCACTGACCGCCCGGATCGAGGCCGGAGCCCGCGGTCCCGGGTTGGAGGAGCAGCTCAAGGCCCACGGCTTGACCCTCCGCCACTTCCCGCAGTACTTCGAATACGCGACCCTGGGCGGCTGGCTGGTCACCCGGGCCGGTGGCCATTTCGCAACCGGCGAGACCCACATCGACGACCTGACCGAATCGATCCGCGCGATCACCCCGGCCGGTGAGTGGGAGTCCCGCCGCCTGCCCGGCTCCGGCGCCGGACCTTCGCCGGACCGGATGTTGCTCGGCTCGGAGGGGATCCTCGGCGTGGTGACCGAGGCGTCGATGCGGGTTCGCTCGCGGCCGGACTTCAAGGCGACCGTCACGGTCGAGTTCCCTCGGGGAGACCTCGGCTTCTCGGAGGCCGCGATGGGCGCGGTTCGGCTGATCGCCCAGTCCCGGCTGATGCCGAGCAACCTCCGGTTGATCGACTCGCTGGAGGCACGTACCACGATGGCCGGCGACGGCTCGGCCACGCTGCTGATCATCGGTTTCGAATCGCATGGGCAGCCGGTCGAGGACCGGATGGACCAGGCGCTGGCGATCGCCGAGGACCAAGGCGGTCGGGTCGCTTCGAGGGCTTCGGCGGCGCCGCAGGCCAGCGCGGCCGGCAAGGGCGCTGCGGGGGATGGATCCGAGGAGGAAGCCGGCTCGGATCGCTGGCGTTCGGCTTTTCTCATGGCCCCGTACATGCGTGACACCTTCGTCGCCTGCGGCGTGATCGCCGAGACCTTCGAGACCGCGATCACCTGGGACCGGTTCGAGGAATTTCACCGTAGCGTGATCGACGCGACCCGCCGCGCGGTGGCCGAAGTGACCGGAGCTGCGGCAGAGGGCGAAGGCTCCCCTCGGGTCAGTTGCAGGCTGACCCACGTGTATCCGGACGGGGCCGCCCCCTACTTCACGGTCCTCGCCCCGGCCAAGCGCGGCTGTGAGGTCGCCCAGTGGGACGAGATCAAGGCCGCCGCCTCCGAGGCAATCGAGCAGGGTGGCGGAACGATCACCCATCACCACGCGGTCGGGCGGGATCACCGCCCCTGGTACGACCGGCAGCGCCCCGACCAATTCGCCATCGCCCTGAAGGCAGCCAAATCAGCCGTCGATCCCCAGAACATGCTCAACCCCGGTGTCCTGATCGATTGATCGACCATCTGAAAGTCATGCATTGCGCATGACTTTGCCTGCGGCCGGGAACCAGGTCGTCGCGGACGCGTGCTTTGCCGGCAGGCGGGTCAGGGCAGGGCGGCGGCATAGACCTCGTGGAGCTCGCGGCGGGTCTGGTCGAGGGGTTCGACCGATTTCTCGGTGCGGCTGAGGACTATCGCTCCTTCGATCGCCGAGATCGCCAGCGTCGCGAGGGAACTGGCGCGGGGCTCGGTGACTCCGGCTTCGGTGAGCGACGCGGAGAGGCTCTTGTGAATTTGATTGAAAGCGCGGGCGGCCGGGACCGCGGCCTCCTCTTTGGCGCCGGCCACCGCCGCGGCCATCAGGGGGCAGCCTTCGCGGAAGTCGGTTCGCTCCAGCTCGCGCATGTAGAAGCGAGCGAAGCGGTCGACCATCTCAGCCGGGCCGTCTTCGCTGCGTTCGAAGTTGGCCGCCACATAGCCGCCCGCTGATTCGATCGCCTCGGAGACGAGCTGCCTCTTGCCGCCCGGGAAATGGTGGTAGACCGACCCCCGGGGTGCACCGCTCGCCTCGAGCACGGCGGCGAACGACGTGTCGCCGACCCCTCGCTCGCGGAAGAGCCGAATCGCCGAGCCGAGCATCGCCTCCCGGGTGCCGGTTGCCATCGCTGCGCTTTCGCCGGCCGCGGGTCAGGCGGCCGCGCCGGCCTCGGCCTTGGCTGCCTCGCGCTGGGCCTTGGCGATCTCGACCAGCTCCTTGTAATGGACGACGTTGCCACCGGCTCCCCAGCCGCCGTCGACCACGTCGCGGCAGAGCACCCAGACCTTGAGAGCGTCCTCGTCGGAGACTTCGAACGCTTCCCGGATCGCGGCGGTACCCGTTTCGATCATCCGGGCGCGGCGATCGTCGTCGAGCGCGCCTTCGGGAGTCGCGACCTCGAGCTTGACCACGCCGGCGGCCGGCTTGTCGCCGGCGTAGACCAGCTCGGCCGGGCGTTCGTTGACGAGCACCCAGGTCACGCTGCGGAAGAACTCGGTGTTCGGTGCGCCCTCGGCTTTCAGCAGGTGGGTGGTCAGGTTCTCGACCAGTTGGTCGCGGGTTTCGGGCGTGATCGCCCCCTCCTGGTAACTCAGTTCCATCAGCGGCATCGGGATCTCCTTCGGTTTCGACGGACTATGCACATATGCATAACCGAGTTGGTGACCCGAAGTCAAGCGATGATTCACGGGTCGATTCGCCGAGATTGCTCTTTGTGCCGCCAACCGGGAGCAAAGTGGGCTTTCGATGGACTGCATCCTGCATTTCGAGGCGAACAAGTTGAGCAGGGCGCTTAGCCGGTAGCCTTCTGCGGCCGTGTCCCTTTGTCGGGGTGCGGACCCCGACCGATGGAAGCTTCCCCCCAGCACACCCTCACCGAGCGCGGACCCCTCCGGGCGGCGCTGAAGACTGCCCGGCCCCAGGAATGGGTCAAGAACGTCCTGGTCTTTGCCGGACTGATCTTCTCCGGCCAGCTCGACGACACCTGGGCGATCGGACAGGCGCTGATCACCTTCGCCTGTTTCTGCGCGATCTCCAGCGCCGGCTACTTCATCAACGACCTAAACGACGTCGAGCTCGACCGCCAGCATCCGAAGAAGCGGTTCCGGCCGATCGCCGCCGGCCAGCTGAAAGTCGGCACGGCCTGGGTTCTCTCGGTGGTGCTGGCCGTGGGGGCGGTCGCGATCGCCTTCCTGGTCGTCAACTGGCAGGTCGGGTGCATGGTCGCCGGCTACGGGGTGATTCAGGTCGCCTACAGCTTCGGCCTCAAGCAGGTCGTGATCATCGACGTGATGACCCTCGCCACTCTGTTCATCCTGCGGGTCATGGCCGGCGCCGAAGCGGTCGAGGCCCATGCCTCCGAGTGGCTGATCCTCTGCACGGGGATGCTCGCCTGCTTCCTCGGCTTCACCAAGCGCCGCCAGGAAGCGGTCTCCGAACTCCACGAAGGGACCAGCAGCCGCCCGGTGCTAGAGCATTACTCGCTGCCCTTTCTCGACCAGATGGTCGCCATGGTCACCACCGGCACCGTGGTCAGCTACTCGATCTACACGGTCAACTCACCCCTGGCCGGTTCCGAGATGATGCTGACCATCCCGCCGGTGGTCTACGGGATCTTCCGCTACCTCTACCTGATCTACGACCGCTCGGATGACCGTTCGACGGCCGCGATCGTGGCCGAGGATCGCGGTGTGATCATCGCCGGCGCGGTCTTCGTCGCCGTGGCTCTGCTCGTTCTCTACGCTTTCGACTGAACCAGCTTTTCAGCGGGTTTCCGGCAGAATTCGTGCCGGAGCAGGACTCTGACTTGACACAAGTCAAGAATTGCGTATCCTTTACTGCCCCAAAGAACACGGGAGACGGGTCTGGACCTGACTCGAGAACCGGCCGGAAGCCGAAAAAGGTCCAGAAGAAACCCTGTCGCTGGCTGTTTTCTCGAATTTTTGCCGCTAGTGACCGAGCCTTCGAGGCTTTCCCACCGTTCGCACCAGGCCAATTGGAAATTGTCCGGGTACCGAAATCGGTGTCCCTGAGTCTCGGAGAAGAATTGAAAACGTCAGTCCGTGTCGTGATGCGCTTTGCCCTCCTGCTGGCCGTGTTGGCCGGCGGCCTTTCCCTCATTTCGTCCGCTCAGGCGGCCGGAACTCCGGATCTGCAGGTCTCCGCCAAGGCTTCGAGCCCCCTCTACGGCGAGACCGGAACCGTTTCGCTCACCGCGTCGCTGGCCAACGGTCAGCCCAAGGGTTACAACCTTTCCTTCCGCGTGGTGCTGCCGAAGGGCATCAATTACGCCGGCGGTGGCGAGTACGCGCCGACCGTGGTCGCCAACCGGCCCACGAGCGGCGAGACCACCCTTCTTTTCAACAACATCTCGGACCTGGTCGCGAACTCTTCCCAGGGGGTGAACTTCAACGTCACCCATGACCAGGACCTCTTCGACGTCGGGTCGACCTACGAGATCGAGTACGGAGCGTTCATCAACTCGGATCCGCGCTTCATGCCGGACTTCGATGCGAACGGCATCCCGGTCCCGTCGAGTTCGACCGGGACCGCTGAAGCGACCACGACTTCGCACATCAACGCGATCAAGATCACCAAGTCGGAGCCGAGCCGGGAAGGCGAGATCCTCCGTGGGGTCCATGACCACCAGACCATCTACACGCTGAAGGTCCGCAACAACCTGGTCAACCCGACCAACGGGACCGTGCTCAACGACTGGCTGCCCGCCGACCTCGAGTTCCTCGGCTGCGAAGGCGATCCGGACAACACCACCGACGCCCCGAGCAACCCGGGCTCGAGCGAGGAGTACCCCGGTTCCGGTCCGATCGAAGTCGGAGCGGTCGATGACTGCCACGCGCCTTCCCTGGTCGAGACCGTGCTCGCCGACCCGGACGGTTCCGGGCCGATGCCCGAAGCCGTCTACACCCACGTGAGGTGGGACACCGGTGACTTGGCTCCGGGTCAGGAGATCACCTACAGCTACCGGGCCGCGGTCCCGCTGACCGAGAACACCCTGAACTGGAGTGGCGCCGAGCCTTCGGCGACCTCCGGAGCCCAGGCCGCGAACCTCGACAACAACGCGGTGGCTCCTCCGAAGGAGATCCAGGACGAACAGAAGATCGTCAACTACGCGATCGCCTCTGGCGAATATCAGAGCAACACGGTTCCCTTCAACGTCTCCGATGACACCACCCTCGAGCGGACCGCCGAGGACCTGGTCGTCTACAAGTCCAACCTCTCCTCGCCCCAGCTCGGCGAGGGAGACGTGACCAGCTGGGAGCTCCGCTTCCGCACCGGCGAGTACCGCTACTCGGATGATGTCGTGGTCACCGACACCCTGCCCTCCGGCCTTTGCCCGCTCGGTCCGGTCAACTACACGACCGGCAACGACGCCACCGACTCCGAATGCGACCCGACCGGTGACGCCCCCAGCGTGCCGTACAAGAGCGTCACCGAGAACGCCGACGGCACCTTCACCATCACCTGGGACAAGAGCGTGCTGGCCAAGCTCGGCCACACGGACGTCAGCGACGAGTTCGTGATCACCTTCCCGACCCGGACCCGCGGCCATTACCAGGCGAACTTCCTGCCGACCACCCCGCTGCTCGCCCGGGACGCGGTCTCGAACAAGGTAGATCTGACCGGTGACGCCTTCTCCCGCTGCATCGACCCGGGCAGCCCCGACTGTTCGACCACCGGCCCCCGGATCTGGAACGACGGGCAGGAGCCCGAAGCGGTCGTCGACGCCTCCTCGGCCGGCCAGAGCGCCCCGGGCGTGGCCCTGACCAAGCAGGTCGCCGAGAGCGGCACCAACTGCCAGACGGCGACCTACACCAACGAGATCCCGACCTACCAGCCCGGCGACACGATCTGCTGGAAGGTCACCCTCGACTTCCCGGCCAAGGTCCACACCCATCAGCTACGGGTGACCGACTTCCTGCCCCGGAACGCCGCCTTCGTGCCCGGTAGCTACGCCGACACCTCGGAGAACACCACCACCAACGCGATCGACACGAGCATGAGCGCCGGCGGGATCCTCTTCTGGGACATCAACGGCACCTACGTCCCGAAGCACTCCCAGCGCTTCCAGGTGGTCTTCAAGACAACCATCGAGCCGACCGGGATCCTCAGCCCGGTCGACATCGAGGGCAACCTGGCCAAGTTCGCCTTCGCGAACACCGACGGAACCTCTTTCCCGCTGCGCGACCAGGCCGACTTCGAGACCGTGACCCCGACCCTGGAGCTCGAGAAGGGCGTCCGTCAGGTCGATTCCGGCACCGTCCACAACCCTCCGGTCGACGGCTTGACCGTGCGTGGCGGCAACGTCGTCACCTACGAGATCGACGTCAAGTCGACCGGCGAGACAAAGGATGTTCAGGTCTGGGATCAGCTCCCGGCCGCATATGACTGCAGCATGGTCTCCGCGATCTCCGACTCGGGCACCTGCGTCGACGGCAGCGGAGTCAGCCGGATCAAGTGGACCGTTCCGGCGATCGCCGACGGCTCGACCAAGGCGTTGACCTACAAGGTCGCGATCCCCGGCACCTTCGGGCCCGAGAACAACTACGTGAACAAGGCCGGTGTCCGCCAGTACGAGAGCGACACCAACACCGGCGGCCGCTACGTCTACACGCCGCAGAACAACATCGACCCGGACAACCCTCGGACCCCCAACGTCCCCCGGGTCGATGACGAGAGCAACGTCAAGACCCCTGATGTCGGGCTGGTCAAGAGCCGCAGCACCTCGATCACCGAGACCGGGAACAACGCTGCTTCACAGGCCACGATCGGCGAACTGATCGACTACACGGTCACCGCGACACTGCCGAACGGGACCACCTTCGGCACCAACGCGAAGATCACCGACACCCCGAACTCGGCGGTCACCCAGCCCCTCACCGGGCCGGCCACCGCGACCCTGAACGGCTCGCCGCTGCCGGCCGGCTGGAGCATCTCCACGGTCGGCCAGACGATCACCGTCAACATCCCCGACGGTTACGTGGTGCCGGCCGGTTCCGATCACACGGTCGTGATCACCTTCCAGACCCGGGTCACCGACGTCGCCGCGAACACGCGTGGTCAGAATCGGACCAACCAGGCAAATATCTCCTGGACTGACGGCAGCCCCCGCAGCCGCAACTCGAACAGCGTCTCGACCACCATCGTCGAGCCGCTGATCTCGCAGACCAAGTCGAATGACAAGTCGACCAACGCGTTGCCCGGAGACGTGGTCACGTACACGCTCAAGACTTCGAACTCGAGCAGTAGCAACGTCAGCATCGCCCATGACACGGTCATCAAGGACGTCGTCCCGGCCGGGGTCACACTGGTCGACGCGAGCAACGACCCGCTCGCCGACGGAGCCGTCGTGCCCGGCACGAACGGCGCCACCTGGGACGCTGCGACGAGAACGATCACCTCGGCCGCGGCGCCGGTCATCGACATCGCCCCGGGTGGCAGCGTCACCTGGACGTACAAGGCCACGATCGACACTCCGCCGGTCGCGGGCAGCATCTTCACCAATACCGCGAACGCGAAGACGACCTCGATCGCCGGATCAGACGCCGGCGAACGCAGCGCGGCCAGCTCGACCAACACGGGATACCAGGCCAGCTCGAGCAGCACGGTCAGGATCGCCGGAAGTTCGGTCGCGAAGTCGGTCGACCCGTCTTGGGTCACGATCGGCACCCCGATGACCTACAAGGCGACGGTCACGATCCCGAAGAACCTCGAGTTCTTCAACTTGACCGCGACCGATGTGCTCCCGGACTCGATCGACTTCGACGGGTACGTGGGTTCCAGCTGCATCAGCGGCTGCTCGGCCTCTAACCCCGCCCCGACCGTCCAGAACTACGACCCGCAGGTCACCTCCTCGGTGACCAACATCGGCTGGGACATGGGCCACGTCGAGGCAGGCACGGCCGACCGGGTGATCGAGTTCACCTACAAGGCCCATGTTCGGGACACCCACCGCAGCGGCGGCGCAAAGGTTCTGGCCGGCCAGAGCATCATCAACAAGGTGAACTCGATGTCGAACACGTCGAACAAGTTCACCTTCGACCCGAACACCTTCCATCCCTCGGGCAGCTTCGATCACGTCTCACCCGACGCGAAGACGACCACCCCCGTCCGCGAACCGAAGATCACGCTCGACAAGCGGGTCAAGGTGGCCGGTGGAACCTTCGTCGACGGACCGGTGAAGAGCCAGCCCGGCGACACGCTGACCTACCGCATCGTGGTCACCAACGGCGGCACCAGCCCGGCCTACGACCTGGTCGTGAATGACATGCCGGACACCGAGCTCACCGACGTGGTGCTCGATCAGGGCGCCGCTTTCAACACCAAGGCCTGGAGCGCCGGCGACCGCGCGATGCGCTGGGTGATCCCCGGTCCGGTCGACCCGGGCGAGAGCGTCACCCTCACCTACACTGCGAGCGCGCTGTCCTCGGCCCAGCTCGGCACCGGCGACTCGGCGATCAACACCGCCGACTCGGATTACTGGGGCATCCCGCAAAACGAGCGGACCAACCCCTGGACCTACCGCCATTACGACGGCAACCAGGATTCGGTGCGGGTCGACTTCGAGTTCCCGGAGCTGACCGTCGAGAAGACGACGACCGCCCCTGGTTTCCCCGACATCGCCGACGCCCCGGTCGAGCAGCCCTTCGGCTGGCGCATCGTGGTCACCAACACCGCGACGACGGCGAAGGCCTTCGACACAGTGGTCCGTGACGTACTGCCCCCGGCCTGGACCTACGATTCCGGTTCGACCACGATCACCGGTGCGACCGGCGGCGACCCGACGGTCACCACCGACGCCGGCGGTGACATTCTGAGCTGGAACTTCAACGGCCAGGTCATCCAGCCCGGTGCCAGTGTCGTGATCACGTTCACGGCCACACCGCAGCTGGCGGCCCGCGCGAACCCGCCGGTCCAGACCAACGACGCCGACGCGAAGACCAAGGACGCGAGTGGAGCCGGCGGCAACAAGGACGGCAACTACGAGGACGAGGACGACGCCAAGGCGACCCTCAAGTTCCCGCTCGCCGATCTGAAGATCGAGAAGTCGGCGCCGGCCCAGGTCAACGTGCTCGACGAGTTCGATTACACGCTGAAGGTCACCAACAAGGGACCGGACACAGCGACCCAGGTCGTGATCAGCGACCCGCTGCCGGCCGGCCTGCAGTTCGTCTCTTCGGCCGACTGCACCGCGGCCATGTCCTGCAACGTCGGAACCCTGGCCTCGGGCGCGTCGAAGACGATCACCGCCCGAGTCAAGGCGACCTACGCGGTCGGTGGCACGACCGTCCACAATGTGGCCACGGTCACCGGCAAGGAGTGGGAGCCAACTCCGGAGGACAACACCGACGACGCCGACACTTTCGTGGTCGGCATCCCGGACCTGAAGATCACCAAGTCGGCGACACCGACCAATCCGCGTCCGGGAGACACGGTCATCTACACGCTGAAAGCCGAGAACGTCGGCAACGCCACGGCGGACAACGTGGTGATTACCGATCCGATTCCGGTCGGCCTGACGTTCGTCAGCGCGGATGCGCCTTGCACCCAGGCGGCGGGCACGGTCAACTGCCAGATCGGATCGCTCGATCCGGGCCAGGTCAAGACCTACCAGGTGAAGGCGACCGTGGATCAGTGGGGTGACGCCGATCCGTCGGTCGATCATCTGCTGGACGTCCAGAAGGTGGAGACCCAGATCGATCTCGAACCCGGCCAGGTCAGGACCGTCCAGGCGGTGTGTCCTTCCGGGTACTTCGCCAGCGATGGTTCGGTCCGGATCGACCACGTCGATCAGGGCACCGGAGACTGGACTGCCCCGCAGGTTCTGGAATCACGCGCGAGCGCGCTCGATACCTGGCAGGGCACCGTGAAGAACACGGCCACCGGCCGCGCCCAGGCGAAGATCTTCGCGGTCTGCGTCTCGAAGCGGACGGTCTCCGATGGCACCCATACGCACGATCTGATCGTCTCCAACCCAATCACGGTCAGCGACGAGGCCCCGGCCGGCAAGAAGACGGCCACCCTCCAGTGCGGCCCGGGTCAGATCGCGATCCAACCTGGCTTCGAGAGCTCGGCGGAAGCGGATCTGATCTACAGCGAGCCAGAGGGCAACGGCTGGAAGTTCGTGCTCGACGTCAGCGAGCCGGCGCATGTGACCTTCTCGATTCGCTGCATGACCCGTCAGGTCAGCGTGGTCGACGGCCACACCCATGACCTGAAGTTCCAGCACCTCGTCAAGGAGTTCACGATCCCGGCCGGGACCGTGAGCGAGGCGCAGCTCACCTGCTCCGATGGGAGCAAGGGCATCGTGGCCGACATGGATCTCGACGACGGCCTGGTTTCGCTGGGCAACGATCCCCGCCCGGTCACCCGCGCCTATCGCGTCTACAACCCGACCGATCACGACCTCAAGGCGAGGCTGAGCCTCCTCTGCCTGGGTCTGCGGACCGCGGGTGAGCACCTGCCGCCGAAGGTGCTTCAGAACACCGCTTACATCTCGACCACCTCGAACGAGCTGGTCATTTCGAACAACAACTCGACCGCGACCGTCACGGCCGAGGACACGGACAACTACACGCCGGTCGATCCGGTCGATCCCGAGAAGCCCGCCCCGAACAACCCGATCGCCAAGACGATCGTCGGCAAGGGCATCAGCTACTCGGCTGGGGGTGTCACCTTCACCCTGAAGTGCTCAGGCAGCTGTGGCGGCACCGCCAAGCTGAGCACCCTGAAGAAGGTCAAGGTGAAGGGCAAGAAGTACGGCAAGGGCACCGTGCTCGCGAAGAAGCGTTACTTCTTCGGCAAGGCCCGCACCAAGAAGGTCACGCTCAAGCTGACCAAGGCAGGCAAGAGGGTCCTGAGATCAGGCAAGGTCAAGAAGGCCAAACTCAGGATCGCAGGAGGGACCAGCAAGGTGATGAAGGTCGGGCGGCGCTAGATCCGACCCATCCTCAGGGAGAGAAGGGCTCCGGCCGAAAGGCCGGGGCCCTTCTTGTTGCAGCACGAACTCACGCCGACCTAGCTGGACAAACCCCCGGGCGCCGGACCGCTGAATACAGGTGGGCGAGACCTACTTGGAGACCGGAAGGTCGCCGGCGAGTTGGGTCTTGCCGTCCTTCTGGTACTGGACGTCGATCGTCTCGTCCTTGTTGTAGAAGCCCACCACGCCCAGCAGCATGACCATCTTCTTCTTGCCGGACTTCTCTTCCTTGATGATGTCCCGGGTGAAGAGGATCTCGTTGTCGCGCAGCAGATAATCGGTTCCTTCGTCCTGGGCGACACCGTTGACGAAGACGACTATCGGCTTCTCGGCGCCTTCCGGCAGGCTGACCCGCCGTCCGGCGGCGTAGGAACCCTTGGGGACTTTCTGTTCTGAGGTCTGTTCACTCATGAGCTGAGGAACATTTTCAACGATTTCATCGCCTGGGGTAGCGTCGACCCTTCGAGGGTCTGGCGGCTGACCCCGCCGGCGAAGGGAATGACCGAGAGATCACCCTGGATGTCGATCCCTGCGGTCGGCGGCTTGAACAGGCCCTTGCCGGTGATCTCGATCCTCGCGTTGACCAGCTGGGAAGGCTCGTAATCGCGGATCGCCGAAACCGAATCCAACTGGCCTTCGGCGATCACCTCGTCGGCCACCTCCCGGGCGGCCCCGAGCGCTTCATCGAGGTCGTCGAAGCGCTGACGCTTGACGTCAGAGCCGTGACGGATGGTCAGCTTCCAGGTGGCCACCGCTCCCTCTCGGGATCAGGAAGGCCGCGTGGCGGGCCCGGAGATGCGGTCGTCGCCGGTCCGCTCGCCTACGGGCACGTAGTCCGCGTCGCGCGGTCCGGTGTAGATCTGGCGCGGCCGGGCGATCTTCTTGTCCGGGTCGTCGGTCATCTCCAGCCACTGGGCGATCCAGCCGGCCGTACGGGCGATCGCGAAGATCACCGTGAACATGCCGGGCGGAATGCTCAGCGCCTCGTACATGATCCCCGAGTAGAAATCGACGTTGGGGAAGAGCTTGCGGTCGATGAAGAACTCGTCCTCGAGCGCGTGCTTCTCCAGCTCCAGGGCGATCTCGACCAGCGGGTTGTACTCGGTCGCCTCAAAGACCTCGTCGGCGTGGTTCTTGATGATCCGCGCCCGGGGGTCATAGTTCTTGTAGACCCGGTGCCCGAAGCCCATCAGCTTCTCTTCCCGGCTCTTCACCGCCTCGAGGAAGCTCGGCACGTTGTCGACCCTCTCGATGCGGCGAAGCATCTGCAGCACCGCTTCGTTGGCGCCGCCGTGGAGCCGTCCGTAGAGGGCGGCGATGCCGGCGGCGACCGCCGAGTACGGGTCGACGTCGGAAGAACCGACCCCGCGCACGGCACTGGTCGAGCAGTTCTGCTCGTGGTCGGCATGAAGGATGAAGAGCACATCGATGGCCTTGGCGACCCTCGGGTCCGGCTCGTACTTCGTCTCGGTCATCTTGAACAGCATCGAGAGGAAGTTCTCCGGGTAGGACAGGTCGTTGTCCGGATA
>Ga0182738_1001935_pt1 | contig 25136 bp, 8 predicted proteins | sample eDN5th30CBELigMG_FD_128876 | JGI IMG/M metagenome (GOLD analysis project Ga0182738, IMG submission 128876) | Enriched Miracle-Growth compost microbial communities from Emeryville, California, USA - eDNA 5th pass 30_C BE-Lig MG (version 2)... ...
ATGCATTATTCTGAAACAATTTCAGGTTAATCCTTATGAAATCAATCTTGTAGTTTTCTGTATTTCAGGACTCGAATCAAAAAGACTAAATTTAGGATTTTTTTGTGTAATTCCGATGCATGGATATTCAACTGGCCTAACGCCCAAGAAATACAGTATTCTTCAATAATCTTTGAACTCAGAAGAGGCTCGCTTCATTACCCCAAACTTTCTTTTAAACTTTATCGAAAATAAATTTCACGTGAACTTTATTTGATTCAATGGTTGCTCAAATGAATTCATAACATAGGCTGCTTGTTTCCCCACAAATATAATTTTATTTATCTTTCTCCCATTTTGCAACAGAGCCTTAAAATATTCTTCAAAGGTAAATATTTCTGGGCTAGGCCCACGAACTTTAATTCTGTCTCTAAACATAGAGAGTTGTGCTTAACGTCCTTTCTTTCCTAAAGTTAAAAACTTAAAGATCCTTGATCTTGAAACCTCACCTTCTTTGATGCTTTTATCTCAAGTTATGGATTGAATTTTTTTGTTCCTTCTTCTTATTTAAGCAGAAAAAAACCTCATTTTTTTAGCACTTGCAAAGGTGAGACAAAAGGAGTTTTCAAAATGACTCAAAGGAAAACTCAGTTAACACTTCTCTTCATATTCTCTCTTGTGCGGGAGAAGAACTTTTTTCCTTCATAAAAGGGTTTCAAATTTCCAAATATCTGGATGTGAGTGCATAAAATGTTCACTACTGTTTCGAGGTCTTTTTCTCAATATTCAGGGAGTTGAAATCCATTGAAATCGAAAGGTATCCAGTCGTGAATTTTCAAAAAAAAAAATGGTCAATCCTGAAAGAGCATTTAAGTCTTTCGCACTTGGAAATGTCTCTTTTATGTTGCTCAAAGAACTCCACATCGATTTTGGTACTACCTCCTGTCAGAAATGAAAATACTGCTTTCACTATGCATCGTTATCCTATCCAATCATGAAGAAGGAAGATCCTTGAGAAGAGGTACATGTATGAAAACTCCCTTTAGAGATTGTTCTTTTAGCTGGAAAAAGAGCTTCTCCAAACTGATTTTTATTTAATTCGAAATTTTTTCTGACTTCTTCAAACTCCATTTTCTAAGGAAGAGGAAAAGGAATTCTCCAATAAAGGAGTTGAAGGTCTTTATGTATCTTGGCGCAGGATAACAGTCTCTGATGTTTTTTTGTGAAGTTTGGTTCCAGTAACAACCCACGCAATTTCAGTTATTTATAAATTGACCTTAAACTAAAGATCGTAGATTAAGATAATCTCCTGAATGTAAAAAGCTTAATCTCTTGTTCATGTACAAATATCGCACTCCAAAATTAAAATATGAATAGATTAAGAAAATCTCCTTAATTTTCCAAACTTTATTTTAATTCAGATTCTAAAGCGACGCCATACCCGTTTTAAACGTTTGAGACAAAGAGAATGAACACATGTTATGAAGGGAAGTTTGAAAGTGTGGGATGATGGGTTTATCAAGTAGGAAGAAAACCTTTGCATTCATCTGAAGAGAGTTCAAGGCTTCTCAATTTTTAACAAAGAAATCGGCATGAGTTTCAGTGTTCAACATTTTTTCAAAAAAATATTTTTGGCTTTGTTTGAAAAAGAACAACAATATGACAAAGAGCTCTGTGTATGAAGAACAAAGAATTTTTTCACAATAAAAAAATTCTTCTTCAGAAATTCTTCAATAAATCCATTCAAAAAAAAAAAAATCATATCATAAAATATTTTTTCAATATGTTGAATCAGAATCACCTTGTTCTAATGATGATGGCGACCATGATGGTGGTGATGATGAGGATGATTGTGTCTATTTTCATCTCTTTCATTTCTTTCAAAATGCCTAAAATCAATGAATGAACAAAACAAAATAAAAGATTTGGTCCAGGAAATCACTGGATTGTTTTTCATGCTTGTTAAAAGTTTCTTCTTGAAGAGGGGGAAAAAAGCATTCTGGAAAGAGATCCACTCACACTCCTCAATAAAGTTTTTCTCTCTAACCTTTCGGAAATTCTGGCTCATTTTTTTGACTGACAAGGAATGTCAAACCCATAATTCTCAAATGATGAATCGAGAAATTTTATATAATGTCCTCTCTGAAAGTAATCAGAAATCTGAGGAACTTGGATTTTTGTTTGGAATTAATTCTTTTCACTTCAGTTTCAAAACATTTTGATCAGTGAGCTGGAGCAAGAATTCCTTTTCTGTAATAATTTATGATTTTTTGCATTCACAATAGCTCTCAGTAGAAAGACTCCAAGATATTTTTCGACTCTTGAATAACAAAGGTTTTTCGCTGGTTTTTATAATCGAAAGTAAGTATTAAAACACCCCAACTCAACTCGTATCCCGCGAAAGTAGTGAAAATCCTCAGAAAAAGCACACCTCGAAGTTTTAAATCCAGGGAGAAAAAGAGTGATTTGAAAAAATAACATTGAAGAGCAGAGAAATCGAAAGGTGATATTTTTCAAGTCTAGAAATGACAAGAGGGTCAAGCCTTTATATAGGCAAGTTGGACGGAAATTTTTCTTTTGATTAATTATTAACTAAGTGAGTATTTGCCAAACTCAATTTCTAAATAAATTGGCATCAATCCAATAAACCAAGATCTTATCAGTCTTTTATAAACTGCGTCTCACATCTTTCACCTTTTCTTCGCTCCTCCTTAAATGCATAAGTTTTTCGTATTATTAGTCTTTTATGATCAATTCATTGCATAAAAGAAGATACTTTCGAGCTCCTATCTTCATAATAGAAAAGAGATCAAAGCTAACTTCGCTGTTAGCCACCGATTAACTGCAATTTATTAGTCCTTGATAAAGAAAGACCTTCCTATGCAAAACGTAATCTGGTTTAAAGAGGAGTGACGAAGAGTTCGGATGAGAAGAAGCAAAAATAGTTCTGGCGGGAGATTATACGAAAAACAAGTAATTAAACTCTCATAAACTAATCTTAGAACCTTTTGTCACCCTCCTCACTTCAGCTTTGTTGCCTTCAAAGCAAAAGACATCTGAAACCCAACAAGGGGATCGCATTAAGAAGGATTCATCCTAACTCTGAAATACCCGTCTATAACCCAAGAGCTCTAATTCAATTATTCATAGCAAGTCGTTTGGTTTTAATCTTCAATTTAATTTCAATAAACTACGAAGATTATTTTTCCTGTGGTGCAATTGACATATCATGCTTGTAAATACCCTTAACATCCTTTAAAAAGCTCTTGCTTTCCAAAGAGCCTAGCCAATATTGTCTTCCAAATCTCCTTTTTTTCTTATATCCCAACCCCATTATCATTATTAGCCTAACCCGCCTCTCCACTATTTTTAAGAATTTTCCGAAGAATCTTGGTCTCATTAATTTTATTCAGTTTATCAAGCTTTTCAATAATAATAATAACTCTCACTTTGCAAAATCCCAAACACTCATGATCAAACATCCTTTGCTCTGTCTACTCTTTCTAACTTCCCTTCTCACCATCATGATCAATGCTGAGGATGTTTTCTTTGTTACATCCAACCAAGCATGTGCTGATACTTGCCAGGGAGATCTCAATGACCCATTTAATAACCTCTTTTCCGCCTTAGAAAAAGCCTCAGAGTCCTCCTCTGCCACCATCTTCCTCTTATATGATCCTTCAGCACCCCACTATCTCTCAATGAACTCTCCGAATCCAATCTCAGATCAAATGATAACTTACCAAGTGAATAATCTTCTCATTGAGCCGCTATTTTGCGCTCCCTCCTTGCTTCTTCTTTATCCAAGACTCTCAGATAAATGCTTAGAACCTGGTGAGAGTCTCACTGTCTACGTAAAAAATTCTCAATTTACAATTGATGTGACAGGAAGTATTGAAATCAGTCATATTGTTTTTGATGGCATTGAAGATATAGCGTATTGGAACAACTATCAACAGACCACTGAGCTCGAAAACTGTTTATACAACCCTTTACAGTGCTGTAGCGGTGGCTCAGACCCAACGTTGACATGTTCTTGGAGTGGAGATTATTCATCTTTGGGGGCTGACATAGGAACACATAGTCTTTTTACATTTCAAGAAACAAATACACCAAAGGCAATGAAGTTAGAAGAGGTTACATTTCAAAACTTGCAGAATCCAAGTGTAAAAAGTTTGGTGGAAATGGAACCAGGGGCCTTTAATCTGGTTTTTAATAATACTAAATTTGACCGCCTTTATTTTGATAAAGGGCTGATCTCCTACGCGAATCCTTTAAATACAAATGTTGCTGGTCTCAATTATTCCAATATCACCCTTGAGAATATCGCCTTTACAAATTACAACCCATCTGATCTCCAACTCAAAAATGCTTCTCGTCAAGAAGGCTACCTTTTCCATGCTGAAAACACATTTTCAGGCACACTCAAAATTCACAACAGCATATTTACCAACATATCTAGCTCCCTTCGAAATACTTGCTGGCCTCAAACAAAAGCATATTACGCCTCGCCAATGAATAATTTACTGAAAACCGATCCCAAATCAAGAAGCAACCTGTGGTATTATTATGATAAAAGCCGCGCAGAAACCGCTTATCAAAGTTCTTTAATCCACTTCAAATCTATGGATGGCACAGTTTTTCTCAATAATTCAACATTTACAAATATTATTGGCACAAGCGGCTCAGTCCTCCGTGTTGATGATATCACATCATCCAATACTTGGTTTACGATCAACAGCTCTACCTTTGATAGCAATTTTGCGTATGATCGTTTCCCTAATATCATGATTGCAAAGAAAACTTCAGAGTTTTCCAAAATGTTAGAATGCCCTTATATTGAAGTTCTCAACTCAGAATTTAAAGACACTTATGGCTGTCCTGGCGCATATGGAAATAACTTATTTCTTTGCTATTGGGATTCAACTCCCCCAATCCACACGACATCTTTATCCAGTAGTTATACAAATCTTAACTGGCAACAGCCTCATACTCCTTTTGTTACAATGAGAAACTCGACATTTCAAAATAACTTGATGTCGGTGAGTAATTCTTTGGCAATAATTGGCACTCCTTACACTGTTCTTGAGAATAATACCTTCAAAGAAAATGGAGGAACAACAGCAGATATTGCCTGGGAAAGCCTTAAAGACTCATATTTTCTTCAAAGGTATCCAGATGCTGCACAAGCCCAAACAAACCCAACTCATTTTGGACAGTCAACTTGTGTTTACATTGACAGGGTGGTACAATTCCATTCTCAGGGAAATCTATTTCAAGGCAACTGGGGACCATGGGAAGGATCTTTAGCACTAGCCACAGCAATAACCGTCACGAACTGGATCATTAATCCTGACGGAATTTCATTCACCGAAGATCAATTCTTAGATCATCAAGGCCCTCCCTCTGGACTCCTAAATAATTACATGGACTCTCTTGTTACCTTTTCAGTCGATTTAGAAGGAAGTAAACAGCTTGCAACAACTCTCAATCTTCAAGGCCCAATAAATATTCTCTTTGACTCTGTCAAATTCTCAAATAATATTCTGAATTTTGATTATTCAAGTTACACTTATAACTCAGCTGAGCTCTCCACAATCCTCACTGGAGTCATTCCTTTAAATATAAGATATCAAAGTGGCCTTGTCAAACTCGTATCCACAGGCGAAGCTCTTGATGAACTTGCATTAGGGTTCCCAACTGATACACAGACCATTAACAAAGTTGGCTTTGCTTTCACCAAAACTAAAATCCTCAACAATGAACTCCTAAGCTCTGGCTGCCTTTTTATGGCCGTCTCTTTCCTCGAAACCTCAGAGATCATCGGAAATCAGATCTATACAGCTGCAGAATTACTTACAGATGGACTTGTTGGCGGCTATCTCCTCCCTGTTGACACTTCCAACCAAGGCTTATTTTGTATTGGGACTCAGACCTCTTCACTCTCTCTTACTAGAACCCAACTTACTGCTCATAATCTTTTAGTAAAAGATAATGTTGGGATCATTTTCAACATTTATCCGAATTCTCAAAGTCCCTTTTATCTCTCAGACTCTTTGTTTGTTAACAACACATGCCTCAGTCTTTCAATGATCTCCTGCAGAGATGGAGGCCAACTCTATTACACCAACAACATTTTCGTCAATAATAATAACCTCGTTGGGAGTGCTTTCTTTAACATTGAATCGACATTTACAAGTCTCTTCAACACTTATCTTGCAAATAATGGAAAAATAGCAAGTATTATTTACATGGAAAGCACATACAATGCATTTGAAGGACTTACTAAACAACACTGGAACGACATAAACCCTTCCAGTAAAGTATCCGCTGATGGAACTATTCCCTTAGCTAGCATGTATTTCATCAGCTACAGCTATTTTATCGTATTTGAATGTCTCTATAAACAAAGCATTGCTTTTTCTGGACTCTTCGTTGTTCCTGGAGGAAACTTGAATATCTATTACACACAAATCGTTGAGCACCAAATCACTGGCTGTAGTATTCTGGGGACATTTTATGCTTTGGCAACTGTAAACTTACAAAATGTTTCCTTTCTTGATAATGTCATCATCAAAGATCCTTTGACACCAAACAAACCTGCCCTTATTGTCTTGTTAAGTGCTAATTTTTATTCAACAAATCTTGAAGTAAAAGGTGGAAAAGCTCAAAATGGAGGATTGTTAATGTTTGCATCAGGAGTTTCGGGTTTAATGAGTTCGACGAAGATTGAAAATTTCTACAATGAAGAAAAGGGACAAGCTGCATTATTTGAGCTAAGTTTCTCCACCGTGAATATTGATAATCTGAACTGCTCAAATATCACTGGTCTCTTCAAAATTGTTGGCAGCAAAATCACACTAGATACTGTGAATATTCAAAATATAATCGAGATTTTTCAAAGCCAATTTCTAGTAGCGATGTCAGAGGTCAATTTCCAAGCAAAAGGATTGCGTTACTATGGAGATGGAACTTATGATAGTATCTTGCCTTTAATTGGAGGAGAGAGGAACAATGTGATTCTAAAGGATTCTTATTTCCTCGACGCAAGTGGAAGCGATAATTCCCTCTTTGATTTGAGCAGTAGCAGCGTCATTTTTGTCTACAACAGTATTTTTGAATATTCACAAGAGCTCACACAAGTTACTCTATTCAGTTTGACTTCTGCTACGTCTGTTGTGATTCAAGATTCGGTCTTTACTTTCACAGGTAAAGTTGTTAAGGCAATTGATATTGAAGGAGGCTTTTATTTCTTGAGAAATACTTTGTTGACGAATTCACATCTCGAGAATATCATTGTGCAAGATGCTGTTGATGTCTTTCTCATGGACAACCAGTTTCTGAGACAGAACAACTCAGTCTATGACTCAATACCCTTCTCACAGATTGAAATTATTGATTCTACCGGCTTAATTACAATTCAAAATAATATCTTGGCATCTCTTTATGGCACGAATGGCATTGTAAGTATTATAGCCGAAAATTCTCCCTACAATGCTCTTATCACTAACAATGTGTTCATTGACAATACTGCATCAAATGGTGGAGCGATTTATCTCAGTGCAGCCAACATAGATAATCAACCTCATATTTTCATAGTAAGCACCGTCTTTCTTCAAAACAAAGCGGTCAAAGGTGGAGCTCTCTATCAGACAACTTCAGATCAGACCCAACAAGGAACTCAGATCAACAAAAGCATTTTTCTCAATAATACAGCAGATCAAACAGGCGGAGCTATCTACTTTGATTACTCTCCTCCAACAATCTCTCAAGATTCTCTCTTTTATGAAAATTATGCCATGCAACAACTTAACCATATTGCCTCATATCCTGTCAAAATTATCCAGCTCACTGATGACTTCCTCCCAGAAGCCTATGTTCCTGGAACCCCTTCGTCAGTAAATGTCTCCTCGAACTCCCCACCATGGCAGAACACTGCAAGTGGTATAGCAACAAATCAAACCCATATTTTTGCTTTGATTGACATGTATAATCAAGTCGTCTTTAATGAAAATGATTCGATTCTTCAAGTTTTACCACAAGGATTATCAACGTCTCAAATCGAAAAATTCTATGACTCAAGTTCCCTTTCTACTCTTAACGGACTTTACACCCTGGAAAACTTTATCTTTACTTACAAAACGAACTCTGCTATCAATGTCACCTTCACTTCCACTGCTATCCCAAATTTTCAAACTCTCCCTGTTTCGACCCTCACAATCAATCCTTCCATCACAGTTCAAGTAAATTTCCGCCCCTGTGGAGCTGGAGAATACAACGCAAACTCTGGTAGTTTCATCACCTGTCAGACCTGCCCTTCTGGTTTCTGGCAAATTGACGCCGTCACCTCTTCAGTAAGCTGTTCCTCATGTGATTTAAAGTCGACAATATGTCTTGGAGGATCTAATGTTGGACCAAGACCAGGATACTGGAGGATGAACACCACGACTGATATTGTTATGGAGTGTCCATTTGCAGAAGCTTGTATTGGAAATGATTATCAGGATGATAGAGCTATCCTAGATCCAGTGGGAAAATGCGCAGAAAATTACCAAGGAAATCTTTGCAATACTTGTTCAGACGGGTGGGCGAAAGGATCAGGAGGTAGTTGTGTGAATTGTGAGACAAACTCTTTGTCGTATGCTTTGTTAGCAGGAATGATGATTATCCAGATCGGGATGATTGCATTCGGTGTTAAGGAAATGATGAGAATCGGAGAAGAATATGATAGTAAGAATCAACTTGAGACTCGAAGTGCCATATTATTTAGAATTCTCATCACTTATACCCAAGTTTTTTCTGTGCTTATTGGCAGTCCTATTGATTGGCCCGATATTCTCAATAAACTTATTGGTGTAACTGGAAAAGTTTCTTCAGTAAGTGGAGGGAAATTCTTTACCTTGGATTGTTTCTTTGAGATGGCCAAAAAGATCTTCGGTGCTGATATCATCTTCCTAAAAGCTTTATTCACTTCAGCATTACCCTTGTTCTACATCATTCTTGGTCTGTTATTCTGGGTTATTTATTTCAAATTTCGCAAAAGACCTATCTTTGGGAACAAAGATTTCCTCAATAAAATCATTACGACCGTGGTTATCATTTGTTTTGATCAACAACCTCAAGTTATCAAAAGCGGATTGTCCCTTTTTAACTGTGTCAATCTCTATAGAACCGATTCTCCTGTGGAATTCCTCAATGAAGCCTATGATATTCAATGTTGGCAAGGCGAACATCTTAAGTGGATTCTCACTCTTACAGTCCCTTCTCTTTGTATCTGGATGGTCCTCCTTCCCAGTTTAATGCTTTTTGTCTTGAGAAGAAACGTTCACAGACTGAACAACGAGAATTTCGCAAAAAGATATTCCTTTGTTTACAATGGCTACAAGCCAACAAAATTCTACTGGGAAGTCGTCGTCATGATCCGAAAGATATTCTTTATCGTAAATACCGTCTTTGCAAGCTCTTTAGAACTTGAAGTCTTTTTGTCACTTTGCTTGCTCGCCATCTCTTTTATTTTCCACCAAATCTACCATCCTTATCAAGCGGACTCAATGAACGATTTGGAAAGAATAAGTATCCTCAGTCTGGGTGTCGTAAACGTCACAGGATTATACTTTACAGTGGTCAAAGCAGCCGGATGGTTCGATACAATTATCGTCATTCTGGGCTTCTTTGGAAATCTCTATTTCTTCCTCTGGTTTGGTCGATATTTCTTCGCCCTTCAAATCGACAAACTCAAGCAAAACCCTAAAGTAATGAAGATCCTTAACTTTATTGACAAAAAGTTCTGCTGCTGGGTTCGAACTCCCAAAGTCCAGAGAGCAATCACTAGAGCCACTACCAACTTTAAAAGGTTACAAACTGGCATCGGTAGCCTCACTAAAATCATCCTTTTACCAGACGAGAATCTCTCTTTGTCTTCAAACCTTCCCAGGAATTTCAGAAAATTCCCTTCTTCTAAACGACAAGGCTTCATCGAACAATCACAGTCGAACCCCCAGACCCCATCACCATCTCAATCACTTTTATTGTCGCCATCAAGCAATGGTGTTTCCCTTAACTTTGATGAAGTTGTGGGCCAGTCTGATAGTAAAAGTAGCAAAGAGCTTTCTTATGAGATAAATCGACAGGGTCAGCTTTTGAGCCCTTCGCATTCAAGAAATCATTGGAGAAAAATGATGAGATCATGCAGTCGGTTTAAAGATTATATGGTTGCAAGAGAAAGAAGGTTTCAAGAAGATGATGATAATGAAGGAGACTTTGCTTGTTCCATGGATAATCTAGCGGAAAAATTGCCTGGAGAAGATTTTTCAAGTGCAAGAAGTTTGGTTGAAAATGCAAGTAGAAAAGTTATTGAAGGGAAAGGAGTCAGCCTGAATGATGCAGGACTTGAGTCAGAAGGAGGAGCCGGAAGAAGTAAGATCACGAGCATTGAAATGGGAATTAGCTCAAGACCGTTGCATCGAAAAGGAAGTGAAGTTGGCTTGTCAATCAAGAAAAGTACCTTTGCTATTCAACAATCAAAAGTTGATGATGGCCTATCTGAATAATCTCTTTATTTTTTTTTTATTTACCAATATGTTTGTTTGTTTGTTTGTAAAAAAAAACAATGCTCTTAATTTTCTTTGTTTATAAAAATTTATAAATAATTTTTTTCTCGAAAAAATCTTTTCACCTGATCAAGAATTTTAGGATCAATCAATAAAGAAGAAAAGTTCAATGTTCAATATCCAATATCTGCTTTGAAGTCTGAAATATAAAATATTATTTACAAAAATAATTTAAGAATAAAAACTGTCATATAAATAAAAAGACATTCATTTTGCCTTTTCCTATTTCTCCTAACTAACAAAATTCGAAAAGGTTCCTTGCCGATAATAGGAAAACATCATCGTTATTATTATCTCTCACTAACTCAACCCAACCCAACCCATCTCAAATCAACTTATCTTGGATCGATCTGATTAACCTTTTCACGTCATCTGAAACTTTCGTCATCTCCAAAGAAATCTCCAGTTTATAAAGCGTCCCTAAAGGGAAATACCCATAATTAATCAATCGGCTCACACTTTTGTCACTGACATACGTATGATCAAAATCCAAGATCAACACCTTCATCTTTTGCGCCATCTTCTTTAGATTGACCCCAAGTGGCTCAATACTCACATCTGTTACCCCTGTACCTCCTAAATGCAACTCCAGCTCTTTTAGAGCGCTCAATTCTGGTAATGTCTTTTTTGCTAGAACTTCAATACTCTTATCTGTAAGATTCACATTATGTTTAAGTTTCAGACTGAGCCTTGTAATATTCTTCAGGCTTTTGCTTATTGCTAAGCAGAAAAACGCCACATTATTATCATTCAAATTATTTGAAGAAAGATCTAGATCTAGAGCTTGAAGATCTGGCATACTTTCCAGGATCATTTGCAAAGCTTCTAATCCTTTACCTTCTAATTTTGTACCGTATAAACTGAGTTCAAAGCTCTTGAGACCTTTCACGAAATCCTGAATTTGAACTAATAAGGCTTCCAGACCATGATCATTGGTTCTTGTTTGGCTCAAATCGAGTCTCAGCTTCTCAATCTCTCCTCTCAAGCTTGGAAAGATTTTTTCAGGAAGGACTTTGAGAATCTTGCTGGTGATAAAAGTTCCACTCAGATCCACGCTTAAGCTCTTTAAATTCTCCATTTTTGGTAATATCATATCAAACATATCCAAAACTTCTACATCCTCCAATTTGCTATCAGAGAACCCAAGGTTTAACCCCTGAATATCCTTTGACTCTTGAAGGTGAACAAGACATGAAGAAAGATGTTTTTCTTGAATAAAAGCCTTGTTATCAAAGCACACATTCAAGTTAAAGGCATTCTCTAAGCAGCTCTTTTCTTGGACAAAAGTCCGAACTCCTTGTGCAGGCAAGGGTGGCAGGCTTTTATATGATCGAAATCCGATCATCAGGTCTTGCAGTCTATCATAAACATTATGATTCTCAGATTGAGGTGTTGGAGGGAGATCTTGTGAAGTTTCATTGTGACTTTCATCATTAGTTTCAGAAAGGAAATGATTCTCCTCTTCGTCTATAATAATCGTTGCAGCCTCTTCTTCGACTTTAATAACTTTCTTTAATGCCACAGCATTTTCTTCGACCTTAACCATCTTCTTTGGTGCCTCTTCTTTTCCAGTCCCCAACAAAGATTGCGTGAAATCCTCCAAGGCTTCAAAAGTGTATTCAAACTTGTTTCTTAAAGCTCTCACTTCAGTCTCTTGCTTATCTCTTCCATATTTCACTCCAAAGACAGGCAACTTGCTCTTCAATGTCTTGAAAAATCTCGAATCGGCCATATTCTTAGCGTCCAAGTCAGCCATCTCATTCAAAACATCTTTTTTTACTTGAGCATCCCTTGAGAGCAAAGCTTCAATCTCACTTTTTTGGACTTCAAATAATACTTCAATGTCTATCAACGTCTCTTCTTCCTTCCTTTTGAGCAATTCAAAAAATTCTTCAAATTTCTTTCTCACTAATCTTCTCAGGTTTTTCTTGTCAGTCACAAGCCTTGAATTCAGCGTCTCATAAATCTTGTTAAATTCATCAAGAGATTTCTCCAATCCTTTTCTCTTGACCTCAGCTTCAATCCTCACTGAATCACTAAGCCGAACTTCGTGACAGGCACGATGAGAAGTGGCTTTGCAGCGATCACAGATTTTGCTTTCATGATCAAAACACATCCATTTTAAAGGAACATTATGATCTAAGCAGTGATGAAACTTTCTTGGTCTATTTTCAACATTGCCTAGGATAGGATGGGGCTTCAAAGAGCGGAGATTTGGATATTGAGGGGCTTCTCCATATTCATGTTCAAAGGGACAAATAAAGTGACTCTTTTGCAGAAAGATGTTCTCAGCACATGTTGAACAGATAATATGAGAGCAAGTTTCGATAATCCAGGGGATATGATGGTTTACATTGAAAGGAGAAAGGCATTTTGGACAAGCCCAGAGATTATTTAGCATTGGTTATGTTGGAGGAAGAAGATGGAGAGGAAATAAATTGTTGAAAGAAATTTAGTGTTTTATATAAGGATTGTCTCAACGATAAATATCCGTTAAAATATTATTTTGCCTTTGTGACTAATCAATACCATTTCAACTATTTTCAACCCTCTCAATTTATTTGAGAAACCCAATCATAATTTTTCTTCCTTTTTCTTCAAGAAAAAGAACACCAAACCTGAAAAATTTGAGTTTAGATGAGTTTAGATTTCCCTCAAATATGGTCTGATCTGAATTGATAGAACAGGATCGGTAGACTTGCTCACATATTTATAAAAAAGAAACTTTGAGCAATCAAGATTTTTAATGATGAAAATCTATTTAAAAAAAGAGTGATATTGGATACTGTGAGATCAACACTGAGAATTAACTCATTTCACTCTCATGGAGAGATTGAAAGATAATTCTTCTTCTGACCAACCTTATCTTTTCAACTCTAAAGAATTTTTGTCCTTTTTTCTCAAACTCGGATAACAAAACCCAAAGCTCCTGATTTCCTTGAATTCTTTCCTTTTCAAAGTCTAACTTTCCCAAAAAGCAACAAAAGATGCCGAGAAAAGTCCATTCAATTTTTAACAAAAAAAAGAGAGAATTCTCAAGAAAAAGTTTTCGAGCAAGAAAAAAAAAATATCACCATCCATCAGTAGAATATTGGACAACCTGGTCGCTTCTCCATCGATTCAATCTCTTGCTCTCTTTTTTGATTTTCAGAAATTTTCCCAAAAGTTTATTTTTATCCTTCCTGCAATTAAAATTCGTTCGTTACATATCATTCGACAAATTTACCTTTTTAGTATAGCCCTCCAAACAATTCTAACTTCAAAAAATTTGAATTTGTTGAGAATGGACATTAATTTTGTGATTGGGCGGTGTTTGAAGGAAGGGCTCCCTGGTCTTTCATGAAAAGAAATCTTGTTTCTCAAATTTTCTTTAATCAAGACAAATTTGTCCTTCTTACTCAATTTGTGACCTTTGTTGGGATCCACTATTTTTCGATTTCTTTCCATCAAGTGTGAAACTGATTTCGCATGAAAACTACATCTGTCCTGTCATTTTTTTAGGATTAATTTGCAGAAAATTTTTTATGAGAAGTTTTTGAGAAAGTTTGAAATGAAAAATTTTTAATTCTTTGAAAAAAAAATCAGCAAAAACGCGCTCTAAAAAATTTTCTTTCAGCAATTATGCTCTCAAAAGAAATTTTTCGTGGCCATTGCGCTTTTCAAAATTTTTTTCAGGTTTTCCAGATTTATCCGGACAATGGGCCCGATTTTCAACGTTTAGAATTCCGGACCCTGTTTGCTTCCCAACGAAGACTGACCTTGATTGGACCAATTCAAGATTTCGGACAAATTTAGCCTATCTGGAGAGGTAAATTACTATTCTTACCCTCAACACTCCAAATTTAATAATTCAAAATTTCGAATTTGAAATTTCTGCAGAAATATGCTGACGGGATCTGTTTGGGCTTCATCTTATGAAAACATCTTCGAGTCATTCCAAGAAGAGATTTTCAAATGCCCTCTTTGCAAAGAGTTGTATGATTTAGAACTCCGTACGCAAAGAGTGCTCCCTTGCATGCATTTTCTTTGCCTAGTATGCCTTAAAAACAGCTTGGTCATGAAGTCTCTCCAAGAACCACAATGCCCAACCTGCCAAGTCAGCTTTTCATCAACAGTCCTTTCTCCTGAAGATTGTCGACCGAATCTGCCTCTCCTTGAAATTCTTAAAAATAGAGCCAAAGCAGAGCTTGGATATGGATATTGCCAAGAACATGCCTGCAAGCAAACTTTATTTTGCATTACAGATCAAGTCCCAATTTGTGAAGGCTGTCATGATGATGGTATTCACAAAGAACATCGCGTTCAACTGATAAAAGTTCTTCGGGACGAGACTCACCAGAAAAGCATACAACTCAAAAAGCTATTGCAAGAGAATGCGAAGAAAAAGCGAAGGACAGCGCAGGAAATTGACTATAAACTTGTTAAGGTGAAAGAATTGATCATGGAGAAGTTCGCTGAAATGGACAAAATCTTGCAAACAAAAAAGACTGAGGTTGATCAACATCTCGAATCTATGATGAGAGCTGAAAGTGAAGTTTTGAATCATGCATACGAAAAGAACCAAACTCAATTAGAAAGCAAAATAGCTCAAATAAGTCAAGAAATATCCCAAAGCGAACACGGGTTTCTAACAAAAGAAGATTTAATTGATAATCCAAACTCTTCTATACTTGCAGAAAATAACAAACTTGAAAGCATCGTTACGGAGACAGAGGGGACGTTGAACCGTTTTTTAGATGTTCTTCACTCTTTGAAATTTGGAGCAATGCAGAGAAACGAAGCATTCACACAAACAGTTAAAGAAATACCAGAACTTCTTCCAACACAGAGAGTTGAAAGGATGCCGAAACTCTTTCACCGAATCCCCCAGTTCAAGAAGATGCTGAGAAAGAATTCTCCAAAAAACCAAGAACCAATTAAAGTCAAAACAGAAACTGAAAGCCCATTGAGGTCAAGCGCCTTCAAAATCTTTGAAGGTCATGATAGAAACCTCCAAGTTTTCGACCCTCAAATGGCTTGCGATGAAATGGAGGAAGAATTTGTGGAACCTCGTAAACATTCTGAATTCACAGAAACAGAGATTCAAGATATGAAAAACCAAATAATGGAAATAGAAACAGAGCCCCAGCTCAAACTTGATTTCTCAAACGAAAACATTTCGAATGAAGTCTTCGATAATCCCTACTCTGGAGATTTCTGGAATGGGACTGGGAAAACTAACGATCTTAAAGCCAATTTTTCAGCAAGCTCTCTTACTGACCAACAGTTTATAAAGTTCGTTCAAAATATCATGACTCCTCTGGAAAGTCTGACCTCTGTCATGATCAACCTTGCTGAGACAAAAATTTCATATGAGGGTCTGCAAGTTTTTGGCCAGGCCTTGGAGGGTTTCAAGCTTAAGAGCTTCGTATTAAATTGCTCTCAAACTTCAATTGGAACTGAAGGTCTCAAGAGTCTTGACGAGGGGTTGAACTCTTCGATTCAAACCCTTGAAAATGTCGAAATCATATTTGATTCAACTTGTATTCAAGGAGAAATATTCCTTGATGTTCTCTCAGCATTAGAACAAAGCAAATATCTGAAGCTGTCATTTGAGAACTCCCAGATATCTTCTGAAATTGTGTCCTCTATCGTGTTTTGTCTCAGTTTTCTTGCCCAGAGTCTCGAAAGTTTAGACTTGAACTTCAACGGCACAGAGATCGAGGATGAAGGCCTTGAAAGTTTCTCTACTCATGTTGTATTCCATATGGAAAGGTTAAGGCATTTCAGATTATGCCTTGGAGGCACTTTTGTCTCGGACGATCTATTGCTGGATTTCTTTGAAAGCTTACACCCACTCACTGCTCAGATTGAGACCTTTGAGCTAGACCTTCATTCGACTGGGTTAACAAATGTATCTTTCAAGCATTTTTGTGAAGCGGCGTTGAGTCAAATGGTGAATCTTGAAAAGCTGAGACTGGATCTTAGCCAAACAAAGATCACCGATGTTAGTCTCAAAAACATGCTAATTCCAATCCGTAGACTGAAATCTTTGACTCTAAATCTCAACGAAAATAAGCTTTCTGATTTTGGCATCAAAATCTTCAAAGAAAATAACAACTTGGAAAACCTCGAGACCTTTAACTTTCATTTTAAAAAAGCTCAAATAAATGATAGAGTTCTTCGAAGCAATCCCCGCTATCTGAGAAAAGAACGTCAAAATAGCAAGAATTTGCATTTTAATTCGACTCTGAAAAAAATCTCTTTAAAACCCACTCCCAATTCAAAAAATCTTCTTGCTATACGTAAACCTTCTTCTGAATATTCTTCAGATGCAGAAAATTACCCAGTTTCGCGTGATAATTTCAAACTCAAATATCACACAACAATTTTTCGATTGGACCTCTCGACAAAAAAGCGAATTCTTTTGGAAATAAAGAAGGCCGTTCATATTGCACATCGCCTCAAACCAAACCCGACGTTAGACTTCTCAGAACTCCCTCAATTAATTCAAGGCCTTGAGCTTAGAAAATACACTGAAATCTTGAGGCAAATTTTAGCTAAAAATCATCCTCATCCTGACTCGATCCCCACCAATCTCAACGAATGGAGAAAAACAATTCGAAGATGGGTGAAAAGTTTTTCACAAACCTCTCTCAGTGACAGCGAGGATCCTTTCAAAGTGTCTTCCGAGCACAACGAGAGCCTTTCCAGGAAAAGGCTCAGTGAAAAAGTTTTTTCGACGAAATGGTTTCAGAAATATGGTAGAAAAATTTCATTTAGAGACAAGGCAATCGAAATTTTGAAGAACATGACAACGAAATCTTGGCCAACTTTCTATGAAAGAATCTTGAAGTTTGTTCAGGAATTCTCCAATGAGTATAAAAATTGGGAAATACCTTTGGCAGCTAGACATTTCTGGTGGTATGATTTCATGTGCAGGGAAAAAGAAGTTGCTGATCTCTGGAAAAGTCTTCCTCTTCCACGTGAAGCCCTTAAAGAGAGATACTTCCAATAACTCATCCACCATAAATTTTCATCCTCTTTGACCAAAATAAACAGAACCGTTTATTTGACTCTAATTGGTAAGTATAATGTGAAAGTACACTATAATATAATTACATTTAATAATTTCTATAATTTTATTTTCCCGTGTTTTTATTTATTTTTACCTTTTTCAAACAAACGAACCTGGAATATCTAGTTATGTGTATAAATGATTATACAAGCAAATTTATTTATATCATAGAAATCGTATTGAATAAAAAGGGGAAAAAAATCCTTTGACTCGAATAAATACACTATTTTCTCTCAATTTCTTTTTTGAAATAAATTTTTTTCAAAAATTTTCAGAGAGATTCTTATGTTAATCTCTATTGACCTTAATTAGAGGACCAATTATCGAGCAAATTTGGAGGCAAAGTACTACGGTATTTTCAGAATACAACACTCCAAATCAAATCATTTAAATTTTCAAAATTTGAAATCTGAAAATCTTCAGACAAGCGTGCCAAGTTGTTCTCCAAAAATACCACCAAACGATGCAATCAGACCTTTTTCACTGTCCTTCTTGCAAAGAGTCCTATGATTTAGAACTCCGGATTCAAAAAGCCCTCTTATCTTGTAGTCATTATCTTTGCCTCTCATGTCTCAGAAATATCCTTGCCAGTCATTCTGTCCAAGAACCACAATGTCCAAGCTGCAAGGCATGCTTTCCGTCAACGCACCTTACTCCTGAGGCTTTTCCAACCAATCGTAGTCTTTTTGAAATTCTTCGGAGGAAAGCAAAAGCAAAACTTGGATATTGTCAAGAGCATGATTGTTCACTAGAATTATTTTGCATCACAGACCAACTCCCAATTTGTAAATATTGTGACGAATATGGAAATCACAAGGGACATAAAATTCAACCAATAAGAGTTCTTCAGGATAAGACTGTCAAAAAAAGGGATAAACTTAAAGAGTTGTTGAAAGATAATGTGCAAAAAAAGAAAAAGGGAGAACAAGAAATTGCCGATAAACTCACCAAGATGCAAGAATTAGTCATAAATCAGTTCTTTGAGATGAGAAAGATACTCCATCTCAAGCAAGCAGAGATTTCTCAAAGTATTGAAGTCGCTCTAAAAGCTGAAAACGAAACTTTGATGAATGCTTACAGTCAGAATAAAACGATGCTAGAAAACAAAATGGCTGAAGGATCTCAAAGTGAATATGGCTTCATTACAACAGAAGACTGTGATAATTATGAGAATTATTTCCCACTTGCTGAAATAAACAATAAACTTGAAGAAGTACTGACCGAAACGCAAACGACGATGAACAGGTTTTTAAAGACCATTGACGCTCTGAAACTTGAGCCAACTCAAATTAACGAAGTCTCTACACAGACACTAGAAGGGATACCAAAACCCCTTCAACATGAAGCTTCCACACAAACAGTCCAAGAAATCTCAAAGCTTTCTGAACAAATCCCACTTAAAAAAGAAGCTTTAAGCCAATTAGAACAAACTCAAGAGAACAGAGCTTTCGATCCTCAAGTGGTTTCTGACGAAATGGAAGAAGAGTTTGCTGAAAATTATCAATCATTCCAAGAGAAGGTTCAAGGAACAAAAGGTCACATAATGGAAATCGAAGCAGAGTCTCAGCTCAAACTTGATCTTTCAAATGCAGCTGTTTCTGATGAAGCCTTCATCACGCTCTTCTCTGAGGATTTTTGGGATAGAACTGAGAAAAAGAAAATCTGCCATCTAGAAGTCAATTTCTCAGCAAGTTCTATTTTAGATAAACAGTTTGCTACATTTGTCCTAAATATCATGAATCATCTAGAAAATCTTACCTCTATTCTGATCGACATCGCTGACACAAAAATTTCAAATGAAAGTCTCCAAGTTTTGAGTCAGGAATGTCTAAAAAATTACAAGCTCAAGAGCTTTCTCATCAATTGTTCTGGAACCTCAATTGGATACGAAGGTATCAAAAGTCTTGAAGACGGATTGAACTGTTCAATCCAAACACTTGGAAATATTGAAATTATCCTTGATTTCACCTCTATCCAAGGAGAAGAATTCATGGATGCTCTCCTCAGAATGGAGCAACTCAAAAATCTGAAGCTTTCATTCGAAAACTCCCGCATATCTTCAGAAATCGTGTCTTCAATAGTCTTTTATCTCCGTTACTTTGCCCAGAATCTCGAAAGTTTAGACTTGAACTTCAATGGCACAGAAGTGGATGATGAAAAACTTGAAAGCTTCTTAAATCATGCTATATTCTATCTCCGAAAACTAAAGCATCTCAAATTAGGCCTTGGAGGAACTCTAGTCTCAGATGATCTCCTCTCTTATTTCTTCCAAAGTTTAAAGGTGCATGCTCTACGCCTTATCACTTTTGAACTGGACCTTCATTCGACAAGGTTAACTAACGAAGCTTTCAAGTATTTTTGTAAAGGGGCATTGAGTGAAATGGTGAACCTTGAAAATTTGAAACTGAATCTGAGTCAAACAAAGATCGATGATGTGAGTCTCAAAAACATGCTCCTTCCAGTCCGTAAACTAAAATCTTTGACTCTAATTCTCAACAAGATCAACCTTTCTGACTCAAGCCTCAACATCTTCAAAGAAAACAACAACTTGAAAAATCTGGAAACCTTTCATTTTCATTTTGAACAAACTCAGATAAGTGACAAAACTCTTCAAGACTTTTTGAGCCATCTCAGCAAAGAGCGCCAAAATAGCAGAGATTTACGTCCCAACTTAACTTTAAGGAACCTGTCTGTAAAACACAACCTTCACCCAAAGCTTCTTCAAGCTAAAAGTGAAGCCTCTTCTGAATATTCTTCAGATACAGAAAATCATCCAGTCCTGAACGATGATTTCAACCCCAAAAATAAAGCTAAAATGGTTATTCCGTTGGAAAAACATACAAAGAAGCAAATCATTGTGGAATTAAGGAAGGCAATTTTTCTTGAAAAAGGCATAACAACCGATCCTATAAGATATGGTTACTCAGAACTCCTCCACTTAATTCAAAGCCTTGAACTTGAAAAATACGACAAAATCTTGAGAAAAGTGTTAACTCAAAACCTTCCGAATCCAAAGTCGATCCCCCAAGACTTAGAACAATGGAGAAAGAAAATTCTACTGTGGACCAAAAGTTTTGTCAGAGGTGATTTCAAAGGCAACAAGAGTTCTTCAGACATCCCTCCTAAAGCCAGAAAGAGATGTTCCAGTTCAAAGCCTCATGAAAGGGTATTTTCAAAGTACTGGTTGCAGAAATATGGTCAAGAAATTTCATTTCGAGAAAAGGTGATTGAGATTTTGAAAAGTATGTCAAGTCGATCTTGGGTAATCTTTCATGAAAGAGTGTTGAAATCTGTCAAAGAACTATCTCATGATTATAAAAAATGGGAAATGCCTTTGGAAGCTAAAACTTTCTGGTGGTATAATTTCATGCAGAAGGAAAAAGAAGTTGCTGATCTCTGGAAAAGTCTTCCAATTATTAAAGAAGAATACAATAGTTAATGGAATTCATCGAAAGAAATAGACTTTTCAGCTTCCATATTTCAATTGTATTTCCTGAACTCGCATAGAGTCTCTATGAACGTGAACATTTTTCAAGAAAAATTTCAAAGTCGTTTCTTCAATCGTGTCTCATCTTGAAATTCTCGTTTTTCGTTTAATTCATAAAGTTCCTTTATTCTTAGTAAACTCATGACTAATATTAATGAAATATTCCAATAATTCGAATTGTCGAAAGTGCTCTTCCATTCCCTAAAGATATTTTTAATTTTTCAAAATAATTGTAAAGTTAGTCGTTGAGGAGATTCCACATGAAAAACACCTGGAACTTCTCTCAAGTCAGCCAAATTTTAGTTTTCATTGGAAGAAGAAATTCTTGGAATCCAAAAATTGTTATTCATTACAAATTAACATTTTTCTTGTGAATGATATGAAGTAAAATCCATCTCAATATTGAAAAGCCCACAAAACTTTTTTCATACTTCTCGACTGCAGAAAATTAAATCCCCAAATCGTTGGCAAAATTTTTCTTCTCCCCCTTTTCATTTCCTTTGAGGTTTTGCCATTAAAAAATGATTTGAGGGCCTTTTTTCGAAAAAGATTCAGCTCAAGAATGGCTGATCCATTCGAGAACAAGTTATCAAATATTTTTCTAAAAAGAAACAGACACTTTGGAGATTGAGCTCCTCAGAAATTTAGTTCATGAAGATTGCATTGTGCAATTCGACTTGTGTTTTTGGAAAATTTTTCTATGTAAATTGCACAAAAATTCTTTTTCATTTTTTGACCTCGTTGACCCCAAGATGTGGTCCGATGAGTGAGGTGAAGTCCTAGGACTCCACCACTTATTTTGAGGTGCTCTATCGAACCAAGGTTGGATTTTAGGTAAATTTTTTGAGATTACCCTCCCCTTTAAAATAATTTCAATATATTTTTTTATCAATTTTTTTGACAAAGAAATTTCTCATTATTATGACTCTCAATATCGATTTGCCTACCTTGTATTAATTTTGTTTCAATTCCGCTACTCAACACTCCATATGAAATCATTTAAATTTTCAAAAATTTAAATTTACAGGAACGAAATATACAGACGAGTCCCCAAGTTTTTCTTCGATAAATACCAAAAGACGATGCAATCAGACCTTTTTCACTGTCCTTCTTGCAAAGAGTCCTATGATTTAGAATTCCGGATTCAAAAGGCCCTCTCATCTTGTAGTCATTATCTTTGCCTATCATGTCTCAGAAACATTTTTGCGAACCACTCTCTCGAAGAACGACAATGCCCAAGCTGCAACGTCAGTCTTCCATCAACACACCTTACTCCTGAAGCTTTTACAACGAATTTCAGCCTTCTTGCGATTCTTCAAAATAACGATAAAGAAAAACTCAGATATTGTTCAGAACATGATCGTTTTCAAGAATTATTTTGTATGACAGATAGAGTCCAAATTTGTAAATTCTGTGAAACTGATGGGAATCACAAAGGACATCGAGTTCAATCGATAAAGGGTCTTCAGAAAAAGACTGATAAAAAGAAAAAGCGACTTAAAGAGTTACTTCAAGATAATGTTCAAAAAAAGAAAATGAGAGAGCGAGAAATTGTCGAGAAGCACACCAAGATGCAAGAATTAGTCAAAAACCAATTTTTTGAAATGAGAAAGATGCTCCACCAAAAGGAAGCAGAAATGTGTCTCAATATTGACAATGCTGTAAAGGCAGAAAAAGAAACTTTAATGAATGGATACAATCAGAATAAAGCGATTCTCGAAACAGAATTCACTGAAGCGTCCCAAGATGAATATGGTTTCATTATAACAGAAGAGTGTGGTAATGGTGATAATAATTTTCCTCTCACTGAAATCAGCAATAATCAAATTGAAGAAACATTTTCTGAAGCACAAGAGATATTGAGCAGATTTTCAAAGACAATTATTGGCTCTCTGAAACTTGAACCACCCCAAATTAATGAAGTTTCCACACAGACAGTTGAAGAGACATCAAAACCCCTTCAACATGAAGTCTTTACACAGACAGTTCAAATGTCAACAACTCGTATGTTTCGAAACTTTTTCAGAGAAACCCAAGAGTCGATCAGTTTTGAAAAGGAAGCTCCGAGCCCAATCAAAACAAACACCTTTAATATTTTTCAAGATGATGAGGAGGAGGAAGATTGTTTAGCTTTAAAGCCTAAAAAGAAGAATAAAGTTATAGAAAATTACGATGAAATGGAAGAAGAGTTTCTTCAAGAAGAACAGTTCCTGAGTCAAAATCAATTACCAGACAATCAACTAACAGAAAAGGAGATTCAAGACATGAAAAACCAAATCATGGAAATAGAGGCGGAACCCCAAATCAAACTTGATTTCTCGAAGAAACGGATTTTAGACAAAGATCTAACAGCGCTCTGCTCTGAAGATTTCTGGAATGGAGCTGACAAAAATAAAATCTGTCGCCTTGAAGTCGATTTCTCAGCAAGCTCTCTTACTGATCAACAATTCATCAAGTTTACTCAAACTATTCTGGCTCCTACGAAAAACTTCACATCGATCGCACTGAATCTTGCTCAGACAAAAATCTCTCATAAAAGTTTCCAAGTTTTCAGCCAGCAAGGTTTGAAGAACTACAAGCTCAAAAAATTTGCGCTAAATTGCTCTGAGACTTCAATCGGGTATGAAGGCATAAAACATCTTGAAGACGGATTAAGCCGTTCGGTTCAAACACTTGAGCATGTTGAGATTGTATTTGCTTTCACTGATCTCTGGGGAGAAAGATCTTTGGATGTTTTATCAGGGATGAACCAGCTAAAAAACCTCAAGGTTTCTTTTGAAAACTCCCAAATTTCTCCAGAAATTGTGTCTTCTTTGGTTTATTGTCTCGGTTTCCTTGCTCAGAATCTTGAAAGCTTGGACTTGAATTTCAATGGAACAGTGATTAACGATGAAAACTTTGAAAATTTCTCCAATCATGCTCTCCTTCTTCTGAAAAAACTAAATCATCTCAAGCTATCTCTCAGAGAAACAAGCTTATCTCATCGTAAAATGACGATTTTATTCAAAAGTCTGGAGTCTATTGCCCCTCACTTTGTGACTTTTGAGCTTGATCTTTCAGCTACAGAGTTGCACGACATAGCTTTTGACTGCTTTTGTGAAAAGGTCTTGAGTCAAATGCAAAATCTTGAAAGCTTAAACCTGAATCTCGGTCGAACAAAGATCACTGATTCAAGTCTCAAAAAGATGAAGTTACCACTTCATAAACTTAAAAATCTGGCTCTAAATCTCAGTGAGAACAATATTCACGGCTCTAGTCTCCAAAGCTTCAAAGACAATAACGACTTTGAGAATCCTCTTCAAAGTTTCTATCTAAATGTGGAAAAGACTTTTGTGAGTCGAGAAGCCCTTGAAGGCTTCTTGGATCTCATCAGCAAAAATTGTCAGAATGTTACAGTTCTACGTCGGAATCAAGATGAAAATGTGCCTGGAGAGAGCCACCAAGATCCTGAGTCGGAAAGTGAGGTGTTTTCTGAGTATTCTTCAGATGCAGAAAATGTTCCAGGACCAACACCTAAAGCTAAAAAATTCGTTGTCGTGGAGATCCCTGTTAAAAGAAAAATCATTTCTGAATTAAGGGAGGCAGTCATCAATCAGTATGGTTTTAAATCAGATCCGACCAAAGTTCAGATGATAAGATTATCACATTGGATTCAGAATCTTGATCTGAAAGTCTATGAGAATCTTCTCCTCAAAATATTGAATCAAAACCTTCCGGCAATGAGAATTACAGTCAAAAATCTCGTAGAATGGAAAAAAAGGATCCAAAAATGGATGGAGAGCTACGGCCAAATCAATAAAAAGTACCATCAGATTTGCAAGAGCGACCCTGGTAAAAATATCAAAATTGAAGCGGGCTTAAACGGATCGATGCATTGGTCTTCCTGGCTGAAGAAGAATGGGAAAGAAAGCTCTTTTAAGCAGAGTGTTGGAAAAATCTTGCAGAGTATGTCATTTAAAAGTTTTTCAAAGTTACGTCAAAAATTATTTAACCTTCTCCAAAA
>Ga0182738_1001936_pt1 | contig 25134 bp, 17 predicted proteins | sample eDN5th30CBELigMG_FD_128876 | JGI IMG/M metagenome (GOLD analysis project Ga0182738, IMG submission 128876) | Enriched Miracle-Growth compost microbial communities from Emeryville, California, USA - eDNA 5th pass 30_C BE-Lig MG (version 2)... ...
GTTTAAACTGTTTGTTCGCCATCCCTGGACTCCCGTTTGAGTTACGACGCTCAGCGCCGACGATTTCACAAACGAAGTCCTAACACATCACCACCACCCCCGCAAACCCCGTCTCGCACCCCCCTGATGACGTCCCCTGAAACTCAGCCTTGACAGGGCACTACAGTCCCGCAACTTCAAATCCTGCGCGGTACTTCCGTTTCAGGAATTCATCCGCTTCGGAATGATTGGTAATGGCCAGTTTCTCTGCATTCCATTCCAACGTTTTTTCGGGATATCGGGAGCCAATCACCCCCAGTAACAACGCCTCGGTCAGCGGGCCGCCGTAGGTGAAGGGAGCACCGGTTTCGGTCTTCCCCAGGCAGGCATCCACCCACTCGTGATAATGATTGCCTCCTGGAACGTCTGATTTTCGATAGTCTTTGAATTTCTCTTCCGGAAAGAGTTGAGGAGCTGCAATATGGGGGAGCAGCAGAAAGCCCTCCTCACCCACGAATAGCGACGCAGATCCCGGGAGTTTCATCTCTTCAGGCAGGCCCACCGCTTCGCTCGTGGGGGGGGCTGCATCTCCGTCCATCCAAGTCCATTTCACCTTTTCTGTCGTATATTTTGTGCCGGGAAATTCGTAATGCACGGTCATCTGCGTGGGATGCCCGATCCCCGTTGGAGCACGGCATTCGACTTTCACCCACGTGGGGGCCGTTAATTCCAAAGCCGAGTAGGGAGTATCAAAGATATGCACGCCCATATCTCCCAGCGTTCCCGTGCCAAAATCAATCAGCCGTCGCCACTGAGCGGGATGATACATGCCGGGCACATAGGGACGTTCGGCGGCCGTTCCTGTCCAGAGATTCCATTCCAGCGTCTCGGGAGGTGCCTGAAATTTCTCAAGTGGCCCGCCATCATAGCCCCAGGACTTGTTACACCACGCGTAAATCTGCTTAACCTTGCCAATCACCCCAGCCTGGATCATCGCCTTCGCACGACGATATTCCTGATGGGAGTGAATCTGAATTCCCATTTGCGTGACCAACCCCCGGGCTTCCGCAGTACTGCGCAACTGGCGAGCCTCAAAAATATCATGCGTCAAGGGCTTCTGACAGTAAACCGGCTTCAGCAGATTGAGTGCGGACATGGCTGCTGGAGCGTGTGTATGGTCGGGAGTGGAGACGACCACAGCATCGATGCGATCCCCGAACTCAGAAAGCATTTCGCGAAAATCGCGGTATGTTTTTGCATGCGGATGAAGTGCTGCTGCGGTCTCCAGGAATTTGGAATCCACGTCACACAGAGCAGCGACTTCGACCATGGGGTGGCTCATAATCGAGCGCAAGTCGGACATCCCCATCCCTCCGACACCAATATGTGCGGTGCGGAGTTTGCCATTTGCGGAAGCAGATTTTGCAGTGAGCGGAAACGCACTGGCAGCCGTTGCAAGTGCCGTGGTCTGAAGAAAATGACGACGTGAAAGCAATTGGTGCATGATGCGTGATTCCCGGATGCCAAGGGTGTGTCGGCTCGTCAAAATGGAGCAACAGGCTTCATCAAACCAGCTTTGATCCGTTGTGACAACTCAATCTGCAGCGTTTACCCGAGAAATCCGGTCGATTTTATGGAAACCGCTGAAATATGCGCGCCAAGTGGGCAATCATATGCGCATGATTTCCCAAGTGGGGAAGTGAAAGAAAAGGAAGGGATCAGAGGTCAGAAAAATGGCGTTATTCCCTGAGATTTTCCTGTGCCGAAATCTCTGCCTTCTAGACTTGTCAAAGCCGAAGGTACTTTCACATGAGAATTGGCAGGAGTCCATTGGAGCTGGGCTGAACCTGATGCGTCACGATCGAGCCCATCAAGGTCGTGGGAGTGACGTCATCAATTTCAATCTCCGCCAGTGAACCTGCCAGCCTGGGATTGCCGGTGAATACCACAATCCGGTCGCAAAGCGTCCGCCCCATCAACTGAATTGGCCCGGATGAAGCATCGTCCGCCATCACTGAAGAAGATCTCAGCGGAGAATCAGTGTGTGAAGATGGGGAGATCGGTCTTGAGTCCGGCGAATTCGTCTTGTCGTGTATAGAAGCAGGACTTCCCCCTAAGGTGACCAGATCAGATGTTTCAAGTTGCTGTTGAGGATCATTGACCGGTTCCGGTCCACTGTGCCAGCCGGGCAAGCGATCCGAATCATTGGGGATGAATTCCGATTCGTACGAGGTTGCCTGCTCTGATGATTTTGGCTGTGCTTGCTTTAGATGTTCCTGTTTTAGATGTTCCTGCTTTGCCTGTTCGTTTTTGACATCACGGCCCCGTTTGCTGGGGCCTTCCACCAGAACTTCCACGCGCCGGCCAATAAACTCGGCGTTATCTTCTTCGCTCACTTCATTTTGAACCTGCAGCAATTCATTGTTCCGCCGCCGCTTGACCTCTTCCGGAACATCATCCGCAAACAGGTCATAGGCTTTGGTCCCGGGGCGAGGGCTATATTTGAAGATAAAACTATTTTTGAAACGAAACTCCCGGATGGCAGCGATGTTCTTTTGAAAACTCTCTTCGGTTTCGCCGCAGAAGCCCACGATAAAGTCGCTGCTGACCGCGCAGCCGGGCAGAATTTCCCAGATACGTCCCATCATTTCACGATAATCTTCAACGGTATATCCCCGCTTCATTCGTTTAAGTTGTTCATTGCAGCCATGCTGCAACGGCACATGTAAATAACGGGCGCATTTAGGCAAATCCCGAATTGCTTCCAGCAGATCCGTCGACATATCTTTGGGAAAGCTGGTGACAAATTTAATACGATCGATCCCCGGGGTGTCATGAATCATGGCGATCAGATCGCTAAGGCGGTGATTTCGGCCACCTTCATGATACTTATAAGAATTCACAGTTTGACCCAGCAGCGTGATTTCCCGCACCCCCTGCTCTGCAAGCAGACGGACTTCGCGAGCAATTTCGCTGGGGGAACGAGACTGTTCCGGTCCGCGCGTGGTGGGCACCACACAATATGTACAGAACTTATCGCAACCAAACATGATTCGTACGAATGCCTGCCAGGGGCTGGGCCGCATTGTCGGGTCACGCAGCGGATCATAACTTTCGAAGCTGCCGGCCACTTCCGCCCGGGACCCCTCTTTACGGTCCAGCGAGACCGCCATCTGCTTTTTGCGGGTCGTGCGAACCTGATCCACCAGATCCGGGATTTCCGCCAGCTGCCCGGTCCCCACAATCAGATCGACATGCGGGGCTTTTTCAAAAATCCGCGCCTGGTCCTTCTGCGCCATACATCCAATGACGCCAATCACCAGTTCTGGTTTTTTGCGTTTGCCATATTTGAAGCGACCGACCGAACTGTACGTCTTATGCTCGGCATTCTCGCGCACACTGCAGGTGTTGAAGAGAATTGTGTCTGCCTGCCGGGGGTCATCCGTCAGTTCATATCCGCGTTGTTTGAGTGCCGCGACGACGAGCTCGCTGTCCAGCACATTCATCTGACAGCCGACGGTTTCGATATAGAGACTGTGCATAACTTCAGTATGGCAAAAGGATTGAGAAGCCTTGACAAAACTTCCAGCGAACTTGTTCGCGGAAAGGAGATCTTCATCGTCTGAAGAGATTTTGTTCGCAGCTCTAAAAAGTTCGCCTCCGGAGAGGGAACATTTCGCTTTCCCCCGCGATGGCACCGCCGGGACCAGCGTCCCCAAGTATCGCGAGTTGTGCCCAATCGTGCCAGACTGTTGTGATTCACAAACCTCCGGGCCAGTTTTGCTTCCCGATTTCATCGGTATGATCGAATTTGATCGCATTCACTCTGTATGGGAATACTGTATGGGAATAATTGAGAAAAACGAAAATCCGAGAAGAAACGTCCTCCTCCATTGTCGAATCCATGACATTGGAGAATCAACCATCCGTAAACCCGTCCCGACTTCTCTTACATTAAACGGGATTCCCACTGCGACAAATTTTGTTCATGGGTTGAAGCTCCACAGTGGATGTTTGTTTCCGGGACGAACATGACATAATGTTCGTGAGGTTCCTGGACCCGTCGTGCGCTCGCCAGAGCCTGCGGCAGGTTCTTATAAAATCCGATATAGTCCCAGCCCAGTTTTTTTGAATCCAGAACGAGATCTCCTGACGAAATCACATCCGGCATTCGACCCTGAGTACTGGTAATGAGTAATCGTTGGGCTGGATGCTGGCGCCGAATCAATCCATTCAGGTCTCGTTCGAATCCGGGTTGCAGCAGGAGCACCGCGGAAAACTGACGGGCTGTTTCCCGGCGATCCAGTCGCTTCCACAAACTCCGCAATCCTGCCAGCGATCCATACCGCACCAGGTGCTCGGTGGTCGCCAGTTGAATTCCGTTGGCCCGATTCGATGGCCTGGAACTGCTCCGCAAGGCAAAATGGTCCAGTTCAGCCATTGTATCGCGGACTGTGTTGGTGTTGACCAGATCATAGCAGTGTGTTGAACGAGTATAGCCAATCATGATTCGTCTCCAGATGATCAATAAGGTTATCTTGCATTCGAGTGAGGAGTCGCAGAAGAATCTTCTCGATTCCGTCTGACAGACTGTTTCAATCAGGTGGTTGCGAATGCTGGTGACCGCCGCCTGATTGACTCCATGCTAGACAACGTCCCTGAAGCCGATCTGAAGCGAAGTTAAAATGATTTTTATCTTTGAATATCGCGGTGAAATACCTGCTGAAAGATTTTTCCGGCAGGGCTGCTGTCAAGAAGTGTTGAACCGTAGAGAGTGATCGGTTCACCGAAGAAGACAACCAGCGAAACCATGAATCTGGTGACTGCGGGGGGCTTCCGCCGATTGAACGCGCTCGCCACCCAGCTGGACTTTTCGGCCAAGATGAAGGAGATTTTATTTTCATCGCCATTGTCAGGGGAAACAGTTTATAGAATACCTTAAACACCTTTAGAGCAAGTTGCTCTGGCCTGGGCTTGCGCAGCGCGCGCTTCGACTGGTGAAAATGCAACTCGCCGCGTGGCGGGACGCGGTCGATGCGGAGAGAATGCGCTCTAACCTGTCTGTTTCCCGATTTTTCCCTCCCCTGGGTATCCCCTCCCTATGAGCAGCCGCATCCTGATTATCGAAGATGAACCTCGCATTGCAGATTTTCTGCTTCGCGGATTGCGTGAAGAGGGCTATGCTGTCGAACATGTGGCAGATGGCCCCAGCGGCACATTTGCATTGCAAAGAGAGATGTGGGATCTGGTATTGCTGGACTGGTGGCTGCCAGGTGAAGACGGCATTGATGTTCTGCGAAAATTCCGGTTGAAGAACCGTTCGACACCAGTGCTGTTTTTGACGGCTCGAGATGCCTTGCCGCAGCGTGTTTCCGGATTGGACGCGGGAGCAGATGATTACCTGTGTAAACCGTTTGCCTTTGAAGAACTGCTGGCCCGGGTGCGGGCACTTTTGCGTCGTCCTGATCAGAAATCGGGACTCGTGCTGGAGCACCTCGATATCCGGGCGGACCTGTCTACCCAACAGGCCACTCGTGCGGGGGAGCCGCTGGACTTAACGGCTAAAGAATTTTCTCTGCTCTGTCTGTTTTTGAAACATCCTGGAAGTATTCTCACACGGACGCGGATCTTCGACACCGTCTGGGGAGATCAGTTTGATGGACTTTCCAATACAATTGAAGTGCATGTGAAAGAGCTGCGCCGTAAACTGGAGCGGTTCGGCCCGCGCGTGATTCAGACCCGTCGCGGCCGCGGCTATATCCTGGACACGACACAAGAATCGGACAATTGAGCGGAAGCGAATTCACCCCGACAGAGCTGTCGTGCCGTGTTATGGCTGAGTTTCAGGGTGCGTCATCGTGAAGTGTCCTTCGTTGTCGGACTTTATGTTAATGACTCTCCGAATTCTTAGAGTTAAAAAATTACTAGATTTTTAGATTTAACAAAGCACTAGCAAATCTTCCTCACCATGACTCTGACCAGTCGAGTCTCTGCGTTCTTTCTGCTCGCACTCGGAGCCTGCCTCATCGGGTATTCCGCAGCGATGTATGGATTGATTCGTGAACATTTGCTGCATCAGTTCGACACCCAGCTGGCCAGTGCGATCAATGTCCTGGTGGCAGCGGTCGAAGTCGAGTCGGATGAAGTGAAATGGCAACCTTCTGACCACACGATCACGCTGGGAGATGAGAGAGACGATGATGAAGTCCGCTGGATCATCGTGGACGAACACAAACGCATTGTGGATCACTCGCCCAATCTCCAGAATCCCACGAGTGCCGATGAGCAACTTCTGCGGATTGCCCAGTTGGAGCACCCCAGTTCGGCTGAGATTCAGGATTCTCATCAATGGCGATACCTGCAACATCACCTCTTCTGCACCGACCCCAAGCCGGTCGACGAACGTGATTTCGATGAGTTTGGAGAGGTTGTGGTCACCGTCGCGAGAAGTTCTGCAGCCATGCATGCGGACATCTGGCGTTTGGGTCTTCTGGCCTGTATTTTACCAGTTATTTTGTGGTCGCTGGCCGCGATTGCCGGTCGGGCTTATTGCCGCCGGGCGCTGCATCCTCTGGGAGCCATGGCCAGTCGGGCGCGCTCCATGACCAATGTCGATTTCGACCTGCGATTACCAGTCTCCAACCAGCAGGATGAACTCAGTTCCCTGGCGACCGCCTTCAACAGCCTGCTCAATCGACTTCAACAAGCCTATCAGCAACAACAGCGATTTACTGGTGATGCAGCCCATCAGCTGCGCACTCCGTTGACCATTCTGCGTGGACAGATTGATGTCGCACTGCGGAGACCTCGAAATGCCGAAGACTACCGTAACCTGCTGGGACTCCTCAGCGAGCAGACGAACGAACTGCAGGAGATTGTCGAGACGCTGCTCTTTCTGGTGCGTAACGAAGGTGATCATCCTGCCCCTGATCAGCAGCATATCGAACTGGACCACTGGTTGCCGGAATACCTCGATCATTGGAAGAGCCATCCCCGTTATGGAGATCTTTCCCTGGAGATCGACGGGCACCCTCAACTCCTGGCCAGCAATTCGCTGTTACGTCAGGCGTTGGAGAATCTGATCAGTAACGCCCTGAAATACAGTCCACAGGGGAGTCCGGTACTGGTGCGTGCCGTTGCCAGCCAGGGTCTCACACAAATTTCTGTTGAAGATCGCGGTGGTGGAATCCCGGTGGAGGAAAGGGAGGCCATTTTTGATCCCTTCTTCCGATCCTCATCCGCGAGACAGACGGGAGTCCCCGGGACTGGACTGGGACTCTCCATCGTGGCCCGCATTGCCAGCGTTCTGAATGGGACCGTGAAGTACGACCCAGCCATCCCGCATGGCAGTCGGTTCACGTTACAATTTCCATTCGCATCGCAACCAGACCCGGTTGCCCTGTCTTCCCGCTATGTCGTTGGTAGCCGATAGGATCTTTTGCCACGAACTGCGCACGGTGATCGACGAGGAAAAAAGAAAAACATCAACGCCAACCTTTTCCCGATCCCCTGTGCGTCACCTTGAATCAGCAGCCTGTCGAAAAACATGAAATCCCGGCCAGACAAAAATGTCCGGCCCATTTTTTGGTGTTTCAGCAGTCTCTGGTGGCACAGACATTTCTGTCTGTGCGTTTTTCAATGGGCCGTTACCCTTCGCCGTCCAGACGCTGGCGGGCGACATCGGCCCAGGGGCCGCGGGAGTCGTGCTGAAGATATTCTTCCCAATGGACGCGGGCCTGTGCATCTTCACCCAGATCGTAGAGTGTTTCCGCCAGATGAAAATGAGCATCTGGATATTCCGGCAAGAGCTTTAAAGCAGTTTCGAAAGATTGTCGGGCGGAATTGGAATCTCCCAGCTCGCGATGCAGGCAGCCCACCTGAGTCCAGGCTTCCAGAAAATCGTGATCGTGTTCAATCGCGGCATGATACCGTTCTAAAGCGGCTTCCACCTGTCCCAGCCGATACAGACATTCCCCAATCTGAAAATGAACATCTGCCGAATTTGGAGAGTGCATCGCTGCCAGGCGAAATGCTTCCAGTGCTTCCTTCAGCCGATCTGCATCGTAGAGACGGCAGCCTTCCACCAGCCAGTCTCTGGGTTCCTGGTTTTTCATCATCTCCGGGGCAAAGCGTAACGATGGGAGTTCATTTGCTTCCGTACTGTCTTCCATCACAGGCTTCTCTGGATCGAAATCGAGCAGACGTTGCCCATTGGAGGCCATCACAAGCCCGTGATCATCGCGAATCACCACTCCCAAACGATGAACGAGAATCTGGAGTTGTTCCAGCGGGCGATCATCTCCACGCTGAACACTGGGCAGGCGCCGCAGACTTTCTTCCAGATCTTTGCGAGGGACCCCGGATTCCAAAAGTTCGTTCAAACGGCGGGCGGAACTGACTTCACGGAAGTCAAAATAGGGCAACCGATAAACCATTCGCACCGGCCGGATCAGTCCCGCACGAGCCCAGCCCCGGATCACATGGACCGAAATCCGGAGAATCGATGACAGCATGGCCGGAGTATACAGGCGATGCACTTCTTCGCGATGGTCATTCAACCCCAGCAGGGCCAGCCAATGCGATTCGTTCAGCAGTTCGATCTCACAACCGGCCAACCGCCAGCGTTCCGCCTGTTGCAGTTTGACACTGGGTTGTCCGTTGTCTTCCAACGGCCAGCCTTCTTCGCCAATCACCAGCATGGTGGTCTGCCGGCTGACATGATCGGTCGCCACTCCTCCATGTTGTAACACCAGCTCCGCCGCCTGCGCATGAGTCATGGAGGCCAGTGTGCCCGTAAAGGCCACACGTTCACCTTGCAGGCAGGGAGAACTGTTGAGTGAAGACAAGGACGTATCAACTGAAGCTGCGTGAATCATGGAAAATGTAGAAACCGATCGCCCTCCGGATGCGAATCCTGTCTGGCTCATGCCCACCAGGCACGAACTTTGTTCACAAGATCCCGCTCTGGAACATACCGCAGAATCCGCTGCACAGCAATCACCCTGTTCCCGGATTCACGCGACATCTTCCATGTGACGGTTCGAAATGAACGAATTTGAGTGATGACCAGAGCAAGTTCTCTGGCCGGGGCCCGCGCAGCGCGCGTTTCGATTGATGAAACGCAACTCGCCGCGTGGCGGAACGCGGCCGATACGGAAGTCATGCGATCTAGATGAGGTTGTCCCGTCCAACGGAGTGACTCAAGTTTGAAACCCCCATCGCATACAGTATCCCTAACAGGCGATCGAAACGGAATTCCCCCGGCCGAGAACCATCTACTCGCAGACTCTGTCTTTCATACCGACAATTTCGAGAACTGATCACAGACGAACTCATGCCAGATCTGCATTTCGAATTCTGCATTGTGGGTCAGGGTCTGGCGGGCACCACATTGGCCTGGATGCTGAAACTTCGCAACAAAAGCGTGCTGGTGCTGGATCGAAATGAAGCAGTCACTTCCTCACGCATCGCTGCGGGCCTGCTGACCCCCATCACCGGCCCCAAGCTGGCACGTACAGTGTATTGGGACGAATGCCGAGACCGAGCGGAAGCGTTTTATCGGCAGATCGAACGGATGACCAGCACCCATTTTTTTCGTTCTCAGCCTGCCGTCCATCTGCTTCGCAGTGAAACCGAACAGCAGTTATTTCAAACTCGCATCCAATCGGCAGCCTTCCAGCAACTCGTCAACCCATTAAACACAGCACACGGAAATTCACATTGGAATGCTCCCTGGGGAACATTCGAAATGCCCGCTGCTGCCCAACTGGATGTCCCATGCTATCTCGATTGCTCACGTGAGATCTTTACCCGCACCGAGAGTTTACTGCAGACAGATTTCTCTTTCCCCACGGATTTGGAAGTCGCACCAGAAATGTTGCGGTTTCCGCGATTTGGATTCACGGCGGATTATCTGATTCTCTGCCAGGGATACCAACCCGGTTTGTCCCCATGGTTTGATACCGTTCAGTTTCAACCCGCCAAGGGGGAAATCCTGACGTTGCGAATTCCAGATCTGCAGGAACAGCGATCCGTTCATTCCGGTTGTTGGCTGGCTCCCATCCCAGCCTGCCAGACCAGTGTCGATCACGAAAATGACCTTTACATGCTCGGTTCCACATTCGAATGGAATGTTCTGAACTGCATCCCTACGACCGCGGCCTGTGAGCTGCTGCTGGCGCGAGTGCGGCACTGGCTCAACTGTCCTGTTGAAGTGGTCCAACAACAAGCAGCGGTCCGTCCGACGATGCGGGACTTTCAGCCGGTGCTGGGAGTCCATCCGCAGGAACCTCGCATCGGGATCCTGAACGGGCTGGGAACCAAAGGTTCGCTGATGGCCCCCTGGCTGGCGGAACTGCTGGTCAATCACCTGGAGTTACAAGCTCCATTGCCCCCCAAGCTGGACGTCCGAAGATGGTTTCAATAACGCAACTTGCCCACGACATCGTACGCTCGGTCCTGCAGCCAGGTGAACCCGCGGTTGATGGCACTGCCGGCAACGGACATGACACGCTGTTTCTCTCGCAATTGACTGGTCCATATGGAAAAGTCTGGGCATTCGATATTCAACAGTCCGCGTTGACCAGTACCCAGAGACGACTGGACCAGCATGGCTGCTGCAATACACATCTGATTCTGGGAAGCCATGCTGAGATGGAATCTTTGTTGCCGATCACGGTTCCGGGTTCCGTCGCAGCGATCATGTTCAACCTGGGCTATTTACCGCATCATGATCATGCATTGACGACCCGCAAAGAGTCCACGTTGCTGGCGATTCAAGCTGCGGTCCGCTGCCTTCGAAAGGATGGTGTCCTGACAGTGGTGACGTATCGCGGACACCCGGGAGGCGAGGAAGAGGCCCTGGCTGTCGATCAGTGGATGACGGACTATGCCCTTCGAACGGGAGGCCCATTTCGTTTTCCCGCAATCAGCCCGACCCGAGGCCCCCAACTGCTGGCAATTAGGGCAAGTTGCACTGGCCTGAGCACTTTCTTTAATTAGAGCAAAGCATCAGTCCTGTTATGCAGCGGTACGGATCTCTCCGTTGTCGCGGACATCATCAAAGCGGACGGAAATGCGTTTGGAGACTCCAGCCTGCTCCATGGTGACTCCATAGAGTACATCGGCCACGGTCATGGTCCGTTTGCGGTGAGTGATGACGACAAACTGTGTCATCTGCACGAATTCCTTAATCACGGTGACATACCGGTCGACGTTGGCTTCATCCAGCGCGGCATCCACTTCATCCAGAATACAGTACGGACTGGGCTTGCTGCGGAACATGGCGAACAACAATCCGACAGCCGTCATCGTTTTCTCACCTCCGCTGAGCAGCGACATGGAACGCAGTTCTTTTCCCGGAGGACGCGCGACGATCTCGATCCCGCATTCCAGCACGTCCGCCGGGTTTTCGAGAATGATATCCGCATCTCCTCCTCCAAATAGTTTCCGGAACAGTTCCTGAAAATGCCCGCGAATCGTTTCGAACGTCTCCGCAAAGATCCGTTGGCTTTCATGATTGATCCGGCGGATAATGTCTTCCAGAGATGCTTTCGCCTCCTGCAGATCTTTCAACTGATTCGACAACGTGGTAAACCGCGTTTCCAGTGCTTCGAGGTTCTCCAGCGCATCTGTATTCACGTTCCCCATCATTTTTAACTTGCGGCGAAGACGATCTACGCGGGCTTCCAGTTCGCCCCGGACATCTTCATAACTGGGCCATGTGGCAGCATCAGCGGGCTGTTCTTCATCCATACTCTCTGTTGTGGAATCGGAACTTTCCGCAGAGGAGTCGGCTTCTGGTTCCCCATTCGTGTCATCGCTCGTTTCACGATTCGTCTGTTGCGAACGCGCAGCCTGATGAGTGCCGGCAGCCTGTTCGCTGATGGTTCCATATCGTTCTTCCAGGAAGCTGCGATAGGCGGAAACACCAGAATCGACCAGCGATTCCAGCGTCAATTGAAATTCTTCCTGAATCCGTTCTCCCAGGGTAGTGAGCTGCATTTTCTGCTTTTGAATTTCGAATTCGAGAGCATGTTGCTGATCCTGGATTTTGCGACGTGATTGAAATTGTTTTTCTTCTGCCCGGGCCAGACGTGTGCGAGTGGAGCGGAGTTCTTCCCGCTCCAGATAGGAACTTCGCGTGTCGGTGGTCATCTGTTCGAGTTGCAAGGCTGTGATGGCGATCCCGCTTTCCGCCTGCAGCACTTCAAAATCGGAACGCGAGCGAATCCGTCGAATCTCGGTGATACGCTGGACCATCTCTTCCAGTTGTTGCTGGCGCTGTTCCTGATCGCGATGCAAACGAGTCTGTGTCTGTCGCAGACTGCGCTGACGTTCTTCGTGCTGCCTGAGTTCCAGTTGCTGACTCTTGATATCCAGTTGCGTCTGATCCAACAGTTGTTGAATTTCCTGAATGCGTTCTTGTTCGCTCTCAACGGCTGTCCGCATTTCCTGCACAACAACTTCGACACTGGCGATTTGTTCCTGAACAGAAATGATCTCCTGAGCGATCGCCTGTTCGCGGAGTTTCAACTTTTCGAGGACGCTGTTTTGTTCCGCCAGTTCTTTTTCAAGGCGTTGGACGTCCCGTTGCTGTCCAGCCAGTTGTGTGGTCTGCTCTGTGACTGCGTGTGAAAGTTGTTTGAGCTCCACCCCCAGTTGATCGAGTTCCTCCAACCGTGATTCATGTTTTTCACCCAGGATTTCCAGCCGCCGGGTGGCGGTTTCAATATTGCGATGAAGTTGATGGATTTCGTTCTTCAGTTGCTTGAGTTCGCTCTTTCGCGACACAATCGAGGTCTCATGCGGCATCATCCCGACATGCAGTTGCTGAGTGGTGGTGAGGACTTCCCCTTGCAGCGTGACCACTTGGATATTGACCGTTGTGGACGCAATGAGATCACGTGCCTGATCCAGCGTTTCCACAATCCAGGTATCGCTGAGGATACGGGCCGCCAGTCCCCGCGCGCGAGCGCGTTCCTGCACGAGCCGGTCTGCACGACCATACACACCTGCCCGTCCGGTCAGGTCGACTTCATCTGCCGAGGGTTCAAATGCGGTGAATTGCTCCGAGGTCATCGGCGAGGAAGTTCCACGAACAGGCGAAATGGAGACGAAGCCGACTCGACCTTCAATCGGTGAAGATCCTCGATTCAGATAATCCAGCAGTGGCTCCAGGTCACTGACCGCAATCAACTGTGCCCGGTCTCCGAGTGCCGCATCAATAATCGGAGCCAGGTCCATGGGAACTTCGATCAGGTCCCGGACACTGCCCAGAATCCGATTCCAGGGGGGGTAATGTGACGTTGCTGCGCGATGCAGGATTTCGCGTACGCCAATCGCAATCCCTTCCTGCTTTTGTTCGAGTTCTTCAAGTACGGAAAGTCTGGCCTCTGCTGCACTGCGCCGCTCGCGCATGGTACGGAGTTGCTGTTCCGTCTCTTCACGTTGTTGGACCGTTTTCCATTGGGCCCGCTGGGTCTCGGTGAGTTGCGACTGCCGTTCCTGCAAAGCCGCTTCCGCCTCCTGCAATTTGAGCGTTCTGGAACGATGCACGTGCTGGCTGGCAGTGAGTTGCTCCTGCAGACTCTGCAGCCGATCACTGGCCTGATGCCGATTCTGGGCCGTTGATTCCGCTTGTGATCGCAACACGACCTGACGTTCATTCAACTGATTTTTCTGGTGCTGTTGTAATGAAAGTTCTTGGCGCTGTTTTTCAATCTGCCCACGCTGAGTCTGTGCCAGCTCTCGCAATGATGCGAGTTGCAGTTCACGTTCTGCAAGTTGCTGGTGGGAGTCCAGCAACCGGGATTCGAAGGATCGCAACTGCTCGGCGGTCAGTTCGAGTTCGACGCGGGCCAGTTCGATTTGTCGAGTGAGGGGATGTCTTTGTTGCCGCATCCGCTGCAGGTCCGCATCCAGTTCATCCCGGCGAGACATCTGATGTCGGATCGTCGAGCCATGCGAGGCGATGGCCTGCCGGGCAGCAGAAATGGCCCGCTCGCGAGTCTGCAGTTGTTCATCCAGTTCCGCGATCCGGGCTTCTGCCCCTTTTTTCTCCGCTTCAACCTGTTCGATCTCCAATTGCATTCGCGACTGTGACGCTGTAATCACATCCAGTTCGGCAATCTGTTTTTCCAGTAAGGAAACCCAGATCCGGCAGTCATCTGCAGCCAGGCCCGTCCAGGCTGCTTTCAGTTCTGCGGAAAGTTCCCGGTACTTGGCCGCCTTGCTGGCCTGTGTGCGGGTGGTATTGAGTTGTGATTCCACCTGATCCACCAGATCGGTGAGTCGCAACAGATTTTGTGCCACCCGTTCCAGTCGTCGTTCGGCTTCCACGCGACGCGACTTGAATTTGCTGATGCCAGCCGCTTCTTCGAAGACCGCTCTGCGAGCAGTGGGATTGGCCTGCAAAATCTGGTCGACACGTCCTTGTTCGATAATACTGTAGGCCGCCGTACCGGCCCCGGTTCCCATAAACAGGTCACGCACGTCCTTCAAGCGGACGGGAGCACGGTTGAGCAGGTATTCCGAATCACCACTCTGATAGAGACGGCGTCCGATCTGTACTTCTGCGGTATCAATTCCAAACAGACCGTTGCCATTGTCGAAGGTGAGAGTGGCTTCGGCAAACCCGCTTCCGCGGCGACCAGCAGAGCCATTGAAGATGACGTCCGACATCTCCTTGCCGCGAAGACTCTTGGCGCTCTGGTCTCCCAGGATCCATTTAATCGCATCAACGACATTACTTTTTCCACTGCCATTGGGGCCGACGACGCAAGTGATCCCTGGCGCGAATTCGAACAGGGTTCGATCCGCGAAGCTCTTGAATCCAAAGAGTTCGAGGGATTTCAGCACAGTCTTAACGAGTCGGTTGAGTCGCAACCCTGCAGGCAGGGAATGCCGAGGAAATGAAGTGCCGCGAACAAGATCTCCCGGACAAGGAAAAATTCCTTTCCGCGAGCAAGTTCGCTGCACGTTTTGTCAGGGTTTCTAAAAAAACAGGACGACGACATTGTCAACTTTAAAGATTGGAGTAGGTCCTGACGCAAAGTCCGACAACGGAGGACGTTTCGCGATGACGCACCTCAACACCAAGCCCTGACAGGGCACGACGACAAGTTGCATCAGTCTCGCAATGTCGATTTCGTCGGCGACGCGGGGATTTTCGCTTCCTCGGGAGCGATTTCCACTTCAGGAGGTTTCTCATCAAACAGGTTGGGCAACAAGCCCTGGCTGCCGACAGTCACGCTGGGCAGGACCGCTTCAGAATTCAGCGACTTCGGCCTGGGTCCAGCGGCGGCAGGCCGCTCATAAACTCGCCCCGGAGCGGGCAGTTCATCAATCGCAATCTGGCCGGGAAGATTGTGTTGACGTTCCGCCTGCACCAGTAACTGGACAATGTCCGGATACTGAGCCCCCAATTCACTGGCCCCCTTGATGACATCCATGACTCGCAGAGAGACTTCTTTCTGCCGCATCGGCTCACCGGGAGCAATGCGTTTAATGAGCACGTGATCTCCCTGTGGAGAATTCTGCAACAGGATCTGACTTCCAGCCCGCAGCACCAGCGGTGTCAGGAACTCCTGCTTGTGATCGAAGACCACAATCTCTGCCTGCTTGTAGCGAGTAAGATGGATGAGCGGTTTGGCGGTCGATTCCACTCCATGCAACGAGAAGTTTCCTTCCATGACCTCCCCTTTCGCAAAGGGATCATTGGGAGCCATGGTGGAATATGCACGAAAGGCTCCGTAGCGAGTTTCAACGCTTTCCTGATTGGCCAGAGCACGTAAAGCGTCGGAAGCGGCCCCATCGCTCACGGTTGATAAAGCTGCCAGGGCAAAAATTCGGAACGCCGGTTCACTTTCAGCAGCTTCCTTCAAAGCCGATACGCCATCTGCATTTCCCAGATAGGCCAGTGCACAGGCTGCATGAAAGCGGGCTTCCAGATCTCCGGAGGCCAACCCCATTTTCAACGTAGGAATGGCTTCCGGTCCAATGGCTTCCAGTTGTAATGAGGCCCGTTCGGCAGTCGGGCCAAATTGAATTTCTTCTTCGAGACGCTGCATTCGCATGTGTCGTTCGACAGGTGATTCATTCAGCACGATGGACCGAATGCACTGCAGATAGCGGGTGTAATTGTTGATGTAGCGTTCATGAACAATCAGCTCCAGACGAGAATTCGTCTTGGCTGTCGACAGCGGACGGCGAATACCATGTTCATTGTAGTCATGAAATCTGCGGCCGATCCGGTCTGCGATCTGCCGAGACATCCGCACCGTGGCATATTCGCTGCGAATGGAAATGGACAGGGTACGACTCTCTCCCAGATAAGAAGCAGCACCCGGGATGCGCCCGCGGCGATGACCGACGGCCGCAGATGTTTTTGCCGGATCTGCTGCCAGGGCATCGATCAGAATGGGACCGCTTGCCAGGGCCACCTGTCGCCCTTCATGCACTTCACCCTGCATCAAGGCCATTTCTCGCAAATAACAAGGCATCAACCAGCCACCCGCCAGACTGACGGCCTCACTGCCCTCAGGCAATGTGACTTCGACATCAATCTTCTCACCCTTCTTGCAGATGGGTGGAACAAAGGCCGTGACCACCACCAGGGCGGTATTCGCAGAGCTCAGCAGAGTCTGCGGATCTTTGATTTCATTCTTCCGCAGATCTTCCAGCAACATGGCTCGCAGATGACTGGCGGGCGGGTCTTCACCCGTTCCATCAAGCCGATCCACCAATCCCACACCCTGCACTTTGATGTAGCCGTTGTCACCAATCTTGATGTAATCGCCGATCAGACGGGAATGCCCATTCTCACCCTGCAGGGCGTCACGCACATTCTTTTGACGCGCCTTCTCCAATGCCTCTTCCTTGTCGGCAAAAGGCTTCATTAAATTGAAATCGCTGCAGCCAGGGCTCACCACGGCGATCAGCAGACAAAGCATCAACAGGCGTCTTGCCGGCATGGGAGGTTCATTCCAGAACAACGGCATATCGTCCGCGGGGGACACCGTTCTTCATACACAAAAGGGAGGGAAACTGACGGGAAGCAATGATGAGGCCGGCATGGATAACACGAATCCGGAACGGCTCGCAAGAGGAAATCAGCGATCCCGCCGGTCTCCCGGATGAATGGGAATGATGCGGCAACTTTCGCCACTTCAGAAGGCCAACGAGATGGCGAGGCGGCCGCCGTTAGAACAAGCCCCTGCCTGGGAGTCTGGAGAATTCGGGGCAAATAAAGCGAACAGGACAGGGAGAGACTCGGCACTCGCAGCAGCACTCGGAGCAGTAAATGACAAATCAGCCTGCATAGAGCAAGTTGCTTGGGCGGGGCCCAGGGCTTTCGCCTTTTTGACTTTGCCCCCTCCCGGAATTTGTCCGGTTTGTCTCAGGCGAAAGCTCTGGCCTGGGCTCGCGATGGAAGTGCGTGGGCGCTTCATTTGTGCTTTGTTCTTATCCGCGCATTTCATCCAGCACGCTCTGCGGAGCCAAATCGTATTTCAGCGGTTCCATGGAATAGGAAGCGCGTCCTTGCGACAGGCTGCGAACATGCGATGAATAGCCAAACATTCTGGCGAGCGGCGCTTCTGCTTCCAGAGCGGTGAGGTGTCCGCGCGGTTCGCTGGAGAAGATTTTGGCGTGTCGCTGATTCAGATCTCCCTGAATATTCCCGACAAATTCCGCCGGCGTGACGACTTCCACCTTCATGATCGGTTCCAGCAGCCCGACATCGGCCTTGGTCAGGGCGCTCTGAACTGCATGCGAGGCGGCCGCTCGCAATGCTTCTTCGGTCGTTTCTCCGATTCGATACCCCACGTTCAGAATGGTCAGCTTGACATTCAGCAAGGGATAGCCGAGTACTCCGCCTGCCTGTGCAGAATCGTGGACTGCCTCACGTAATATCGTCCCCAGTTCCGGCGGCAAAGCATCGGGCGGCAGGGCAGAGATCACTGTAATAGGTTGTTCCGATTCGAAAGGCTCGATCCGGACTTTCACGCTGCTGAAAATGGTCTCGCCAGCATTGGTCCGTTGAAAGGTTTCCTCTGCTTCGGATTTTCCTTTGACGGTTTCGCGGTAAGAAACACGGGGACGATGCACCCGGACGTTCAGGTTGAAGTCCCGCTGCAGGCGTTCTTTGAGGATTTCAAGGTGCAGTTCTCCCATTCCGCTGATCAGCGTTTGCCCTGTTTCTTCATTGATCTTGGCCTTGAAAGTGGGATCCTGTTTCGACAGACGAACGAGAGCCTCCTGCAACTTCTTGCGGTCCGCGTTCGTTTCCGGTTCCACCGCCATGGAGATCACCGTTTCCGGAAAAGCGATGGGCTCCAGCATCAAGGGGCGTGCCTGTTCGCACAACGTATCCCCGGTGACCACGTCTTTGGGGCCAATCACCCCACAGATGTCTCCGGCTTCCACATAATCCGTTTCCATTTTCTCACGGGAATCGGCTTGAATATGCCAGAGCTGGCTGCAGAATTCCTTTTTCCCGGTCCGGGGGTTCAGTAACCGCGAACCCGATTTTAACACACCGGAATAAACTCGAACAAAGCATAAATCAGAATGTTTATCGGCGACGATTTTAAAAATTAAGATCGCCAGTGGATCGTCATTTTTAGCATGACAGATCATCTCTGTCGGTTCGTTTTTCTTAGGCTTCGGATTGCAGTTAATGGCCTTGACGGGGGGAATGTCCAGCGGGCTGGGAAGATATCTCGCCACGCCATCCAGAATGGGCTGCACCCCCACATAGTCCAGCGAAGATCCCGTAAATGTGGGTTGAATCTCTCCCGCAATGGTCGCTTCCCGCAGCAGCCGATGAATCGTCTCTTCCGGCAAATCTCCTTCGGCGAAAAACTGTTCCAGGGCGGCATCATCCCGCTCGGCAATGATATCAATCAGCTTTGCCCGCCATTCGGCCGCGAGCGCCGTATATTCTTCCGGGATCTCTTTTTCTTCGATATTCTGCCCCATCGAAGCAGAGTCGAAATACAGCGCCTTTCGTCGTACCAGATCGATAATGCCCGTGAACCCATGTTCCGCGCCGATCGGGATGAACAACGGGACCGGATGCGCGTTGAGTCGCTTCCGCATCTGCTCCAGCACCCGGTCGAAATTGGCACCAATCCGGTCCATTTTGTTGATGAAACACAGTCGCGGCACATGATATCGGTCAGCTTGACGCCAGACCGTTTCGCTTTGAGCTTCCACCCCCTCCACGGCACTGAAGATGACAACCGCCCCATCCAATACACGCAGGCTGCGTTCGACTTCTGCTGTAAAATCGACATGTCCGGGGGTGTCGATCAAGTTAATCGTACAATCCTGCCAGCGGCAGGTGACAGCGGCAGAATAAATCGTAATTCCACGTTTTGCTTCTTCAGGGTCAAAATCCGTTTCGGTTGTTCCGTCATCTACATTTCCCATTTTGTGGATGGCGCCGGTATAAAACAAAATACGCTCTGTGGTGGTCGTCTTTCCGGCATCGATATGGGCGACAATGCCAATGTTTCGTAATTTTTCGATGGGACCGGGCATAATTCAAGCGCTCTGTCTGAGAAGTTGCAGATCTATTATCTATTTTACCCGTCTGCGCTGTACCGCCTGGCACAACGAAGACCATACCGTGGGGAAATACATGTGCGTCGTCAACTTCAGTGTTTAGGGAAGATCTAAATACAAAGTCCGGCAACGGAGGGCATTTCGCTATGAAGCATCCCCAAACTAAGCCGCGACAGGGCTCCAGAAACAAGTTTAGCTGCACACTTTACAGAGCATGCAGCTAAACGGTCATTCAAATTCGATCATAGAAATGACGAAGACTCTGTCAATATTAAAAACTCAGACAGTTCGAACCGTCAATCCCGATTGTAAAGGGCACTTCATTCTGCCGATTCATTGCGAAACAGGCGAAACCAACTTGCCCCCATCTTCTCCCGGGCACTACCAGGCAAAGTGAGCAAAGGCTTTGTTGGCATCTGCCATACGATGTACGTTTTCACGTTTGGTCATCGCTGTACCTTCACGCTTGTAGGCAGCAATCACCTCTTCCGCAAGCGACTGAGCGGCGGGACGGCCTTTACGACCACGAACAGCTTCCAGCAACCAGCGAATGGAGAGTGCCTGCTGGCGCTTGTAGTTCACAGGAGTCGGCACCTGATAAGTCGCACCACCCACGCGTTTGGAACGCACTTCGATATGTGGCTTGACGTTCTCGATTGCCTGATTGAAGACTTCCAGTGGACTGACGTCTGTAATCTTCTTTTCGACAACTTCCATCGCATCATAAAAAACGCCAAACGCGACGCTTTTCTTGCCATCGTACATCAGGCAGTTGACGAATTTAGTCACCAGCTTGGAGTCGAATCGTGGGTCCGGCTTCAGTTGGGTCTTGCTTGCTGTAAAACTCTTGGCCATCGATTGTACTCAATAACAACAGAGACAACTTATCGGGATCATGCAGGCGACATTTCGCCTGACCTTACCGGACGAACAACACGCCGGATGAATAGTTCAATATCACTCTGCCAGCTTACTTGGGACGCTTTGCCCCGTAACGGCTGCGAGCCTGACGACGTTTTTGCACGCCCAGCGTATCCAGAACGCCGCGAATCACTTTATATCGCACCCCCGGCAAGTCGCGAACACGACCGCCGCGAACCAACACAATGGAGTGCTCCTGAAGGTTATGCCCTTCACCGGGAATATATGCTGTCAGCTCCTTACCATTCGACAACCGCACGCGGCAGATCTTTCGAAGAGCCGAGTTCGGCTTCTTCGGGGTCATGGTACGAACCTGCAGACAGACCCCTCGTTTCTGCGGAGATCCCTCCAGCAGCGGAGTTTTGGTCTTAATCGTCTGCTTTTTCCGAGGTTTGCGGATCAGCTGGTTAATTGTCGGCATGGAACCGTTCGTCGCGTCTGAAAGTCAATACTGTCTGTAACTTGCGTCGAGATCCCCTTCCATTGCCACATCGTGGCGGGGAAAAGGGAATCGGAAAATGTATCGGAGCTCGGCGAGATGGTCAAGCGAGAGGCGGAGAATCGATATCGATTCCTGCTGAATTCCCCTTTGTTCGACCCGAAAGTGATCGAAATCCGTTCCGTCCCGTCCGTCAATTCTTTCGCAGTGAGAATGGATTTGGTTTCCCGGATTTCTCTTTGGAGCGCACTCACCCCGCACCGACGGCGTTTCGTCATGCGGCGAGTTGCCTTCCATCGGTCGAAACGCGTGCTGCGCGGGCCCAGACCAGAGCAACTTGTCTAACTCACCCCGGCGATGGTGAGTCGTTCCAGAAAGCCCTGCAACTGCTTGGAACGTGTGGGGTGCTGCAATTTGCGAACGGCTTTGGCTTCAATCTGACGAACCCGTTCACGAGTCACTTTGAAGATCCGTCCCACTTCTTCCAGCGTATAGGTATAACCATCTCCTAATCCATAGCGAAGTTTGATGATTTCGCGTTCACGATAGGTGAGCGTTTTCAGAATCTGGTCGATTTTGTCCTTCAGCATCTCCTGGGCAGCCTGGCTGACCGGGTTGTACTCGCTGGTATCTTCGATGAAATCACCGAACAGGCTATCATCGTTCTCACCAACAGGTTTATCGAGACTGACCGGCGTGCGGGACATTTTGAGAACGCGGGCGGCTTCTTCCAGACTGAGATCGGCGGCAGCGGCCACTTCTTCAACGGTCGGTTCGCGTCCCAGTTCCTGCACCAGTTGTTTACTGATCCGGCGTAACCGGGACATCGTTTCGATCATATGGACCGGAATCCGGATGGTGCGGGCCTGATCCGCAATCGCGCGTGTAATCGCCTGCCGAATCCACCAGGTGGCATAGGTCGAAAACTTATAACCTCGGCGATATTCATACTTATCGACGGCACGCATCAATCCGGTATTTCCTTCCTGAATCAAGTCGAGGAAGCTCATCCCGCGATTGCGATACTTCTTGGCGATGGAGACGACGAGCCGCAGGTTTCCGGCAGACAGATCCCGCATGGCACGATCATAATCGGCATAGCGCGCATGAATTTCACTCACACGAACCGCCAGGGATTCCGGGGTTTCCAGCGTGAGTGCGCTCAGATTACGCAGTTCCTGCTCGTAATTCGCCCGCTGATCTTTTCGCAGTCGATCTTTAGACAACAGTTCGATCTGCTGTTGCAGTTCGGCCATGCGTTTTGCAATTTGCTCAAGCCGTTTGATGAGTGGTTCCAGCCGTGTTGTCCGCAGGCTCATTTCTTCGAGCAACGTCGCCACTTTGCGTCGTCGTTGTTCGATACGGGATTGATAGTTGTGTCGAGCTTCCGGAGTATTTCCCTCTGCCAGCTGGTTATTGAAATCAGTCTCGTTCTGATCCAGCAGCAACTTGATGGTCCGCAGGTTTAGCGGCATGCGGCCCATCACCTGAGTTCGTTCGGTACATTCGGTCAGCGAGATTTTGATGGTGCGGTCGAATGGCAACTCGCCCCGTTCCACGCGGGTGAGTGTTTCATAGCAGTCGTGAGAGATGTAATGACATTCCAGCAGAGTGCGGCGAAATCGCTTTCGGGTCACTTCGATTTTCTTGGCCAGATCGATCTCTTCAGCCCGTGACAGCAAGGGAATTTCACCCATCTGTGACAAGTACATGCGGACCGGATCGTCGATCATCCGGCCGCCGCCGGTTTCATCCTGCATCCCGGCCATGTTCACCGTCTGCAGTTTGCGGGCAGGAGTTTTCTTGCCGTTGCTGCTGGCCGGTTTGGCAGGCTGATGCTTGACGTTCAGATCATCACGAATGGAAAGTCCCAGCTCTTCCAGCGAAATGAGCAGGGCATCAATCTTTTCAGGATTAATGGCTTCATTCGGCAGATACTCATTGATTTGCGTGAAGGTCAGATAACCCTGAAGTTGTCCCAGTTCGGTCAGTTCCCGCAGGCTTTCGTCCATACGATGCATTCTTGATTCTCCAAGGAACAGGCTTTTGGCCTGCATGTTCGAAAGGTTATCTGGTGGCTCTACGAAGATGAAAATTGGCGGCCTGTCGAAGCGAAGCCTCAATGGCTTCATCCAACACCCCGGTCTGTTCTGACTGCATTGACAACTGAACCGTAACAGCCTGTTGAACTTTCTCTTCTTCCCGCCATTTCAGGTTGTTGAGTGAAGTTCGAATCAGGCCGGGACAGCCGCTGTCGTCAAAATTACTGTCCCGAATCTTTTCGGCGAGCCCTTTCGCCACCGCCTGGGCATCGATCCAGACGACCAGGCTTTTCAACTCCGGATTCTCAATCCGGCTGAGCAGACCCGACAGGGTCAACTCTCCATTTTCTTCTGCTTCCCACAAACAGTTTTCCAGGATTTCTCTGAGCACCCGATTCTGCAAGGGGTTTCCACTGGTCGCTCCAATGACAAATCCCAGATAAGCGGGGGCAGCCAAGACCTGTTCAAGCAAGTCGTATTCCAAACGGTCGTCCCGAGTGAGGCGACGACTCAAGATTCTCCGCACATCCTGAGAGATCTCTGGAGCTTTGGCTGCATCCTGATCCACGCGCCCCCGCTGCAGCCCCTTGTGTCGAATGGTTGTCAATTGCTTCCGGATTTCCTCCTCAGAGATCTGCACACGCTGTGCAAGATTTGCAACCAGCAAGGATTCCCGTAAAGATCCTGCCAGATTCGGCACATGCACCAGCAGATTCAGCATCTCCTCCAAAATTCTCTGCCGTCCATGAATCGAGTCTCCGCCGTGCTGCGTCCGAACGGCTTGAAATTGAAATTCCCATGCCTCCGGAGCGGCTGTCATCAACCGGCGAAACTCATCTGCATTGTACGCAGCCAGAAATTCGGCGGGGTCCATTTTTTCAGGGAGCGTCAGAATTCGCAGGTCCACATCCTGAGCCAGAAAACGTTCTACCGCTTTTCGAGCTGCATCCTGACCGGCCCGGTCACCGTCGAAAACCAGCACAACCTGTGGGGCGAATCGCTTTAAAGCGGTGACATGGGAATCCGTCAAAGCGGTTCCCAAGGTGGCCACAACATTCAAAATGCCATGCTGATGGCAAGTGATGCAGTCCGTATATCCTTCCACGACCAGGGCCTGACCAGCCTGACGGATCGTATCCCGGGCTTTATCAATGGCGTAGAGCAACCGACTTTTATGGAAAACCGAGCTTTCCGGACCATTCCAATACTTGGCGTCGTCGTGACTTCCAGGCAGGATGCGTCCCCCAAAAGAGACCGGCTGCCCCCGTTCATTGCAGATCGGAAACAGAACCCGATTGACAAAGTTGTCATAAAACCGGCCATCACGTGATCCCACCAGACGCGCTTCCAGCAGCACCTGCGGCGAATACTTATTGCGAGCCTGTTCCAGCAGCCAGGTCCAGTCATGTGGATGGAACCCCAGACGATAGTTGCGAATGGTTTCCGAAGTGAATCCGCGTTCCTGCAGGTAACGGCGGGCAGGTTCGGCAGCCGGGAGTTCCAGCAGCGACTTATGAAAGACGTTTTCTGCCCATTGCAGAACTTCCAGTAATTTCGCCCGCCCCGCCTCTTCGCCGGGGGTGTATTTCACCATCTTTTGTGGCAGCGGAAGATTGGCCCGTCGCGCCAGCAGTTCCAAGGCTTCCGGGAATGTGATCTTCTCCCGTTCCATCAGATAGGTAAAACAGTCTCCCCCCGTATTACAGGACCAGCAGCGGAACGTCTGACGGTCTGGATAAACATTTAAAGATGGATTGCGATCATCGTGAAACGGACACAGCCCCACATACAGACGCCCACCATTCCGGGGTTGAAGTGAAAGGCTTTCCCCAATCAGGCTGACCAGATCCGTTTGGGATCGGACGGTCTCTCGGAATTCCTGAGGAGTCAGTGATGACACGTCTGTCCTGGATCAATTTTCAAAGGAAAAGCCCGGCCTGACCGGTTCATCCGGCCACAACCCCAAGTGATTCACAACGCGCATTCGAAAACTTAAAAACGAGGTCGACCCCTCAATCTCTGAAATCGTTGGGAGCCTGACCTCACAACCGCTTCAGTCGCTCTTAGAGTCTGTCCGGAAAGGTCAATTTGGGCTGCGATCGGCTCTTTTGCGTTCTGAACTTCGTCAGCCTGCATCGACGAATTCTAGGAATTCGCCTGCTTCGGCTTCCTTGTCAGAACACA
>Ga0182738_1001937_pt1 | contig 25133 bp, 13 predicted proteins | sample eDN5th30CBELigMG_FD_128876 | JGI IMG/M metagenome (GOLD analysis project Ga0182738, IMG submission 128876) | Enriched Miracle-Growth compost microbial communities from Emeryville, California, USA - eDNA 5th pass 30_C BE-Lig MG (version 2)... ...
AAACTTTGGCGATTCAATCTCTAAAATACGTTTTTCAAGTCTTCTAAGAAGAATATTTTTAGAACAAAATATGTTCGTAGTGAACCCTATGAACCCCCTTTAGTTGCCCAGCATTTTGTAGCCCGCATTTTCCTCTCTCAGGAAATATAAAAGTTATCGGGGTATGCTGAAGAAAAGTTATCAAAAATATAAAATGATGCATTTTTGCAGCAGCCGCCCCTACATGAGTTAATTGAACAATGTCCTCAAAATCATCTGGTTTGGTTTGAGAGGACTAGGAAGAGAGAAAAGCCATTATATTTTTCTGATTCTGGGTTTGACAGAGATTGGCTCAATCTATTGAAACGACATTATTTCTAAAAAACTCGAATCTAAATGATGGGTTTTTTTTTTGAAATTTGAATTTGGTTTTGTTTCGATTAGGTATTGAATTTGTTTTCCTCAGGAGATATCTGTCTATTAATAGCTATCAATACCTGTACTCTGGTCACGGTCTTGATTTGGATTCGGGTGCCTGAGAACTGAAAAGTCACAAATGAAACCCAAAATTGTAAACAAAACTGTTGAATGACTTCACCAAAACCCACATTAGGAGAAATTGGTGCCGTGAATCGACAGGGCTCTCGAGAGGAGGAGAATTTGAAGTTTTCAGCTTGGCAAAGAGGATAGTAGTCTCGAAAACAAGTGTATAAAATAAAAGGTAAAATCAGTTGGAAGTGTGAAGATAAAAAAGCGGTCAATTGCCTGGCCATAAATCAATCTTCCAGAAAATTATATTAATCATCACGTCAAATCACTAAATTTGCAAGAAACAAGATTTTTGTTAAACCGAGAGTTGAAGATTTTTTTCTCAAAAGTTCAGATCAGATGTTGTGAAAAAGTTGTGCTGGTATTGAGCCGTTCTGTGTTGATTTATCCTTGACAAGACTTTAGTTTGAATTTCAGATGAAGAGAACTGATTTTCAGTCATATTGATTTTAAATAGCAAAAATTGTCGTTTTGGAAAACAAACATATCTTTATATCGGGTAAGACAACTAAGAAATACAAGGAACAGAAAGAGTTCTTGGCCTGGAGATGAAAATGAGTGCGATCAAAAAAGTTTAAAAGCAAGAAGTTGAGAAAGAAATGAACAAGACTTTGATAATTATGAAATGGCAAAACCCAATATTTGAGAGAAGAAGCCTGTCTCAGCATTAGAAAGCCTAGTTTATTGACGGCAAGCGTTTATTTATCCCCAAAAAGGTTTGCGGGCTTGAAGGATTAAGTTATATCACATTTAGAATGATTTTTTTTTCTAAAACGAATTCAGAGATGAGACGGATTATCAGTTAGCTCTTTTAATGCGGCAAAAAAAAGTTAATTAAACCCTTGAAACCTAATTTAAGGATGCGAAAGAATTGGGTGCTATTAACAAATTAGAGTTAAGGTTTTAATTTAAAAACTTAATATTTGAATCTTAATAGCCTACGATTGCTACTCAATTAATTTAAAATTAATCTGCATCGGAGCTGAGCTTTAAGGAAAGTCGACGTAGGGGCAGGAGTTTTGGCTCTTAGAGCAATTTGAGCGAAAAATTTTGTTTCCTCGTCACAGGAAAGCCTAATTTTGGGGTCAGATAAAAACAAAAACAGTTGACATTTCTTATTTTTGCTTTTTTTTTGCTTTCATTGGATTTTTGGGGACAAACTGCCCTATTTAAGGCATTTCCCAGGAGCAAACGACTCGAGTTCTCCGCTCAAGGGCACGTTTGGATTTTGAGCTTCGAAGAGCCAAGATCTCGTTGAAAGGCTCCTATTTTACACATCGACGTCGTGTGAAAATTAAGCTTTTGAGACAATTTTAATAAAGATTAATCTAACGGAAATGAGCAATAACTTCTCAATCTATAAATAAAAGAATTAGGCGCGAGAATTCCAAAGCTAGCCTAACTGGAGAACGACAGCGTGCTTCTCAAGGAGCAAAAGGGTCCTGGGGAGGACCAGAGTTATAAAGAGGATTGAATACCAAAACCCCGATTGGGAAAGATTCAAAAGTTCGGAGCAATTTTTTTTTTCCATGATATGCAATACGTCATAAAGACCTGCAGAAATTTAGAAGGTTAGCTTTCTTATACAAACTTAAAATTAAATAAAAGAAATCAAGAGGTATTTAGTTGACTCTCGGCAACCATACAATTGTACTCCAAGAATTTATTAAAAAAACCGATTGACTATTTATCTAACGAGCTCGCAGCAAAATATAATTAAAAATTTTTGCTTATTTCTTAAATTCTTTAGCTTCTTATTCTTTCATGAGATTCCTCAAGAACAAAATCTTGTTAGCTACTCAAGCTCGTTTGAAGAAGATGAACCAGGACGTGTCAAAGCCTGCTCACTTCTTGCAGAGCGAGAGCCAGGAATTTCTCCTTTCTCCCAACGCGGTTGAAACCCAACCAAGTACACCAGAAAAAAAGGTGCAAAAGAAGAGAACCAGAGAGCCCAGCAGCACCAAAAACTTGGTCATCAACTACGGAAAAGCCATCGCTTCTTTTGCTGTTTCTCAACTTGCCGTCCAATACCTGGAGCCTCTTTTGAAGGCCGAAGGCGTCACTCTTCAAGAGTTTATCGACTTCATCAGCCAGTCCAAAAGAACCATCGGTGGAATCAAGAGCTTCCGCTACCTGATTTTGACAACTCCCGCTGACACCGGCAAGGTGGTCGCCTTCAAGAAGATTTTCAGGGAAATCGGCGCCGTCTTTATCAAGTACTTTTGCGTCAACTGGATCATGCACGGCAAAGTGACTCATAAGATCACTTACTTGCAGTACAGATTCAAGATGCTCAGAAGAATCCAAGACCCTGAAAACTTCACCTACGTCAAGCAGAGAAACTACAAAAAGAGCAACCAAAGAAATTAATTCTCATTTCTTTCGGCGAAAATCCCCGAAAAAATAACCCTTCTTTTTTTCTCAAGCCATTCCCAAACTTTTCTCAATCCAACCCTCTTCTCTATAACTCCTATTAGTATTCTCTATATTCTCAGTATGATTTCCTTCTCTGAAGCTGTCTTCTAAGTCTATATATATAACCTTTAACAAAATATTTTCATGGTGTATATAAATGGAATATACATAATTAAAAAATTCATCAAATTAAGTAAAATCAAATTATCATCCAAAATAAATTTCACTTTTTCAATTCTTGAACTTTTTTAAAAATTAAACAAGGACGATTTATTTAATTTTCAAAGTCCAAAGAGCTAAAATTAACAAAAAGTCTTGATCTCAAAAGGTTTTTTTTTTTCAAAAACAACTCAGGCCGTTACCCATTAATTTTTGATCGAGTTGTTGTTCTGACTCAAATTTTCTTTGAAACAAATGTGACGAATAATAAAACCAAATTTTCTGTTTGTTTTGTCTCTATCCTCGTCCATTAAAAATTTGTTTCAGAGGAAGAGGCAGTTTGAGAAAGAGATAAGAAATTTTAATTTTAGACCTTCTGTTAAATTATAGTTTCTGACTTATTTATTTGTTTATTGTTTAAACCTCAAAATGCATGTCCGGATATCTGGGTCTTGAATTTCTTTCAATTTTTTTGTTGTCTCACTGCTCCTCTCCCTTTGATTGATGGAAGTCATATTCTTCGAGAGAAAAACAACAGTTTAAAAGAGAAAGAATTTTTCAGGCGATTTTCCGAACATCAATAAAAGTCCTCAATTTTATTAGTTTAACTTCTTAGCATCTCGTTAGAGACAGAATGAAATCATAATTACAACGAAATAAGACAAGAATAAATTTATGAAACAAAATCTTGGCTTTGACAAACGAATATCTCTTCAAAAACTTTCTTTTTTCAACCTTTTCAATGAGATCAAGCAGATTCAGGTCGCCATAACTGCTGAAAAATAGATTTTTCGAAGCAATTAAAAGCTGTGAGTGAGGCAAGTTTGAGTCAAATTTGTTAATTCAGCATTTAATTCATTGAAATTTGTTGCTAGCACATTCTTTAGACACTAGTACATGGTTTTAGGACAGCTTGGGATGAGATTTTGGTCCTCAGCCTTTGACAATCAGAACAGTCTGGATTTGAAATCATGCTTTTTTCATAAAACAAAACGAATTTGAGAAAAAACAAATCATTTAAGAAAATTTTTGAGATTTCTAAATTCTCAAAATTCTTCTCAGTTATTAGCTTTTCAAAACCTGTCGAGGTAAGCTTCAATCACAAGTTATTCTCAGATCTAGGGAGGATATTATTTGAAAGGATGAAAAAAAAATAATTTTTAAATTTTTTGAACAGGAGAACTGCCGGAAACTGATTTAATTTTTCAGAAAAGGAAGTTTCCATCGAGAGAATTTCGTTATTTTGAAAGCAGACGCCAGTTTTATCTGAAAAAGAAAGAAGAGATTGTAACTGAGAGGTGATTTTCGAAATTCTAAATTCGATCATTCTCAGATTAAAAAGTTTGTGATTTAAATAAGCCAAGTCATAGAAACTTTTATTTTATTATTCGAAACCCAAATTTATTGAGTTTATACTCCAAATTATGTTTGAATCACAAACGGCATAAATTTGTACTTCCAAAATTTAATTAAATCACTACTGCTTGCTTGCGCTCTGAAACCAAATTTTCCGTTTCTTGTTGAGCGTGATGAACAAGAAGCACTTGATGGAAGTCTGAAATTCCAACTTTTTCAAGGTTTTTGTTGAAAAATAGAGTGTAAAATATTCTTTCCTAAAAAATAGAATTTTCTAGTTTTTGTTCTTAAAAACTCGCTCTGGGAGGAAGTTTTTTCCTCTTTGAAACCTGTGAATTGAAAAGATCCTCAGCTGAACCAGGTTTCTCGGATAATTCATTTCTCAAGGCATCTAAATGTCGGATGAACTCTGTAAACAAATAGAATCCCTCTTTGACACTTGAGAATATGAAATTAATCGTTTTGAGGACTCACGCCTCCCTGGAGCTTTCGCAATGGATGGTACTTACAATTTTAGATAAATCTTGAAATCATGAAATAGTAGTACCATGAAAATCTGGGAAAACTTAGCAAGGATATGATTTTTCAAGTTGAGATCACTGAAATTATGCATTTCAAAGAGCATCCATTCATCCCAAGGACATAGTTTTCTTCGCAGAGAAATTCTAAAATTGAAAAGCAAAATTATTGATCAAACTGGAAATTCTGAGAGTCAAAAGAGATAAACACTGTATTTTGGAGAGAGCGAAATTTTTGAAAAGTTGGGATTATTTCAAGATTTTAAAGCTTATCCTTGGGGAAAGAGCCTTTTTGAGGGAAGAGAAGAGAGAGGGGCAGCTTTGGTCGGGTAAAGGGCTTGAAGAAAATTCTAGATTTATTATGATGATTGCAGAGATTTTATATTTAAATTTTTAAAAGGAAAAAGAGAAGCTTCCGAATTAATTTAAATGCCTGAAAATAACGAAAATGAAGGAATTTTAAATTTAAGTTTTTGATAAGAAGAGGCTTATGAGATTTTTCTGAACTTTAGAGAATGACAAGTCTTGGCTTGATAACCCGGTTTTCGTGCTTTTTCAGGGAGATGAAGCCGGATGAATCACAAACGGAGAGATAATTTCCCTCAGCATTTCATACTTCCATGAAAATATATTTTTTACATGAAAATAAAAAGTTTTGTTGTGTTGAAAACCAGAAACCCTTTCAGAAGTATCGGTTCGACGAGAAAACCACTAGTTGGCATTAGTACCATAAAAAGATCTAGAAAAATATGCGAGATTGTTGCAATAACTGATATAAGATGGCTTAATTTTAATAAAAAAAATGGCTGAGTATCGAAGGGGTTTTAATTCTCGCTTCATAAAAATAAAATTCCAAAATTAGTAAAGAATTAGAGGTGGTAATGAGATCCTGCTTGAAAAGTTTATACCTCTCAGAAAAGGCTTATTTGAGGTTTCCGACCCAGGATCCGCTATTCCTTTCGAGCCAAGTAAAAGAGATAAAGCATCAAATTCTCCAATGCTCGTGCGGTCTTTGGGCTGGATTCGGGGAGGAAAAAAGGCACAGAGAAAATTTTTAATTTTATACAAAACGAAAAACTAGTTAATTAAATTTTTATCATTTCTTTTTATATATGCCGCAGCAGCCAGAGAGTTATTTTTAATAAACATTTTAATTTTTTCCCTGCAAAGGCTTGCAGTTAAATAAATATAACAAGAGAAAGGAAACTCGTTTGGGATTTTATAAAGATTATGCGATTTCTTAAAAATAAAATTCGATTAGCAAATGAGGCCCTCCAAAGAAGGCTTTCCGACACTGAAGAAATACCCAATCTAGACGATTCTCCGCTAGTTTCAGAAGATGGGGGTTTTCTTGGCAAGGGAGAAAGCTCAGAAGACGGCGTCTCTCCAGATTTACAAATCGTGGTTGAAAAGCCCCGGCACAAAAAAAGGAAAGCAGGCAAAAAGAAGCCCAGAAAACCGAGCAGTACAAAGAATTTGATGATAAACTATGGAAAAGCTATTTGTACATTTGCGGTTTCCCAACTAGCTATTCCGTACCTGGAGCCGTTGCTCAAACAAGAGAATGTCACTCTTCAGGATTTTGTTGATTTCATAAACAATTCAAAAAAGACAATCGGCGGGATAAAGAGCTTCAAAACTCTGATTCTGAATGATGAAAACGACGACGACAATGTCAAAGCTTACAAGCGAGTTTTTCGAAGTATCAGCATTGTTTTTATCAAGTATTTTAGCGTAAACTGGATCATGCACGGAAAAGTGACTCATAAAATTACCTACTTGAAATACCGCTTCAAAATGCAACGGAGAATCGAAAATCCTGAAAACTTTACATACGTAAAACAGCGAATCTATAAACGAAAAAATGAATAACTCCTTCCTTGATCATTTAAGATTGCATTCGATAATCGAAGATTGTAAAACATCTTCTGACACCATTTATCATATATAAATTGTAATTTTTATTTCTGCTCTGCTCTGATTGTTCCGTTTTGTCTGTTTGCTTATTTTGTAATTTTATTTCGTCCCTATATATTGTTCCTATACAAAGCTGATCATGAGAATGATGCTTAACAACACCAACAACAACAACAAAAATTCAATCTCTCGAAAAATAAATTTCTTTGAACCAACCTCCAAAAAATTTTGGAGGAGGCAACTCAAATTGCCATGTGACATCGAATTCAAGCCTTTTTGGACTTGATCACTAGAAGCTTTGGCTCACTGACCGATTTATTTATTTATTTATTTATTTCGAAAAGTTCCATTTTTGTTGGAAAATAAATTCCTCGTTTTTTAGAAACAAGTTTTGGCCATTTCACCAGGCAAAAACCAAAAGAAGGAGTTAGGAATATGAAGTAAAAATGAGGGCGAGTGAAAAGAAGAAACCAGTTTCGTTTGGGTTTTGATGTTGTTGTCAAAAGTTTGAAAGACAAGAAGAGGGATTTCTCATGCCTCATATCTCACATCTCCCTCCAAAAAGTTGAGTCAACAATGATTCTGATGGAATGTTGATATCATGACGTAAGTAGAGTTTCTGAATGGAGCAAGAGATGAATTTGTCTCTGGTTGAAATGTTTGATGGGGGAAGAGTCCAAAGTCGTTTTTTTAATAGATTCATCTTTATCTAAATTCAAATAGTTTTGATGATACTATTTATTGACTGGTTTTTCGTTGATTAAAAAAGCGCGATCAATTGGAGCCCAACGTGGCCCTTGAAAAGGGAAATGGGTCGAGATGAGGCAATGAAATGTTCAAAAGCCTCCAGAACTTTAAAAGTTGGTAGGCTCAAGGGTTACATGGTTTCAAATGATTTTAAATCGCTCACTCGAATTTTGGAATCACTTCAAAAATTATTGGAGGGTAATTTACCCTGCTGATTGGATTTTTTGAATTACAAGATGAGATGGCCTCTTCTTGTTCAAGGACAACACCTTGGGAATGATTTTGCTTTTGACCACCGCAAGAGGGCTCGTTCGGATCTAGATGTTGCTATTTTTCGACATTGTAAAGGGAATTTGAGTCCAAAGCTCCTGTTTGTTTGGTGTTCGTATTTGGAGAAAGAGGAGAAATGTCTCTTTCTTCTGCTTACCTTTTCACAGGATTCAGCTGAAATCCGTTAGGACTTAAAAAAAGACTTTTTCTTACTGAAATGCAAAGTTTTTAATCTGTCTCAGGGACTAGATAATACATTTTTTTTAACTGGTTTTCTCTCTCTCTTTCTTTGAAATAACTCTCTTTCTCTTTATGATGAACTCTTCTAGATCATACCAAGATGGATTGAGAAAAAGATTGGTCAACAACTGCTGACGCGATAGATGACATTTTGAAGGAAAAAACTCAAATATCTAGAAGGACTGAAGGAAATGGGCTAACAGTTTCATAAATGCTTCGGGACAATTTTCCCGATTTCCCTTTTGTCGCATAAACTTGGAAAAACGTCGATTTCATTTTCCAGAAAACCCAGAGTTTTTTTATCGAAAAAAGCGTGCTTAGAGTAGCAAATGCTCATTACAAAAGCGATTCAAGAAAGGAAGGTGTGGCAAAGACGGTTTTTCTGAAATGGGTAAAGAGACAGTTAGATAAAAAGATTTGATTTAGTCATTCAGCCTTTCTCAAACCATTAAATTTTATCTGAATTAAAGAAAAGGGGTTAATTAAGGCTTGAAGTTTGAAAGCACATGAGATTTTATGTTTTTTTAAAATACTCGATTTTTGAGGCTCGGTGGTTGTCCCAAACCAAAGGATGTCCTCAAAAACAAGGGGAAAACTCGAAAGTCTGACTCCAGCGAAAGATTTTCGGCAAGATGATTCCAAAAGAAACGAAAATAGTTGGTATGTACTACTGTTTTTAATTAAGCTTTAGGAGTTTAAAACCTTAGTTTTTTTTAATTTTGAGGTATCAAGGCTCTTTCAAAATTAATTAAACACCAAGAGAGGAAGTTTTTCAATGTCTTGGGAAGAATGCCTGGGCTTGATCTTGGAGAACAAAGTCTAGCTGAACTTTTTCACAAACTCTCATCCAAAAGGACTTTTTGGCTAGAGAGATTCTCTTTCTCTGTTTGAAAAAAGGTGTTGAAGAAAGCTAATAAAAGCTCTAAGTCCCGAGTTTATTATGATTCAGAACGTGGTGATGATGATGGCTCATCCGACTTTGACCTCTAAAACTTAAATGGAAATAATCCTTTAATTTTATAACGAGCAGTTTTTGATGGAGGAGTTTAAATAAAATTAAATGAGCAACAGAATAGTGATCCGAGAAGAAAAAGGAAAAAATCCCCTCCTGGGAGACAGTGGTTGTTGCTAAAGCAAAGAACTTGGTGTAAAAAACTCATGTTGTCAAACTCAAGACGCCTCAGAGATGAATGAAGAGCGAAACTTTTTTAGAAGTTAAATTTCGAGAAAATTTATTCAGAAACTATCAAGTGCGTCATTGAGATTTGTGAAATGAAAGAAGTTTCGATTTTTACTTTTTTTTTTAAAAAAACTCAATTTATCCAATTCTATTTTAAGCAGAAAAAGAGCGAGAATATTGGTCGAAAAAATAGAATCAGAAATACAAGCTTGTACTATTTATATCGATACTCTGATCCTAAATTATAATAACATCTTTTTCAAATTATCTTAATCCATGAGATTCCTCAAAAACAAAATCATGAGAGCAGCCGAGGCCCAGCAAAAGAGAACCGGCGCTGAGCCCTCGCTCAAGCTCGAAGACCAACCAGCAGAACTTGTAAAAGTTAGCATTCCAATCGAAGTTAAATCAAACCTTACCAAACAAAAGGGTAAGGCCAAGGGACCTGCTGTGAAAAAGAGAAGAAATCCAAGCAGCACCAAAAACCTTGTCATCAACTACGGAAAAGCCATTGCCTCTTTTGCCGTTTCAGATTTGGCAATTCCCTACCTTGAGCCATTCCTGGAAGCTGAAAATGTCTCTCTCCAAGAGTTCATCAGCTTCATTAACCAGTCTAAAAAGAACATCGGAGGAATCAAGAGTTTCAAATACTTGATTTTGACCACAGAGGCCGATAGTGAGTTGGTGGCAACCTACAAAAAGATCTTTCGAGATATTGCTGCCGTTTTCATCAATTACTTTAGCGTGAATTGGATCCTGCATGGAAAAGTGACCCATAAAAAGACCTATTTATTCTACAGATTCAAAATGCTTCGCAGAATCCAAGATCCCGAAAACTTCACCTACATGAAGCAAAGAGTTTACAATAAAAAGAAGTAAATGGGATTGTATCCTCTTTGAAGTGAGATTTCAGCGTTTTTTCACTTCAATCTTTCTAATTTAGAACGCTGACAAGATGATTCAATCAAATCATCAGTGCTTTTACATTTATATAGATAAAGTCTCCAATTTGTTATCTGCCAGTTGTCTCTATTATTATTATTTGTATCTAAATTTCAGAAATAACACCGGCCGTCACCATTTTATACACACACCTATATACCGTCTATTTAGTTTTTTTCTTCAACAAAGACTTGAGAGTTTTATTTCATCTAAATATGTTATTGTGTTTTCATTTCGAAGCAAGTAAGCAAGAGCCTCATTTGTGTCTTTTATCTATCTATCTCTCTCTGGAAAAAAAGTAAAGAGTTCTCACCTCTTGAAAAATGCAAGATTTTTGAGTCAAAAAGACTTTTTTACTTTGAATGCTGGAGATATTCATCCTTCTTGTCAGGTAGCACAACAGCCGAAAACTTCCTTAGGACTAAGTTATATTTTTTCTAATTATGGATTTAAATGAACTGAATAAAAAATCTGAACAAAATCTCGAGTGAAAAAATCCCATCCCGATTGGGCAAAAAGTTCCATCCAGATCAGATCATCATACACTTTTGTCTACTATTTTAGGATTTTATGTCGGACAGAGTCTGTTTTAATCTTCAGGTTTCAAATTTTCAAATCAAATTTAGTCACTACTTTAATTTTGATCCAGCCGGTGAGCTGATGGGTCTGTCAGTTAAAAACCCGAGCTGAAAAAGCACAGCGTGTAATTTGGGATTTCAAAACATTTCAATACGTCTTTCTTGCCCAACTCAGTGAGGCCAGGACGTTTCTCACTCTCAAAAAATCAATTCTCAATTTAAGACGAGATTTGCCCAAGTTAATTATTTATTGTCTTTTGGAAAACAAAACTTGATTCAACTCTCAGGACTTTTTCGGGACCAAACAAGAAAATCCTCGTACTGAACAGAGACAAAAGTATTTATAAAATGGGGAAGGGGAGGTGAGGGTTATTCCCAGTAAAGTTTAACGAAACCCAGTAACCAGTTAAGATACACTTTCAAAATTCATTATTGAGAAGAAGAATTTCGATAAATTTAAAGAACGAGGGGAGAGTGATAGGTTTGAGAACGGAAGGGCTTCTAGATTGTATATCTTTAGTTTTTGTTAATTTCCAGAAAGGCCTCTCAACTCTAAATTAAAGACTAAAACAAAGGGAACTGCATTTTCAATGAAACTTGGAATAAAATTTTTAAGAAGAAACTATCAAAAACTGAGTTTTACTGAGAAAATCTTTTCAGATTCGTAGTTTTATTTTGAAATGAGAGAAAAAATCACCATCTTCTCAGATTGTTTGTATGATTTGTGTTTTCAGATTGCGTGTTTTTGTCTAGAAAAGTGAAAAGAACTTTGGAAAATGGTTTTTTGAAGAATCAAGGATAAAACTTATATTCACTAAGACAACTCACCTTCTTTTCGAGAGTTTTTTGTTTTCTGAGGCAAAACAAAAACTTCTGGAAAAACTGTTATCGAAAAATTTCATTGAACGATTGACAATTTGAGTTTCTACAATTATTAGCAAGAAAAATACGAAGAAATGAGAAGCTAGATTGACGAGGAGGAGAAAGGCGAGAATGAGGCTTTGAAGAATGTTGGAAAAAGCCAGAAATAAGTTTATTCTTGAAAGACAAAGTTTGAATTTTAAAAGCTTATAAAAGATAAAATTTTGTCGCGGATTCAGATTAATGGAAAGTTCTTTTGAAAAAAAATTTGGATCGCCTTCGTTTTCATAAAGTTGTTTTTTTTCTGTTAGATGCTGAAAAGATTTGAGATTCTGACTCTGCTATGGCGGTTTAAATTAATCCTAATCTAATTAATTGAATCATCTCCAAAATTTAACAAAATTAAACTTGAGCATATTTATGGAAGCTGTTTGATGCCGAGCCCTTACAAAACCAAGAGAAGAAATACCAGGCTTAAAGAACAACAAGTCATTTAACTCGTTTTCAAAAAGTTGAATATTTGACAAAACGGTGATCCCTAAACACCAAAAGAGACTGAATCTCGAAGGGAAGCAAAGTTGGATAGTCCAAGATATGAACCGTAATTTCGAGCCATGAAATTGGAGATCTGACAAGAAAAATTAACAGTAAAAAAAAATTCACTGCGAGAGTCGACATTTTAATTTAAGAAATGGCAAGGAAATGAGGAGAGAACTAGTGCAGCTCATCTTTGAAGGACTTGAGCAGAGATATTCATGCCATTCAAGAAACCTCCAAAAATATGTTTGCGCCTCCAAAAACTCATCTTCTTTGTTTCAAGTTTTTCATGAAAGAAATAAGAAAACGGCCGTGGTATTTGATGATAAATGGCCGAATCTCGGGGAGATTGAGAGTTGCTTTCAAAATAAAATATGGAAGAGGGAGGTCCTCTTTCGTTTAGGGAAACAATGAATATGGGTTTTTCAAACTGAATCGAAAAGCCATCATCAATTTAAGGTCTCAATATTTTTCAAAAAGTCAAAACATAAGTTTTGGTGAGATATGTCCATGAATTTTTGTGAGCTTTAGTATCATAGTTGTTCTTCTTTCACTTAATGATGTCAACTTATCTTCCTTTGAAAAGAGTTTGTCAAGTGGTTTTGGAACTTTCTTGAGTGTTATGAGAAAAGGTTTGAAGAGAACAACTTCGAAATTGATGTAGAAAAAATCCAAGAAATCAAGTCTTGAAGTTTTTTTGAATGAAGAAGAAAACAGATTTACAGAATCGATCTTTAGCTTTTTCAGAAGGATTCTGCTTTACCTATCCTTATTTGGAATAAAAAAAAGTTGCCTTGCCCACAAAAGATTTGAAGGTTGGTTTGTTGACGAGAAGAAAAAAAGTTTGATTAAACTCAAGCCTTTAACCTTTTTTTTTCGAGAAAAATTCGATTTGGAATTATTCAACCAAGTTGAAAGAAACCTTCACATTTCCTGATCCAAAAATTGAAAGATTTGTTTGATCTTGATCAACAATTCTCTCGAAGAGGGGGCTTTTTCACTTCTCATCTTTCAAGCTTTCAATCCTCCAAAAACCTCAAAGAAAAGCTTAATCATTAAACTTACCGAAAGAAAACCTTTAATCTTAATAAAGCCTTGGAAATTCTAAAAACGATTTTTTGTGACGTGGAAGACGTGTGGACTGATCTTGTCAATTATTGAGGGGAAAAGGGATGCTTGCCATCAAATTGGGAGGAATTCTTGGAAAAAGGTTTTGGGGAGAGAAGTGAATCTCAAAACAATGATTTGGTATTTCAAAAACCATTTCCACCTGATGAAAGTTTTTGAAGACAACTGCCACTTTGTGAGGTCTAGGAGAGGAAGAGTATTGTGAGAATAAATTGGATTTCTAGCCACCATCTCTGTGATGTTTCAAAGTCTCGTTCGTCATTTCACTATTTACTTTGTCCATGGCTCTCAAATTTTAAACTAGAGTTTTCCAGAGGCCTTCTCAAAGCCTCAAACTCAAAAATTCTTGTATTTTCGTTCGTCAGTTCTTTATGAGGATGAAAAATACAAGGAAAGAGGTTTTTTTGGTTTTAAAAAAAACAAAGAAGAGAGTTTACAAGTTTTCCTGGGAAATGAGTGAATAGCTGCCATTTGTGTTGACGACAAGATTGTCCAAAGAGTTTTTCTCCTTAGTAGTGGGCAAGACCTTGAAGAAGAAAAGTGTCTGTAAACTTTTGCTGTTTTCTTTGAAGGAGATTGGTAGAAAATGAAAACTCAAACTTCTTTGTGCAACCTAGACATTTTGGTGAGAAAAAACTGAATAGTTGAAAGCCAAATTGCCTTGTTTCCTCTCTTTTTTTGCTGGAAGATTAATTAAGCTTAAACCAGTATTTATTCAGTTGGAGTGCAGTTAGAGGGAAAAACATCAAAAGAGCTGGGAAAACTCGAGCAGAACCGCCGCCTTGGCTTCCAGCACTACTTGATTTGAGCTCCTCAGACCGAAATTTTGAGTCGAAGTTTGTTTCTAAAAAAAGTTCAAAGTCGAACTTTATTTTCATCTGGAATCATGATTGATGTGGTTTTTTCTTCACATTAAACAAGCCCTTCTTCCAAATAGAAAAAATTATTTTGTTGCCAAAATCATAATCCCTTTCATTTTTTCATCTGATCCTGCTTCATACACAGTGTGAGGCAAAGTTTAAAACTTTTTTTCTCTAGAGTTTGGAGTGCTTTTACTATTTTTTGGATCAACGAAGGAGTTTCAATGTATCAGGAAATGTAGAAGAATCCCTCTTTATAACTTTTATTGAGAGCAGAACTTGAGAAAAATGGCGTCAAAGCTCTTTAGAAATTCACCACAGTTTTCTTTTCCTTCAACTCAGAGTTTGGTGAAAAAAAAAAATTTAAAGGTCAAGAGAGATCTTTCAATTTTTAAACGTTTTCTTCTCCAAACTATTTTATAAATCACCTTTAAAACTGCCACTTCTTATCAGGAAAACCCCAAATAGAGCCTCTTTGAAAAAGAAAAATGGTACTAGTTTCTTTGAAGAAGTTTTTTCACATTTCGATATGGGAGCCACAGAAAATTAATGACTCAGGAGTCAATTTTGCTGAACTTGTCCCATCAAAAACTCGATAAAAAAACACTTGAAGAGCCAAATCGGTCTCAAAATAACTCAAATGACGCGAAAAATACTTGCTTGGAAGGAAATATCATGAAAGAAGAGATGTGTAAAATCACCTTGGCAAAAAAATCTGACTCAAGTCAAAGGCACGTCTGAAGGGAGAAACTGAGTTGGGCATTTATGTTGAAAGGGGAGATTTTGCGGCTCAAAATTGATGAAATCAATGAATTGATGAGATTATGAATTTCTTCATGTTGTGAAACTGAGTTCATGCGAGATTTCTCCAGTCAAAGTTTTCAGAGGAGCGAAATCTTCGATGAAAATTTCTCACAAATGGAAAAATTCCAAAAAGTAAAGAAGATGAAGAATCTCGGAACTAATTTTAGCGGTTTCGTTGTTTCGAGTTTCAACGGAAAGCCTGTCGCATGAAATTTACATTTGCCTGATCTTACAGGAGATTCGATAGTTTTAGAATGTTAAGAAAATCATTTAAAAAAAATGATGTTTATGGAATGTTAGGTGTGTCAGCAGAAAATTTTTGAAGTTTTTGCTTTTCTACGAAATAGAAATTCGTTCAAAAAAACTCCTTTTCTTGAAAATGAAAAAATTTTGCCAGAATGAAGGCCAACTCAAATTTTCAATTTTGGGGCAAAAATTCAGAAAGAAAAATTAAAAAAAAAAATGGATGCAAAAAAAGAGCAAAATCGCTATGATTTTTCTCCTTTTTTCTTGGGCCAACAGTCCAGTTCCAATTTTATTTCTTTTGATAAATTCTATTTTTTTCACTTTGTGAAATCATCGAATTTCTTCTTCAACTGAATTTTGAATATAGAAAGAGAGCTCAATTATTCTCTTTTTTCTAAGTAAGAAATACGGACCCCAAATCGCAAAATTAGGGACTGAGTTGATTTTTTGAAATTATCTTTCTTCTCAATTTCATTCCTTTACGACTTTTTTTATGGAGGATTTGTCATCATTTTTTTTTTCAATTCTCATCGAGAAAGAAGAAGATCTCATATGCTCTCTCTCCCAAAGAAAAAGGAGTCCCCTTTCAATTTAATTCAATTCTCTCCAAATTTGTAAATTGCATTGTAATTTTTCAGTCGTGAAAACACAAAAAATTTCCGAGAAAATCAGTCAACGCTCTTGGGAAAAAAATGTTTCAGCGCATTTACATTCTGAATGCCTCTCAAAGGTGAACAAAAATTTCATGAAATTTCAAGTTTCCCGACTTTCTTTGCTGTTTTCAAAGAAGTCTTCCCTCTTTTTCCGCGAATTTTTATCAGGTTCCGAATTTTAGTCAGAATTTCATTTTTCAAAAAGGGTTTGTTTCTGTCGAAAAAAAATTTTTCTAAAAACTTTTTTCTTTTCGCCTGACCCTTCAAAAAAGAATCGATTAATTTGAAATCAAGAGCTTCTCGGTGTTGCCGATTGCCTAGAAAACCTTTCGTCTTGATGAGAATTTAGAGCGAGCCATGGTAATTCAGGAAATCCTTTCCGCTCCCAATAAAAAACCACGGCCCTCAATTTCCAAGAAAAAGTGTTAAAAAAAATTTTTTTCTTCAAGAAGTCAGAAGAATTTTTGAGAAAGTCGGAAGGTCTGGAAATTTTCTCCACCAAGTGACGGAAAAATAAAATTTCCAATCAGCAATACTGGAGCTGATTGATTATAATAAAAATCATAGAAACTTGATGAAAATTATAACCGTTGGGGCTCAATGAATGATTGGCAGAACCTACAGAAAATAGATTTTGATCTCAATGTGCTTGTTTCGAACTTGGAAAAGAAAATTTATTCTCAAGATTTCATGAAAAACTATTATGATTCAGAAAAAATTCTTTAAAAAATCTAATTTCTTGTTTTGGAAAAAAGACCTTTGTGAAATTTGCAGAAAAGTCTGAAAAAGTTCTCGTCAGAATTTCATAAAATTTGGGTTTTCGACAATATTTGGCGTCACTGAAGGGACTTTGAGACACTGCTCTTATCGGCAACAATTTCGCTGGAATGAATTTTTTATTGTCAAGAAAAAGTTTTCTTTGATTTCATTGCAAATGAAAAGAGCAAAATCAAAAGAAAAAGCAAAGAGATCATTCTGAGTTTAATTTAAAATTTGTAAAGTTTCGTGAAATCTTTGAGAAACTTGAAGATCAACTAAAAATTGATGGAAGAATGAATTCGTTCAGAAAAAGTTTTCACAAAAGTCCTTTTTTTGATGAGAATTTTATGATTTGCTCTCACTTTTGGTGAGAAACAAAAGAGAAACAAAAAAATATCGGATTTTCTTTCCTTCATTTAAATTTTAATGAGCTTCAAATTTGAATGTTTTGGAAAGAAATGCCCATCTTTTTCCAAAACCCTTCAAGAATGAGAGAATAATTCAGATCTTTGCTGGATAGAACCCCCAAATCAAAGCAGGAGAAGGGAGAATGAGAGATTTAGCTGAGATGAAGTAAAATAATGATTGCCAAGGTGAGAAAAACACTTTGAAGTGGCTTTTGAGAATGGAGAGTGAGTAAAGAGCCTTGGAGAGATTATAAGGAGAAAGAATTGCTTGGAAGAAATCAAGAAAGAATATTTTTGCGTTGTGCTATTTCCTCAAAAAAAACTAAAAAAAAACTCTTCAAACACTGCAAAGAAATGCAAAAGACTGAAATGTGAATAATTGATCAAGTTAGGAAGAAAAGAGGAAACTTATATCATAAGCTAGAAGTATCACATGTTCATTGACTGGTTGACGTGATGAATTAAAATTGAAATGATATGAGAATCTTCTCTGGTGCTTATCAGAAGTAAATTGAGGGAATATGGTCCAAAAATGAATGTTTAATCGTATTTGATCTTCTTAGAGTTTGATTTGTATAAAGAATATGTATTTTGCCTTTTTCAAAAAGGCTAAGACTGCTATTAAAAATAGCAAATGATCTTTTCTATAAAAGCAAAAAAGAGTTGCGATCAGAGAGATTAAAATTTTTTAGGAAAAACTCGATTTAATTTTCAAGTTAAAAAAGAGCGGACATTTGGGAAAAAATTAGGCTATTGAAATTATTTCAGCGTTTACATTTGGACATTTTTGGGACGTGAAGATCCTTCATGAGATTCAAAGAGCCAGATTGAGAAGGATATAGGGACAACGAGATAAATTCTGAAATGCTCTGGGGATTCGAATTTTTTCAAGAAATGGTTCAGAGAAGTGAAGGAAAGCAAGGAGAGAAAATTAGCCTCTCAGGTTTGATAATTTTGTTGTCTGCAATTTCAATCGCAGAAAAATTTATGGAATGGAAGGAAATTTTTTTGGCTTGAAAGATGGGTTTTTATTCGGTGAATATGAGAGAGATGAATTTGAGAATACGAATTAAGCTAGATTCGGAAAAGTGAAGGAAATAAATTGAGATGAGCAGAAAGAATAGTTCAAATTGATTGGGGCGGAAAATTAAATTTGGAAGAAAATATTTGTTTGAAGAATGGAGAAGGAAGGGAAGGGAGAAGAATTTCTTCGAAGTCGCGTTGAGAGTTGTTGAGGATTTTTCTCTGGAAGAGAGACACTTTCAGCGACTTTGACTAAGAAATGAAGCTCAAACAAAGTTTTTGAAATTTTTTGCATCGCAGAAGAAGGAAAAATTTTTGAAAAATTGAAAAAGAACTCTTTTAATGATCTAGAAGGATAGATAAAAAACGAAAAATGGATCAGTAAGGAGGACAAGATGCCGATTGTAAGTGTCTTTTTGCTTTTGAAGTTATTGATAAAATAATGGCTTTAATTTGAGTGAACAGTGTTTGCGTATTTTGAGACGGGAAAGGATTAATTTAAATTCAAGAAAAGACCGAACTAAATAATTGAAGACTAATAAAGTTGCTATTTCAGCCATACAACAAAGAAATTAATTGATCTGGAATAGTTTTTCAAAAGAGCTTTTTGACCGAAAGAAAAGATTTTGAGATGATATAGCATGACAGGATAACATATAGATATAGGACTAAGAAGCACATTTTATTATTTAAGGAATGTGTGGAATAAGATGAAGATTACAGAACAAAATTTGAGATAAAGATTCACATAAAAAAACCTATTTTTCAGCCTTGTTCTTTTGAGTTTGCCTAATATAGGTAAAGTATTCAGGGTTTTGGATGCGTCTCAGCATCTTGGATCGATATTTAAGGTAGGTCATTTTATGGACCACTTTTCCGTGAATGATCCAGTTGACACTAAAAAATTTGATAAAAATTTCACCGATGAGCCGGAAAACTTTTTTGCAGGCAACAACTCGCTCCAGATCGTCTTGAAAAATGAGCAAAAGGTTTCTGAGGCTTCCTATACTGCCAATTCCACTCTTTGAGGGGCTGATGAAGGAAATGAAATCCCCAAGGGTGATTTCGAATCTTTGAAGGAGTGGTTTCAAATAAGGCAAAGCCAAAGAGGATGTCGCGAATGAAATGATGGCCTTGCCATAATTTATGGTGATATTTTTAGTATCACTGCATTGGCCTTCATTCTTTTTCTTCGGGGCTCTGGGCTTGATCTTAGAAGCAAGGGATTTCGGGACTTCTTGAGCAACAATGATGGGAGTGATGTTGGACGAGATTGGCTTGATGAGACAAAGCCTTTTCTTTAAGGCTTCATTTGCCATCAAGATTTTGTTTTTGAGAAATCTCATTTTTGGATTTAATTTATTATTCGACTTTTGATTCTGCGGATTTATAACTTACAAAGAAATTGTCCCAAAATTTCATCAAACTTTGCTTGAATTGATAAATGGCTAAAATTTAAAACCTCAATTTAACGTTTTTGGGGCGAGTGAGTGAGGCTTTCTTGGAAGTCCTCTCTCCCTCTCGCGAAAAGAGGTAATCTCATTTTCCTATTTTGTACCATTTCAGATGAAAAGAACGTGAGAAAAATGAAGCAGAAAATTTGATTTCTTTGAAATAAAATAGCATTCGATTTTAATTTGAAGCAAAGGACAATCTTAAAAAAGCTATTTTTGTCTCTGAAATTGTCCTTTTAACGAAATGGAGAAAATCGAAATTTCGAAGCGCTTTTAAAATTTATTTCAATGGAGAAAGGCCAGCCACTGAGTTTTTAGACTATAAATGCTTCTCTTGAATGTTTTATTTTCGGTGGTGTGCATGAAACGCCGTTTGAGAAGTCGGGTTGTGAGTAATTTAATCCGTCACAGAAATTATGAAAAAATTTTTATAATCCGACTTGAATCTCAAACAGTTGAAAATGATGAAATTTTAACACTTAAGGTGCTGTACATTTTAATCCGCTCCCATTGTATCGAGATTCAGCAAATTCAAATAATGAGAAGTCAAGTTCGGATTATAGGTTTTTTGACAGAAATGGGAGCGGATTAAAATGTGCATCCCCTTCAGTTTAAAAGAGATGATTTTAGATTGGATCAGAATACATAGGAACGGATTATAACTTTTTTGCCATTATTAGGTGAGCGGATCAAAATACACACCACCGTTTATTTTTCATGTTTTCAGTTAGCTTGTCAGAGAGATGGCAAAAATCATTCATTCACTTCAAAAAAAAATGCATAGATTTAGGAAATCACGTGCTGAACTGAAGAAATTTATGAAATTCAAGATTCAAAAATAAGCTTTCGGGGAAAAAATAAAATAGCCAGATTTGGACAGCATTCAATGAATGAGAATGTTTCAAAACGAAGTAGCTTTTTCAAACCTTTTTATCCTGGCTACTTTTCTTAAAAGATGAAACGCCCCCACAAATTTGGAAAAGAATTTCCTGAAATCAAATCGACCAACCAAAATGGGATGAAAACGTTTTTCAGAATTGTACGAGTTTGTTTAAATCAGGAAGAGGGCAAAAGCCAATTCAAGCGAAAGAAAACGAAAATTTAGAGATTTTAAAAGTATCTTTTCGACAAATTACAGATAAATCACAAATAAGTTTAAAGAGCATGGTTCATTTGCGATGAACTCTTCAATTTAATTTTCGTTCACAAAAAGAAAGAAAGACACCACCACCGCTTAGTCCTTCTAAAGGCTTGCTTTTTGTTTTGAGTGTTGTCTCTTCCGTGAGAGATGGAGAAAACAGGTCTGTCTCAAAGGGTAACCCTTTTTGTTCAATTTTAGTTGAAAACGACAAATTCTAATTATTTTTCATGGTTTATTATTATAATTCATATTCAATAAGGAGCAACACAGATTCATTCATTTGCGAAACAGACAAAGAAATTTGTGATCTCTAGAGAGAGGTTTAAATTTTACCGCCAATTGAGAAGTTCTTGAAAGAAAAAGAAAATCTGCTTGAGATGGATATTCTTCCTGAAAAATCATCTAGAAGATGACGAGAGAATCATCAATCTTAAAAGAAAAAAGACCTAGAATCATCTTGAACAACTTTTTAGATGCCAAAAATCACGAGCATTTTCGAATCATTTCAAAATCAGATTTTTGAGGTCAATAATGAATTAGTGTACGATGTAAATGGATGATTGGAATGAAGAGAAAATTGAATTATGTGAAGGAGCCAATACAATTTGAGAAGTGATTGAGGAAAGAAGAAAGAAAGAGGTTGTTTTTGCCTCATTAAAGAAAACCTCTCGAAGTTGGTTTAAATTTAAATTCGGGGAAATTTTATCCTCAGATGGTTTGAATGAAGGCTAACAACATCGCATTTGAGAGCAAAGGTTTTTTTGTTGAATTTTTTAATCCATAAAAGTATATTGAATAAAGAACAAGATAAATAAGCAAATACTTTTGAGATGATAAAATTGGTTCGGGAGGGAAAACAAAACAAAAAAGAGAGAATGAAAACGGAAAGAATACCTAGAGAAGATCCGTTATCGAATATAGGGTTTCATAAGAACAGGTTCGGGTTAATTAGAAGCTTTCTTTTTTCGCTCTCTAATATAGGTAAAGTCTTCAGGGTTCTGGATTCTTCTGAGCATCTTGAATCTGTATTTGAGGTAAGTGATCTTGTGGGTCACCTTTCCATGCATAATCCAGTTTACGCTAAAGTACTTGATGAAAATTTCGCTGATAAAGGTAAAGATTTTCTTGAAGAGAGTTTCTCGAGGAGAATCCCCTGGGTGAGCCAATAACAAGCGCTTGAAGCTGCTGATCCCTCCGATATTTTGTTTGGCACCAAGGATAAAGTCATTGAACTCGGAAACTTGCAAATTTTCTTTATCCAAGAGAGGCTTGAGATAAGGCGAAGCCAAGTAAGAAGTGGCAAAAGAGATGATCGCCTTGCTGTAGTTGATGGTTATGTTTTTCGTGTCACAAGACTGGCTCGTGCTCTTTTGCTTAGGAGCCCGTTTCCTCTGGCGCGACTTGTCAAGCGGAGAAAGAGGAGCGCTGGACGGGGTATGAACCTCAGTGGTGACTTGAGAGTTGTTGTCGAGATTGGCTTCGGGGGAAGAAAGAAGGAAAAGAGAAGTCGATACCTTGCCTAATAACTTTTTTTCGGAAGCTTCTTTGGCAAGAAGAATTTTAGTTTTAAGAAACCTCATTCAAGATTTAAAAGCAAGAGAAGTTAATTTTGTTTTTATTATTTTTAACGAAATTTATCGATTTATCAAGCTTAAATGAAAAAATATTGGGTAAAATAAGCTTTTAAACTTTTAAAAATTGGATGTAATAGCGAGGCTCCTGATCACAAATTCAGCAGACTTTGGTTTTTTGCCCAATTAAACGAAATTAAAAATGGCTCTCTGGTGTGAATCTGGAGCTAGAAAAATTACTTTCTCGGGGTGGCACTCGAATGGAAATGTCTTGACGTTCTGAAAATGAAGGGAAACCTGTGTATTGAGAGAAATCTTGAGACGAAGACAAGCTGATAAATCCTTTGACTGTGATTTGTGGGAAAAATTTGATTTTTGATAACTGAAAATTCGTTCAAAGAAACCCAGTGAGGGGAAAATATTTTCCTTTTGATGCTGAAATCTTTGAAATTCGATTCTAAATGTGATATCTGACTCGAATCTTTGCTCGGCTCGGGGAAATAACATTTTCTTAGGAGCCTTGTTATTCTTTTCTATTTTAGAAAAACGTAAATTGAGATTTAAAACATAAAATAATTAATTTTGTAACTTGTGGCAGAGAAGCATTGAGAGATCAAGACCTCTAATCGAAGGTTCTCTGGCACAAAAAAACCCTGTTAGCATCAATAAACTAACCAACGAACAAGCAAGGAAGCAAGCCATTTTACCTCTTCGTTTTGAGAGGAAAAATAAATTTTTCTCATTGCTACTTTCAAATATCCAAATCCTCAGTGGATTCTCAAGAATGAGAGGGAGAAAGATCATTCAGGCGAGACTTTTTTCCACGATGCGAGGGAATTGATTCAAAATTGATCAAAATGAACAGAATTTCGAGCGGTAGACCCGTCCGTGGGATATTGGATAAAAAAAACACCCAAGGTGACTATCAGCCTCGAAAAAAAGGATATTTGAGTCTTGATTTCCTCTTCTTTATCATCGGTAAAATTTAGAGGATTCTTTAATTATTGAGCAAGCCAATTAATAGATGAAGGATTTCTGATTATAAAGGCCTGATTCAGGTTTCATTTCGAGTCCACTACGGGGTTTAATCTCTTGTAGAATGTGTTTCTTCTGAAAAAAATGGGACTAACAGACAAGAGAATTATAAGATAAAGTGCGCACAAACAACAATTTGACAAAACTGCAGTCGAGACAGAGGTCTTGCTTGGAGAAAAGCCTCCAAAATGGCCTTTAAATCCAAAGGAAAGCGAGGGCTTTGTGTATTCAAGAACAAGGAGAAACAATTTTATTTGCATTTTTATTAAGGTTTAGAGAAATATAATGGGCAAGTAAAATGAAATTTCCTGGCAGAGAGAAAAGAAATTCTTTCGAACAATAGCTGAGAGAAGGGATTTCTTTGAGGAGCAAAGAGGAGTTGGTACTCGGAAGAGTTTCTCGTTTTAAAACCTCAATTAATTCAAAACTTGGAGAAAAAACTCATAAATTGATCATCAGTCCTTAAAGGGTTGCTTTTTAATCATGGGGGAAGCTAGCTAACTTGATCTATGAGGCTAGAAAACTATGCAAGAAAGAACGCCTCAATCAAAATCTCTTCATTCAGACTTGAAAACCTTTTTTTATTCATCGGGTTGAGTGATTGGTTTGAGGAAAGATGATGTTTTTTTTTGGAGCGATATCGTATCAAAGAAACAACTTCAAAGAAACCTCTTTCCTTGGCGAGTTCAAAGTAGCAGATTTTGTTTATTTATTCTTTTTGTGACTCGAAATTATCAGAGAATAGGCACCTCTTGATGATTCAATTCAACCAATATCGAGAAAAAAACATCAATTTACCGCTGCTGAAGATTTCGTTTCACATCGAGAAAGTGGAATCTAAATTTGAGAGAAATAACATAAAATCGGATGGATTCAACCTCATCAAGACATTTCTTTTGAACCCTCAAGAACCTCTGCCGGAAAAACAACAAAACTCCCAGAAAACAACGCAAGATCCCTTTAGAAACTCAAAACATTATCCTTTTGACAGAATATTTCCTCAAAACTCTTCAATTTCGATACCTTTGACGGACAGATCTATGGGCCTTGGGGCTCATCATAAAAATAATTTATTTCCAATGTAGTAGAGATTCTAAATGAGGTATTTCTATATGCATCAAAAGTCAATATCTCGTAATAAACCTGGCTAAATATGAATTTAAAAGAAAAACAGGAGGATGAGAAGGTCTCTTTCATCTCAAAGTTTGGACGTTTTTGACAAAAGTCTTATGACTCTGCTCGAGAAATATAAATAGTTCACTTCTCTAGATGGAGATCATTCTCTTTTGTGTCCTCATGACAATATTCTATTTTGTTCTTTTTAGGAATTTCTTTTTTGGGCGCCTCGTTATTTTCCAACGTATTGTTGTTTGGGTAAATTAAGTCTCAGTCTAAAAACACTTTGTAAAAATTCAGTTTTTTTCTGTCAATTTTCAGTTCTTTTTTAAAAACTCAGTTTCCCTTTGAAAAACATAGTGTTGCCGAAATATGAAGCTCCAAGAGCATGACAAGCAATTCAACAGCTTAATTAGAAATAAGGCACCCTTTTCTTTGGATTGGCTCCTAAATCTCCATTAAAATTAATCTTGTTTCGAATTTATTGAAGTAATCTGTTGATTTGGGGCGAATTCTTGAAAATAGGAGCTTGAGTCCTCTCCTCTACGATTGAAGAAGTTGAATCACATTTTTTGAGTGCTCATTCGCTTTAAATATTTAAAAATTGGGGGGAATCCTTATCACAAGTTCAAAACGGGTCGGGATCAGATTCATCCAGACTTGGCCCAATTACAAAATACCCCCCCAT
>Ga0182738_1001942_pt1 | contig 25116 bp, 21 predicted proteins | sample eDN5th30CBELigMG_FD_128876 | JGI IMG/M metagenome (GOLD analysis project Ga0182738, IMG submission 128876) | Enriched Miracle-Growth compost microbial communities from Emeryville, California, USA - eDNA 5th pass 30_C BE-Lig MG (version 2)... ...
AAGCATCCGCTCGCCTCGTTCGGGCTCGGTCGCGCGGCCTGTCGCGCCGCGATCGACATCGTCGACCTCGTGCTGTTTCGCGGCCAGTTGCTCTCCGACGGCCTCGAAGGGCTGGTCGAGGCGCTGGACCGGGCCGAGGCGGACCTGCCGACCGCGCGTTATGCGCCCGCGGCCGTCAAGCGGCTCGGCGCGACCGAGTGGCAGGCGGCGCGCGATCTCGCCGGCCGGATGGCCGAGGCGATCGAGCCGCTTAGCCGACTCATGGAAGGCGTCAGTGCCTCCGACGCCAAGGCGATGACATCGGCCGTCGTCGCCGCGCTCAACCTCGTCGCCGCGCGCGACGATGGCAGCGCCGACGTGCTGTGGGCCGAGGAATCCGGCCAGGCCCTGGCGACCCTTCTCGCCGGGCTGATGAGCGACGACGCGCAGGCGCTCGATATGGCCGGCTACGAATATCCGGGCTTCCTCGACGCGACCATGGCCGGGGTCGGCGTGCCGGCGCGACCGGGCTCCGATCCGCGCCTGTTCATCTGGGGCACGCTGGAGGCCCGGCTGCAGCAGGTCGATCTGATGGTGCTGGGCGGGCTCGACGAGGGCGTCTGGCCGTCCGAGACCCGCACCGACCCCTGGCTGTCGCGCTCGATGCGGGCCGAACTGGGGCTGGAAGCGCCGGAGCGCAAGCTCGGCCAGTCGGCGCATGATTTCACCAGCGCCTTGTCAGCCGGCAAAGTTGTCGTCACCCGTGCCGAGCGGCGCGGCGGCACGCCCACCGTGGCGGCGCGCTGGTTGCAGCGCCTGCTGGCGCGCCTCGGCAAGGGCGAGGCCAAGGCGCTGGCCGGCCGCGGGCTGCGCTATCTCGACTGGGCGCGTGCGCTCGACCGCACGGCCCGTCCGGTGCCGATCCGCCGCCCGGCGCCGCTGCCGCCGCTCGAAGCCCGGCCGCGCCGCCTGTCGGTGACCGAGATCGAGACACTGATCCGCGACCCCTATGCCATCTATGCCCGCCGCATCCTGAAGCTCGACCCGCTCGACCCGATCGGCGTGGTGCCGGACGTGGCACTGCGGGGCACGCTCATCCATGAGGCCCTCGGCGATTTCATCCAGGAATGGAAGGGCCCGTTCGACGCCTCGGCGCTGACGGCGCTGACGATCATCGGCCGCCGCGTCTTCGCGCGGATCGAGGCGTTCCCCGCCGTCTACGCTTTGTGGTGGCCGCGCTTCCTCGTCATCGCCGAATGGTTCATCGGCTGGGAGGCGAGCCGGGCTTCGGTCGCCCGCCGCCATGCCGAGATCGGCGGCGCCTGGGCGTTCCCCGCGCCGGCCGGCGAATTCAGGCTCACCGGCCGCGCCGATCGCGTCGATATCCGGCTCGACGGCTCGCTCGAGATCCTCGATTTCAAGACCGGCTCGCCGCCAAGCGCCAAGCAGCTTTCGACCGGCCTGGCGCCGCAGCTGGCGCTGGAAGTGGCGATGGCGCGCGGCGGCGGCTTCGACCGGGTCGAGGCCGGCGTCTCCGTGTCGACGCTCGGCTGGATCGGCCTCGGCAAGGTCGGCAAGGGCGATCCCTTCTCCTCGGCGGTCACCAAGGACAAGACGGCCGATGAACTCGGCGACGAGGCCAAGGCGCGGCTCTATTCGCTGATCGAAGCCTTTGACGATCCGAAGCGCGCCTATGTCTCCCGCGCCCGGCCGATGTTCGAGACCCGTTTCGAAAGCCCCTATGATCATCTCGCCCGCATCCGGGAATGGGCGCTGGGCGACGCCGAGGAGGGCGGCGAATGAGCGGCGTGATCTCGGTCGACGACAAGACGAGGGATACCCAGTCGCGGGCAACGGATCCGGAGGCCTCGGCCTGGGTTTCCGCCAATGCAGGCTCCGGCAAGACCTATGTGCTGGCGCGCCGCGTCATCCGGCTGCTGCTCAATGGCGCCGACCCGTCCTCCATCCTGTGCCTGACCTTCACCAAGGCGGCGGCGGCGGAAATGTCGAGCCGCGTGTTCGAGATCCTCGCCGGCTGGACGACCATGCCCGACGCCGAACTGGCGGCGATCCTGGCCGATTATCAGGGCGAGCCCGCTTTGCCGGGGCATCGGATCACCGCACGCCGGCTCTTCGCCCGGGCGCTAGAGACGCCGGGCGGGCTGAAGATCCAGACCATCCACGCTTTCTGCGAAAGGCTGCTGCACCAGTTCCCGTTCGAGGCCAATGTCGCGGGCAGCTTCGAGGTGCTGGAGGATCGCGGCGCGTCGATCCTGATCGCCGAAGCGCAGCGTCAGGTTATCGCGCGCGCCTCGCTGGAGGCCGACACGGCGGAGGGCCGGGCCTTTGCGCGAGTGCTGGAGGCAGCGAGCGACCAGGGCATCGATGCGGCGCTGGCGGCGATCGTCGCCTCGCGCGATGCGGTGCGCGAGTTCATCGTCCGGTCGGGCGATCTCGCCAATGGCCTGCGCGATCTGCGCCGGGCGCTCGGCCTCGGCTCGGGCGAGACGGCGGAGAGCCTGCGCGAGCGCATCGGCTCGGAAATCCCCCTCGACGAGGCCGAGCTGAAGCAGCTGCTCGACCGGCTTTCGGCCAGCGGCGTCAATGACCAGAAGAGCGCGGCGCGCCTGGCGCCGATCCTGACGGCCGAGACGATGGAAGGCCGGGCGGCAGCCTGGCTCGGCTTCTGGATGAAGCAGGATGGTGATCTCCGGGTGGTCGGCAGCCTGACGGCCAAAGGCGTCCGGACCGCCTGGCCTGGCCTTGAGGAAATCCTGCAGGCGGAGCGCGAGCGCATTGAGTTCCTGCTCGATCGCATCGCCGCGGCCGAGGCCTATGCCGTGACCAGTGCGCTGCTGATCCTCGGCGACGCGGTGATCGGCCATTATGAGCGGGCCAAACAGCTGCGCGGTGCGCTCGATTTCCAGGATCTGGTGGTCAAGACCGCCAATCTGCTGGCGCGTTCGGACGCCGCCGCCTGGGTGCATTACAAGCTCGATCGCGGCCTCGACCATATCCTCGTCGACGAGGCGCAGGATACCAGTCCGCGCCAGTGGCAGGTGATCGAGCGGCTGGCCGGCGAGTTCTTCTCCGGGCAGAGCGCGCGCGACATCATCCGCACCTTCTTCGCCGTCGGCGACGAGAAGCAGTCGATCTATTCGTTCCAGGGCGCGGTTCCGGCGTGGTTTGCGCGGCAGCGCGAGGCGATCGGCCGGGGCGCGCGCGAGGCGGGCGCGCTGTTCCACGAGCTCGAACTGCAGCTCTCCTTCCGTTCGACCCCGGACGTGCTGGCCGCGGTGGACGCGATCTTCCGCCCCGAGGACGCCCATGCCGGCCTGACGCAGGCAAAGGCGGCCCCGGTCCATGCCGCGGCGCGCCGGCTCGATCCGGGCCGCGTCACCTATTGGCCGCCGATCGAGGCCGACAAGCCGCCGCAGCCGGACGACTGGCACACCCCACTCGACCGGCTCGATGAAAAGAGCCCGGAAGTGCGGCTGGCCGAGCGCATCGCCGAGACCGTCGCCGGCTGGAAGCGGGACAAGGCGACGATCGCCGCGACCGGCAAGCCGATTCGCGAGGGCGGCATCCTGGTGCTGACGCGCAAGCGCGGGCCGCAGACCGACGCGATCAACCGCGCGCTGAAGGCGGCGGGCCTCTCCGTCGCCGGCGCCGACCGGCTGGCGCTGGCAAGCCATATCGCCGTGCTCGACCTGCTGGCGCTGGCGGAGATCCTGTTGCAGCCGCGCGACGACCTCGCGCTCGCCGCGCTGCTGAAGAGTCCGCTGATCGGCCTCACCGAGGAGCAGCTGTTCGAGCTGGCGCATCCTCGCGGCGGCTCGCTCTGGTATGCGCTCGACCGCTCGACCGATCCTGCCGCGATGGCCGCCTCGGCACGGCTGAAGACCTGGCGCAGCCGGGCCGAGTTCATGAGCCCCTACGCCTTCTTCGCCCGCATCCTCGGGCCCGATGGCGGCCGCAAGCGGCTGCTGGCCCGGCTGGGCCCCGAGGCCGACGACGTGCTGGACGAATTCCTGGCGCAGGCCCTGGCGCATGAGCAGGCCTCGGTGCCGTCCCTGCAGGGCTTTGTCGGCTGGATGCGCGAGGCGGCGACCGAGATCAAGCGCGACGCCGACCTCGCCCGCGACGAGATCCGCGTCATGACCGTGCATGGTGCCAAGGGGCTCGAGGCAGATATCGTCTTCCTCGTCGATACCGGTTCCAAGCCGGTGCATGCGAGCCATGACCCGAAGATCGTGGCGCTGGCCGAGGATCCCGACGATGCCGATGGCGCGCCGTTGATCTGGGTCGCGCCCGGCGCCCGGAAGCCCAGGATTGTCGAGCAGGCGATCGGCACGCTGCGCGACAAGGCGCGGGAAGAATATCGCCGGCTGCTCTATGTCGGGCTGACACGGGCGCGCGACCATCTGATCGTCTGCGGCACGGTCAAGGCGAATACCGGCGCCGATCAGCTCTGGCACGAACTGGTCGGCAAGGCGCTTGGCGTCGATGGCCGGATCGTGCCGGTCGAGCTGCCGAGCGAAAGCTTCGACACGATCGAATGGCGGCAGGACTGGAGCCGCCAGGCGGTGCCGCCGGTTGCCGAGACGGCAGGGTCCGGCGAGCGCCCCATCGCGCCGCTGCCGGACTGGCTCGCTGAAAATCCGCCGCCGCCGCCCACCCAGCCGAAGCGACTGACCCCTTCGGCTGCGGTTGGGTTCGCGGAGGCCGAGCCGGCCTTTCCGCCGGTGACGGCGCTGGATGCAAGGCTCGATCCGGCGGCGCTGACGGCGCTGGATCGTGGCCGGATCATCCACCGCCTGTTGCAGGCGCTGCCCGACCAGCCGCCCGAGCAGCGCGCCGCCATCGCCACGCGCTATCTGGAGGTGGTTGGCCGTGAATGGCCGGAGAGCGCCCGCCAGGGCCTGCTCGAGCGGATCCTGCCGATCCTCGACGATGACAGCTTCTCCGCCCTGTTCGGGCCGCAGAGCCGCGCCGAGGTGCCGATCGCCGGATCGATCGAGACCCGGAGCGGCACGGCGTCCGTCTCCGGCCGGATCGACCGGCTCGTCGTGCTGCCGGACCGGGTGATCCTGGTCGACTACAAGACCAACCGCCCGGCGCCGCGCGAGCTCTCCGAGGTGCCGGAAGCGCATCTGGCGCAGCTGGCGCTCTACCGGGCGCTGCTATCGACGCTCTATCCCGACCGGCCGATCGAGACGGCGCTGCTCTGGACCGAGATCCCGCTGTTGATGGCGATCCCGTCGGAGTTGCTCGATAGTCGCATGGCTGCCATTACCGCGGCGTGAAATCCCTTTGCCTTGACCGGCAAGAGGCGGGTTCCTACCTTAGAACCACTCTCCTCCATCCCATTTGAGGCTTGCCATGGCGACTGCCAAAGTAACGGATAGTTCCTTCGACGCCGACGTTCTGGGTGCATCCGGCCCGGTTGTTGTCGATTTCTGGGCGGAATGGTGTGGTCCCTGCCGCATGATCGCCCCGGCGCTGGAAGAGATCCAGACCGAAATGCAGGGCAAGGTGACCATCGCCAAGCTCAACATCGACGAGAATCCGGAAATTGCCGTGCGCTATGGCGTGCGCTCGATCCCGACGCTGATCCTCTTCAAGGATGGCGAGCCGGCCTCGATCCAGGTTGGCGCCGCGCCGAAGAGCCGGTTGGCCGACTGGATCAAGGGCGCGATCTGATCGCTTCCGGACAGACTTGGAATATGGAAACGGGGCCCGATGGGCCCCGTTCTCGTTTGGGTTGATGGCCGGGTTAACGGCGACCGTTTTCGATCACTTTGGCAGTGTCCCGTTCGCCGCCAGCACCGTGCCGCCGAGATAGAGCGAGCCGCAGATCAGAATCCGGGGCGCGATGCCGGGCGGCAGCAGCTTCCGGATCGCGGCGAGTGCCGCCTCGACGCCGGACGTCGCCTCGGCTGGGATGCCGGCGGCCTCGGCGGCGGCGGCAAGCTCCAGCGGGTCGCGCCCGGCGGCCGAGCCTTCGATCGGCACCGTATAGACATGCTGCGCCAATCCGGCGAAGGGGCGGAAGAAGCCGACCGGGTCCTTGGTCACCAGCATGCCGGCGATCAGGTAGAGCGGCCGCGACACGCGCTCCTCGAGGTCGGCGATCGCCTCGGCGATGACCACGCCGGCACCGGGGTTGTGGCCGCCATCGAGCCAGATCTCGGATTCCGCCGGCGCCTGGTCGACCAGCTTGCCGCTGGTCAGGCGCTGCATCCGGGCCGGCCACTCGACGTTCTGCAATCCGGCCTCGATCGCCGCCGTCGGCACGTCGAGGCTCGATTTGCGCAGCGCCGCGATGGCCGATCCCGCATTGACGAACTGGTGCCGGCCCGGCAGGCGCGGCGGCGGCAGGTCGAGCAGCCCGTCCTCGTCCTGGTAGACCAGCCGGCCGCGCTCGGCATGCGCCACCCAGTCCCGGTTGCCGATGAAGGTCGGGGCGCGCAGCCGCGCCGCGTCGCGCTCGATCACGTCGAGCACGATGCCCGGCTGCGGCGCCACCACGACCGGGCGGCCGCGCTTGATGATGCCCGATTTCTCATGCGCGATGCCGTCCAGCGCGCTGCCGAAGAACTTTTCGTGGTCGACCGAGATCGGCGTGATCACGGCGACGTCGGGATGGTCGATGATGTTGGTGGCGTCATAGCGCCCGCCCAGGCCCACTTCCAGCAGCGTCACATCGGCCGGATGGTCGGCGAAAAGCTTGAAGGCGGCGGCGGTGGTGATTTCGAAATGCGTGATCGGCGCGCCGTCATTGACCTTCTCGATGTCGAGCAGCGTGTCGACCAGCTCCGCCTCGTCGACGAAGCGGCCGCCGCCCGGCTTGCCGAGGCGGATGCGTTCGTGGAAGCGGACGAGATGTGGCGAGGTGTAGACATGCACGGAAAGGCCGGCCGCCTCCAGCATGGCGCGCAGGAAGGCGGTGGTCGAGCCCTTGCCGTTGGTGCCGGCGATATGCAGCACCGGACCGAGCTTCGTCTCGGGCGCGCCGAGCTTCGCCATCAGCGGCTTCAGCCGGTCGAGCGAGAGGTCGATTTCCTTGGGGTGGAGCTGGAACAGGCGCTCCAGGATGACGGTGCTGCGGTCCATGATGCGGTCCATGACGCGATCCCGTGGCGTGGCGAGGTTCCACGCAATGCCGGCGGCGGCCCGGGGGCCGCCGACCGTGATGGTCTGAAGGGCGTTGCGTGACGCCGATCAGGACGCCAGCGCGACATCCTGTGCCGGCGCGGACTTCGCCTTCGCCTTGGCTTCGGGCTTGTCGATCGGCCTGGCCGGCTGCGGCGTCAGGATTCCGCAGAGCCGCGCGATCGTCTGGCGCAGTTCATGGCGGTGAACGACCAGGTCGACCATGCCGTGCTCGTGCAGGAATTCCGAGCGCTGGAAGCCCGGCGGCAGCTTTTCGCGGATCGTCTGCTCGATCACGCGCGGGCCGGCAAAGCCGATCAGCGCGCCCGGCTCGGCGATCTGGATGTCGCCCAGCATGGCATAGGATGCGGTGACGCCGCCCGTGGTCGGGTTGGTCAGCACGACGATATAGGGCAGCTTCGCCTCGCGCAGCGCGATGACGCCGGCGGTGGTGCGCGGCAGCTGCATCAGCGAGAGGATGCCTTCCTGCATGCGCGCGCCGCCGGAGGCGGCGAACATCACGAAGGGCTGCTTGCGGTTCAGCGCCGCTTCCATGCCGGCGATGACCGCTTCGCCGGCGGCCATGCCGAGCGAACCGCCCATGAAGTCGAAATCCTGCACGGCGGTGACCATCGGCACGCCCTCGACGGTGCCGGCGCCGACCAGGATCGCGTCCTGCAGGCCGGTCTTGGTCCGGGCGTCCTTCAGCCGGTCGGTATATCGGCGCTCGTCGCGGAACTTCAGCGGATCGATCGCCACGTCCGGCACGGCGATGGATTCATACTGGCCATCGTCAAAGAAATAGGCGAGCCGCTTCGGCGCGCTCATGCGCATGTGATAGCCCGAATTCGGGATCACGTAATGGTTGGCCTCGAGGTCGCGATGGAACACCATCTCGCCGGTCTCGGGGCACTTGATCCAGAGGTTTTCCGGAACCTCGCGCTTGTTCAGGAGGCTCTTGATCTTCGGACGAACGACGTCGTTGATCCAGTTCATCGCGTAATCCTTGTTCAGGCGGCGACCGATTTGCGGGAAGCGCGAACGCCGCCCGAAAGCTCGGATACGAGGGCCAGGACGGCGGGTATGGTGGCGGCCGTGGCACGGCCCTCGCTGTCGAGCGAGGCCGCAATGGCCGATACGATCGCCGAGCCGACCACGACGCCATCGGCATTCGCGCCGATCGCTGCTGCCTGCTCGGCTGTCCTGACGCCGAAACCGACGGCAACCGGTAGATGGGTGTGACGCTTGATCCGTGCAACGGATTCGGCGACGCGCGAAGCGTCGGGGGCTGCCGAACCGGTGATGCCGTTGATCGAGACGTAGTAGACGAAGCCCGACGTGTTTTCGAGCACGGTGGGAAGCCGCTTGTCGTCGGTGGTGGGCGTGGCGAGGCGGATGAAGTTCAGCCCCGCCTCCAGCGCCGGGATGCAGAGCTCGTCATCGGCTTCCGGCGGAAGATCGACGATGATCAGCCCGTCGACTCCGGCGGCCTTGGCCTCGGTGACGAAAGCCTCCGACCCATGGCTGTAGATCGGGTTGTAATAGCCCATCAGAACGATCGGCGTCGTGTCGTCGAACTGGCGGAATTGGCGCACGAGATCGAGCGTCTTGACCAGGGTCTGGCCGCCCTTCAGTGCGCGCAAGCCAGCGGCCTGGATCGCTGGGCCATCGGCCATCGGATCCGAAAACGGCATGCCAAGCTCGATGACATCGGCGCCGGCGCCGGGCAGCGCCTTCAGCAGCGCCAGCGTCGTGGCGGGATCGGGGTCGCCGGCGGTCATGAAGGTGACGAGCGCCGGCCGGCCCTCGGCCTTGAGGGCCGCGAAGCGGCGATCGATACGGGTTTCAGTCATGACAATGGGCCTAGGCTCGATGCTTTGTGACGTCAAGTCGACGGGGAAGCGAAACGCGGAACGGCGCCCTCTTTACCCTTCCCTCGGGGGGAGGGGAAGAACAGGTCGGGGGCCGCGCCGCCGGCATCGGTCAGATGTCCATGCCGAGCAGCTTGCCCACGGTGTGGACGTCCTTGTCGCCGCGGCCGGACAGGTTGATGACGATGATCTTGTCCTTGGCCATGGTGGGCGCGACCTTGATCGCCTGGGCGATGGCATGCGCCGATTCCAGCGCCGGGATGATGCCCTCGACACGGGTGCAGACCTGGAACGCGTCGATCGCCTCCTGGTCGACGATCGGCACGTACTGGACGCGGCCGGTGTCGCGCAGCCAGCTGTGCTCTGGGCCGACGCCGGGATAATCGAGGCCGGCCGAGACCGAATGGCCTTCGAGGATCTGGCCGTCGGCATCCTGCAGCAGATAGGTGCGGTTGCCATGCAGCACGCCGGGGCGGCCGCCAGTCATCGAGGCGGCATGGCCGTTCTCGACGGCGATGCCGTGGCCGCCGGCCTCGACGCCGACGATCTCGACATCCTTGTCATCGAGGAACGGATGGAACAGGCCGATGGCATTCGAGCCGCCGCCGACCGCCGCGATGATCATGTCGGGCAGGCGACCTTCCTGCTCCAGCATCTGCGCGCGCGCCTCGATGCCGATCACCGACTGGAAGTCGCGCACCATCTCCGGATAGGGATGGGGGCCTGCCGCCGTGCCGATCAGATAATAGGTGTCCTCGACATTCGAGACCCAGTCGCGCAGCGCCTCGTTCATCGCGTCCTTGAGCGTGCCATTGCCGGCGGTGACCGGATTGACGGTGGCGCCCAGCAGCTTCATGCGGAACACGTTCGGCGCCTGACGCTCGACGTCGGTGGCGCCCATATAGACGACGCAGGGCAGGCCGAAGCGGGCCGAGACGGTGGCCGACGCCACGCCATGCTGGCCGGCGCCGGTCTCGGCGATGATCCGCGTCTTGCCCATGCGCTTGGCGAGCAGGATCTGGCCGAGGCAGTTGTTGATCTTGTGGCTGCCGGTGTGGTTCAGGTCCTCGCGCTTGAAGAAGATGCGCGCGCCGCCGAGATGGTTGGTCAGGCCTTCGGCGAAATAGAGCTTGGACGGGCGGCCGGCATAATAGGTCGAGAGCGCGTGCAGTTCGGCCTTGAAGGCCGGATCGGCCTTGGCGTCGTCATAGGCCTGCTGCAGTTCGAGGATCAGCGGCATCAGCGTCTCGGCGACGAAGCGGCCGCCATAGATGCCGAAATAGCCCCGCTCGTCCGGGCCGGTCTTGAAGGAATTGGGCTCGACAGCAACGGTCACGACGAAATCCTCTCGCCGGCCATAGCCCGGCTGTGGTCAGGGTTGGGTCGAAAGCCGCGAATGGCGGCGATGAAGGCGCGGATCCGGTCGGGATCCTTGATACCGGGCGCGCTTTCCACGCCCGAGGAAGCATCGATGCCGGAGGCCTGCGTCACCGCCAGCGCCTGCGTGACATTGCCGGCGTCGAGGCCTCCGGAAAGCATATAGGCAAGGCCGGGGTCAAGCGCATCCAGCAGGTGCCAGTCGAAGGACACGCCATTGCCGCCCGGCAGCGTCGCGCCCTTGGGCGGCTTGGCGTCGAGCAGTAGACGGTCCGCGACAGCGGCATAGGCGCCGATCCCCGCGAGATCGGCCGCCTCGCGAATGCCGAGCGCCTTCAAGACGGGCAGGCCGAAGCGGCGGCGGATCTCGGCGACACGCTCGACGCTCTCGCTGCCATGCAGCTGCAGCCAGTCCGGCCGCACCGTTTCGACGATCGCGGCCAGCGCCGCATCGTCCATGTCGACGGTGAGCGCGACGATCTCGGCCTTGCCGCGCGCCTGGTCGGCGAGCTGCCGGGCGCGCTCGTTCGAAACGGCGCGCGGGCTCTTCGGAAAAAACACGAAGCCGACCATGTCGGCGCCGGCGTCCAGCGCGGCGTCGAGCGTCTCCTCGGTCGAGAGACCGCAGATTTTGACGGTCACGGTCATGGATTCACGATCAGCCATGGGTTCACGAGCAGCGGCGATGTCACGGTCATGGTTTGGCGCAACGGTTTGGCACGAAAGAGGCGGCAAGTCCAAGGAAAGTCCGCGATGGAAAGCCCGCGATCGCACGGGCGTTTCCCGGAGCGGATCGCACGACGCCTGACGTGGGTCTGGCGGAAGGCCGTCCGCACCGTGCCGGGAAAGGCGCGGTTTGCATCCACGCGGCAGGGCCATGCCGGGGTGCACGGCAGCCCGTTTCACGTGAAAAGGCGGAAGGGGCGGGATTCCGGCGTTCAGGCGACGCGGCGGGGCGCGGGCAGGGTGGTCGCCGGGCTGGCGCTGGCGGCGGCGCGATACTGGGTGTTCTCGCGGCGCGTGTCCTGCAACTCGTGCCGGAGCTTGCGGGGCTGGCGGCGCCATCGGCCCTGGCCGAGCCATGCGCCAACGCCGCCGATCAGGACGCCGAGCGCGATCGCGCCGAAGACCAGGACGAACAGCGGCATGCTGATGACGACGGCAGGATCTGTCGAATTGAACGGATCCAGCGACAGCGCCACGGCATGGCGGTTGGCGACCGAGAGCGCCACCGCGATGATTGCGATCGGAACCAGGATCACGACCGCAAGGAACTTCTTCATCAACATTGCCTCGAGCCGGACGCCGGAAATCCGGCCAGTGCCTGCGCCAATAACATTCCAGATCACGTTTGGTTCAAGGCGCTGGCGCGCGACCTGTCGAACCGGTCGTGATCTACTCCTCGTCGTTGAGACGCTCGCGCATCTCCTTGCCGGTCTTGAAGAACGGCACGTATTTTTCCGTGACCTCGACCTTCGAGCCGGTGCGCGGGTTGCGGCCCTGTCGCGCCGGGCGGTTCTTCACGGAGAAAGCTCCGAAGCCACGGAGCTCGACCCGGTCGCCTCGGGCCAGCGCATCGATGATCTCGTCGAGAATCGAGTTCACGATGTGCTCCACATCCCGTTGATAGAGATGCGGATTTTGCTCGGCGATCTTCTGCACCAGTTCGGACTTGATCACCGCGGCGCCCCCTCAGCGTCGTTCAGACCGGTAGGAGCGTGCCAAACGGATAGGAGACCGTCAAGCTGGAGTCTGGAAGGCAGCAGGCCCGCCACGCCGGAAGCATAGAGAAGGTCGGGCGAGAAGCCGGCCTGGCGCGCCAGCCAGACGAAGGCGGCGCTGGAAAAGGAGAATGGGCTGCCGCTGCTTTCCGGCTCCCAGTCGACCACGCGCAGACGCGCATCGACGCCCTTCTTGGTCGTCAACCAGGCAATCGCCGTCTCCTCGCCGCCGATTTCGTCGATCAGGCCGGCTTCGAGCGCCTGGTGGCCCGAGAAGACGCGGCCATCCGCCAGTTGCAGTGCCTTGGGCCGGTCGAGATTGCGGCGCTCGGCGACGATGTCGACGAACCAGTTGTAGGTATCGCGGATCATCGAGTCGATCACGGCCAGCGCCTCGGGCGTGGGCGGCGCGAAGGGCGAGGGCGCGGCCTTGAGCGGCGACGACTTCACCTCGGTCAGCTTGATGCCGAGCTTGGCCATCGCCTCGCTCACTTCCGGCGACTGGAACAGCACGCCGATCGAGCCCGTGATCGAGGTGCGGTAGGCGACGACATGGTCGGCGGCGATTGCGGTCATGTAGGCGGCGGAGGCGCCGACGGTGCGGATGGCGGCAACCGTGGGCTTCTTGTCCGACAGCTTGCGGATCGCGTCATAGAGCGCTTCGCCGCCCGCGGTGGCGCCGCCGCCCGAATTGATCGAGACGATGACGCCCTGGACGGCGTCGCTCTTGCCGATCTTGTCGATCAGGTCGAGTTCGGCGCGGTTTTCGGAAATGAAGCCGGAAATGGTCAGCCGCGCGATATGCGGCCGCGAGCGTCCGCCCAGCGCATCGGGACCGGCCGCGAGCAGGCCGCCGCCGACAATGGCGAGCGCCGCCGCCACGAAGGCCACGACACGCCAGGTCGTGAGTTTTCGCCTCAGGCGTCGGCGATCCAGGATCTGATCCGCGTCGATGCTCATCCATGCGCTCCCGGTCGATCTCGAAGACCCTGTACGGCTTATATGTTTTGCACTGCGAAATCAAACAAGACCGTGCCAAGCGATTGTCGGCACTGGCGATTTCGAAAAAATAGCCGCCCAAAACGAAAACGCCCCGGACGAGCCGGGGCGTTTCCTTGAGTTCGAAAGGCGGTGACGATTACTCGTCGGTGCCCTGGCGTGCCTTGAGGGCGGCGCCGAGGATGTCGCCGAGCGACGCACCCGAATCCGACGAGCCGAACTGCGCAACCGCTTCCTTCTCTTCGGCGATTTCAAGCGCCTTGATCGAGACGGCGACCTTGCGGGCCTTCTTGTCGAAGTTGGTGATGCGGGCGTCGACCTTCTCGCCAACGGCGAAACGCTCCGGACGCTGCTCCGAACGATCACGCGACAGATCGGCGCGACGGATGAAGGAGGTCAGGTCGGAATCCGCAATCCGGACTTCCAGGCCGCCTTCGGTCACAGCCGTGATCTCGCAGGTGACAACGGCACCCTTGCGCAGCTCGCCGGAAGCTTCGACGAACGGATCGCCGCCAACCTGCTTGATGCCGAGCGAGATACGCTCCTTGTCGATGTCGACGTCGAGAACCTGCGCCTTGACGATATCGCCACGGTTGTACTCGTCGATGACCTGCTCGCCGGGACGGTTCCAGTCGAGATCCGACAGGTGGACCATGCCGTCGACGTCGCCGTCGAGGCCGATGAACAGACCGAACTCGGTCTTGTTCTTGACTTCGCCTTCGACGATCGTGCCGATCGGGAACTTCTCGGAGAAGCTCTCCCACGGGTTCGACAGGGTCTGCTTGAGGCCGAGCGAGATACGACGCTTCACCGGATCGACTTCGAGGATCATGACCTCAACCTCTTGCGAGGTGGAGACGATCTTGCCCGGATGAACGTTCTTCTTCGTCCAGGACATCTCGGAGACGTGGATCAGGCCTTCGATGCCCGGCTCCAGCTCGACGAACGCACCGTAGTCGGTGATGTTCGTGACGCGGCCCGAGAACTTGGCCTGGACCGGGTACTTGGCTTCGATGCCAGACCACGGATCGGCCTCCAGCTGCTTCATGCCGAGCGAGATGCGGTGCGTCTCGTGATTGACGCGGATGATCTGCACGCGGACGGTCTGGCCGATCGAGAGCACCTCGGTCGGATGGTTGATGCGGCGCCACGCGATGTCGGTGACGTGCAGCAGGCCATCGATGCCGCCGAGGTCGACGAACGCACCGTAATCGGTGATGTTCTTGACGACGCCTTCGATGATCTGACCTTCTTCGAGGCTCTGGACGAGCTCCGAACGCTGCTCGGCGCGGGTCTCTTCAAGCACGGTACGACGCGAGACGACGATGTTGCCGCGACGCTTGTCCATCTTGAGGATCTGGAAGGGCTGCGGCGTATGCATCAGCGGGCCGACGTCGCGCACCGGGCGGATGTCGACCTGCGAACGCGGCAGGAAGGCAACGGCGCCGTCCAGGTCGACGGTGAAGCCGCCCTTGACCTGGTTGAAGATGACGCCCGTGACCTTCTCGTTCTTGTTGAACTGCTCCTCAAGACGGATCCAGCTCTCTTCGCGGCGAGCCTTGTCGCGCGAGAGAACGGCTTCGCCGAGAGCATTTTCAACGCGCTCGAGATAGACCTCGACCACATCGCCGACCTTGAGCGCGTTGTCGCGGCCCGGGCCATTGAATTCCTTGAGCGCCACGCGGCCTTCGGTCTTGAGCCCGACGTCGATGACGGCGAGGTCCTTCTCGATGGCGACGATCGTTCCCTTGACGACGCTGCCTTCAAAGAGGTCTTCGTTGGCGAAGGACTCTTCAAGAAGGGCGGCGAAATCTTCGCGGGACGGGTTGGTAACAGCCATGAAATCTCCTGGTGCCATTTCTGGCATGCGTCGGCGGTTGGTGTTGCTGAAACCCGAGATCTCGATCCTGCCCTCGACGGAAATCGGGGCAACCGCATGTGGCGGACCGACGCTTCCGGACCTGGATTCGGGTGTTTTTCCATGAATTCCAGCCGCCAGGCCTCCATCCGGGGATGGGGACCGACGTCGAGACTTCGCGGATCTGGGGCTCTATATAGGCTTGATGCCCATGCGGCAAGGCAAAACTGGCCGATTTCAGCCCTTCCGGCGCCGTAAAACGTTCAATCACTCGTGTCCGGCGTCGACGATCTCGATCGCGGCGGCAAAGGCGGCGTCGGCATCCAGCGCCGTCGTATCCAGCCGCACCGCGTCGTCGGCCTGGCGCAGCGGCGCCGCGGAGCGGTGCGAATCCCGCTCGTCGCGCTCCAGGATCTCGGCCAGGATCCGCTCATAGGGCACGTCGCGGCCCTTGGCGTTGAGCTCGTCGGTGCGGCGGCGGGCCCGCACTTCCGGCGAGGCGGTGACGAAGATCTTGATGTCCGCCTCGGGGCAGATCGCGGTGCCGATGTCGCGCCCGTCGAGCACGGCGCCGGGCGGCGTGCGGGCGAAATCGCGCTGGAAGTCGACCAGCGCGGCGCGGACCTCGGGATGCACGGCGACGCGCGAGGCCAGCTCGCCCGCCTCGCGGCCGCGCAGGTCCGGGTGGTTCAGGTCCTTTGCCTTCAGCTTGCGGGCGACGGCGCCGGCCTCGGCTGCATTGTCGACGTCCAGCCCCTGTTCGGTCATCAGCCGGCCGATGGCGCGATAGAGCAGGCCGGTATCGAGATGGTTGAGGCCATAGTGCTTGGCCAGCTTCAGGGCGATCGTGCCCTTGCCCGCGGCGGCGGGTCCGTCAATGGCGATGATCATGCTGCGGCGGGCTCCGCCCTTTCGAAATGCGCGCCAAGCCCGTTCATCAGGGCCTGGAATTCAGGGAAGTGGGTGTCGATCGCCCGGGAATCGTCGATCGTCACGGGGGCGTGCCCGGCGAGGCCCAGCACCAGGAAGCTGATCGCGATGCGGTGGTCGAGACGGGTGGCGACGATGCCGCCGCCGATCCGCGCCGCGCCGCCGGTGACGGCGAGCGATTCCGGCCCCTCCTCGACGGTGACGCCATTGGCGCCGAGGCCGGCGGCCAGCGCCGCGATCCGGTCGGATTCCTTCAGCCGGAGCTCGCTGATGCCGTTCATCACCGTGACCCCCTCGGCGAAGGCGGCGGCGATGGCGAGCGCCGGGTATTCGTCGATCATCGAGGGTGCCCGCTCCGCCGGCACGACGACGCCCCTCAGGCGGCTCGCCAGCACCCGCACGTCGCCGACCGCCTCGCCGCCGACGGTGCGGCGATTGTCGATCTCGATGGCGCCGCCCATCTCGACCAGCGTCTCGATCAGGCCGATGCGCATCGGGTTCAGCAGCATGGATTCGATCGTCAGGTCCGAACCGTCGATCAGCAGCGCCGCGACGATCAGGAAGGCTGCCGAGCTCGGATCGCCGGGAATGACGAGGGGCTGCGCCTTCAGATCGCGGCGGCCCTCCAGCCGGACCACCCGCTCGCCATCCTCGTTGCGATCGATCTCGAGCGCCGCGCCGAACCGCTCGAGCAGCCGCTCGGTGTGGTCGCGCGTCGGGGTCGGTTCGATGATCGTGGTGATGCCGGGCGTGTTGAGGCCGGCGAACAGCACGGCCGATTTGACCCGCGCCGACGGCACCGGCACGCGATATTCGATCGGCAGCGTGATATCGGGACCCTTGAGGGTCAAAGGCAGGCGATCCTTCGAGCGCGCGAGCACCTGCACCCCCATCCGACGAAGCGGATCGAGGATGCGGCCCATCGGCCGCGCGCGCAGCGATGCGTCGCCGGTGAAGGTAACGCTGATCGCCTGGCTGGCGACCAGGCCCATGGCGAGCCGGGCGCCGGTGCCCGAATTGCCGAAATCGATGCAGTCTTCCGGTTCCAGGAAACCGCCGACGCCAACGCCGCGCACCCGCCAGCGGCCCGGATCGGCTCGAGTCACGATGGCGCCGAAGGCACGCATGGCCTCTGCGGTCGCCAGAACGTCGTTATTTTCCAGCAGCCCGTCGATCGTCGTTTCGCCGATTGCCAGCGCGCCCAACATCAGCGCACGATGCGAAATCGACTTGTCGCCCGGCACGCGGACGCGCCCCACGAGCGGGCCGGCAGAAGCCGCGGCCAGCGGGGCGGGCGATGGGGACGTGGATGGCATCGGGTCGGCACCTCGGGCATTCGGCACGGGCGAATTCGGGGTCGCGCATGCGGGCTCAGAGACCAGAACGGACGGTCGTCGGATAGCACGCCTGTCCGCTGCCGTCACCCGAGTTGAGGACCCGGCGGGGCGCGAGTTGGCGTCCGTGTCAGAATTGCTTTTGACAGCGCCGATACGAGTCATTATGGGACAGCCGCTCTTTTAACCGATGAGGCACGACGTGGCGAAAGCGGAACTCGGCACCAAGCGGGTCGACCCGGAGACGGGCAAGAAGTTCTACGACCTGAACAAAGACCCAATCGTTTCGCCCTTTACGGGCGTTTCGTATCCCCGCTCGTTCTTCGAGAGCGGACCGGCCAAGGCGCGTCCGGCCAATGTGACGGACGATGAGGACGAAGAGGTCGAGGACGACGTCGCCAAGGGCGCCGAGTTCGTCAGCCTCGAGGAAGCCGATGAAGAGGCTTCGGGCGGCGCCGTCGCGGTCGAGAGCGATGACGACGACGTCGAAATCGCCGATGACGAGGCCGACGATGTCTTCATCGAGGACGAGGAAGAGGAAGGCGACGACGTTGCCGACATCATCGGTGGCGTCGAGGACGAGGAGTCCTGAGGCTATCCACAGGCACCGGTTCGATTTTTGGAATTGGCGCTTGATTTGAAAAAGAGCGCGGCTTAAGAGTTGCGCCGTTCCGGGGGGGTCCCAACCCCTCCGACTTCTGGAACGAGTGGGGCCATAGCTCAGTTGGGAGAGCGCTTGAATGGCATTCAAGAGGTCGTCGGTTCGATTCCGATTGGCTCCACCAATTCCACCCTTCAGGCAACTGAAGCGAACGAAAGCCGCCCTTCCGGGCGGCTTTTCGCGTTCTGGGGTTGGCTGGCGTGTCGCCCGCCCCGATACCTGGAATGGGCCGGGGCGGATCGGGTCGCGGGAAGTTCCGGCCGGGGCCGGATTTGTTGGCTCAGCGCGTCTTCAGCGACATCAGATAAGCCACGACGTCGCGCTTTTCGTCGTCAAACAGCCGATAGATCGTCATGGGGAAATGGTCCTCCGCAAGGAAGCGGGTGAAATAGGCCTCGTCGCGGCCGGGGCGGCGGACGATGTCCTCGTAGCGCGGCGCCATGGTCTTGTCGGGCTTGTCATGCGCGCGCAGATGGCACATCCGGCACCATTGCTCGACGACCTTCGCGCCGCGCGCCGCTGCGGCATCGTCGGCCTGCGCGGCGCCCGAAAGCGCCAGCAGGCCCGCTCCCAACCAAGCCATCGTCGCCAAACGCATTTCTGAAATCCCCGCCTGCTGCCACTCTGGAGCCCTTCCGCCTGCCACGGGCATGGGGAAGGCTGCAATGCTCTGTCGCTCGCCTTTTCTTTACACGAACCGACACCCGCTTCGCCCAAAAACGTTCCGCCGCGCCGGGCGCCCCGGTCCGGGCAGGGCGTTGGCTTCCGGCGAAGCCCTGCTGCCCACCGGCGCGTTCACATTCCCTTGAGATCTTTTGAGGCTGCGGCGCGGAATCCCCATGTTGAGACCGGCGTCCGGTATCGGGCGCGAGGGGCGCTCCGAAACGAAACGTTGGAGATCAGCCATGAACAAGAAACTGCTGTTTCTTCTCTTTGCCGGCCTGCTCCTCGTGCCCGGCACGGCCCTTGCCGCCGAAACGATGAGCGGCGTGGTGGCGCGGGCCGACCCATATACGGGCGAGTTGTCGATTGTCGGTGGCGGCACCGTCCAGGTTGCCGATCCACGGCTGCTGCGCAATCTCGCTCCGGGCGAACATGTCATCGTGACCCTCAATAACAACGGTACCATCGGCGTCCAGGAAGACAGTTCCTATGCCGGTGCCGGCGACTACTGATCCGCTCCCTTCCCGCCGCCGAGGCGCCTGGCGACAGGCTTGAGGAAGGCGGGCGCGTTTCCGGGACGGGGGAACCCGCCCCGGCGCGCGGCGTCGACCGAAATCGATACCCTTCCCTCCCGTTCCTCCGCTTTCGCCCCGTAGGAATGGGCGAGGCGTCCGGCCGGGCTCTTGCCAGCGTGGGCGTGCGCTTGGGGCGGCGGGGATGGAATTTGCCTCGGCGAAAGCTATCGCTGCCCAAGCCGGACACGAACGGCTGCGCGCCGACCTCGCCGCGATCCGGTTCATGATCGCGCGGCGGGAGAGCAGGGAGGGCGTCTCTTCGGCCCGGAAAGGCGCTTTTCGGCTCTCAACCGTCGGCGCTGTTGCCGCGATCTGCAGGCTGGCGCCAAGCCGCATCAGTATTGGATGGCGGGATCCTGCGGTTTCGGAGGCCCTGGTCGATTCAGCACCCAGGCCAATTATATGGATGCCGGATTAAAATTTGTTCATGATGCCTGTCGCCGATTGTCGGCCGTCCGGCCAGCGCCATGTCTCTATCGTGGGGGCAAACAACGGATGAACATCATGCGCAAGATCCTGTTTCTTCTTCCCGTCGCCGGTCTGCTCGCTGCAGGACCGGCCCTCGCGGCCGAGACCTATGGCGGCGTCGTCTCGAACGTGAATCCCTCCACCGGAACCGTCACCGTCGAGGGCGCCGGCACGTTCCAGGTCAGCCAGCCGATGCTGCTGCGCGGCGTCTATGGCGGCGAGCATGTGATCGTCACCAAGAATGACAACGGCACCGTCGGTCTCCAGGAGGACAGCAGCTTTTCGGACGGCAGCGGCATCAACACGAGATGATGTGACTCGATGGCCGCGGCGGTCCGTTCTGCCTTCCGGGTATTCGATGTCTCTCCAGGCCGCCCGATGAGGGCGGCCTTTTCACGTCCGCTCGTTCGTGTCCGTTCGCGATCTTGGCTTGACGCCGGCGGCGGTCATCGAGAAACCTGTCGCCGCGAGGAGGACGGGAGGCTTTCGCCGCAGCCAGACGCGACCGAAGCCGGACCGGCGCGGTCGCCGCTGTCGCGGCAGTCATTTCCCGTGCTCCAAAAAGACAAAGGGAATGAAACGCCATGGCACTTGAGACGCGCCCGCTCGGACGCACGGGGATTCCGGTCACGACCCTCGGCTTCGGCTCCGCCCCGCTGGGCGACCTCTATCACCGGCTGGATGACGAAACCGCCCGCGGCGCCGTCGCGGCGGCCGTCGAGGCCGGCGTCACGCTCTACGACACCTCGCCCTTCTACGGCCACGGCCTGGCCGAGCACCGCATCGGCACCGTGCTGCGCGGCGTGCCGCGCAAGTCCTTCGTGCTGTCGACCAAGGTCGGCCGCTGGATGGACCCGCTGCACCAGCCCGCCGATGGCAACACCCAGCCGCCGAACTTCGCTGGCGGCCAGCCGCACCCCGCCCGGCTCGATTATTCCTATGACGGCGCCATGCGCTCGCTCGAGCAGTCGCTGATCCGCCTCGGCGTCGACCGGATCGAGATCGTGCTGATCCATGACGTCGACGTCTATTCGCATGGCGCGGCGGCGGTCGAGGGCCATTTCAAGGCCGCGATGGAGGGCGCCTACAAGGCGCTGGAGCAGTTGCGCTCGGAGAAGGTGATCGACGCGATCGGCGTCGGCCTCAACGAGGCCGACATGTGCGAGCGCTTCGCCCGCGCCGGCGATTTCGACGCCATGCTGCTGGCCGGCCGCTACTCCCTGCTGGAGCAGCCGGCGCTCGACAGCTTCCTGCCGCTGGCGCAGGAGAAGGGCATCGGCATGATGCTGGGCGGCGTGTTCAATTCCGGCATCCTCGCCACCGGCCCCGTGCCCGGCGCCAAGTATAATTACCGCGACGCCCCGCCGGAGATCCTGGAACGCGTGGCGGCGATCCAGAAGGTGTGCGAGGCGCATGGCGTGACGCTTGCGGACGCGGCGCTGAAATTCCCGCTCGGCCACCCCGCTGTCGCCTCGCTGGTCATGGGCTCGGTCTCGGCCGAGGAGACGAGGCGCAACCGCGCCGCCTTCGACCGGCCGGTGCCGGCCTCGCTCTGGTCCGATCTGAAGATGGCCGGCCTGCTGCGCGCCGACGCCCCGACTCCGGCCTGACCCATACGGCCGGCGGTGGCGCGCGCCACCGCCGGCTGATCCAGACTATTCCGGCTTCGGCTCGGGCGGCGTGTCCTGCGGGCGGCTGGCGGGTTCCAGGCCTCGAAGGCGCGCGCCCTGCCGGGCCGCCTCCTCGGCGCCGGCATTCGGCCCCTCCGGCGAACAGCGTTCGCTCGGCGGCGAGCCGCAGACCCGGCCGATATTGGCCCAACTGACGCATCGCCCATTCGGCCCGCGATAGCCCGGCCCGCCGCGGCAGCCGCAGCCCGAACAGGCGTTTGCGGGCGTCGCCGAGATCCAGGCCAGGGCAGCGATCGCCGCGAGAACCAGGAAGATGTTCAGCGGCTTGCCTCGGCCGCTCCAGATCCACGTCATGTCTGCCCCGCCCAAGCGCCCGCTGCCGAGTGTTCCCTAAGGTGGGCCTATTGATTCTGGAAACGTGACGGACGTCAAACCCAACCCGTCATGGCGGCGCGGCGCCGCGATCAAAGGGCCGGCCTCGCTCTGGTCCGACCTCGCCATGGCCGGCCTGCTGCGCGCCCACGGCCCGATGCAGGCCGGTCGATGCGCTTTTCGCGGCCACCGTCAGTGGGAAAGCAGGACCGGCATCTGCAGGTCCGAGAGGACGCCCTTGGTGGCGCCGCCCAGGATGAAGTCGCGAATGCGCGTATGGCCGAATCCGCCCATTGCCAGCAGGTTCGCGCCCGCTTCCATCGCGGCGTCCTGCAGCGCCTCCGCAATCTCCCTTTCGGCGAGCGGGACGGTCCGGCTGTGAGCCGTGATGCCGCGTCGGGCCAGCGACGATGTCAGGGCTTCCGCGATATCGGTTCCCTGCAGCGACTTTTCGTCGGGAACCGACAGGACCATGACCTCCACGTCCCTCGTCACGAAGGCCAGGGCGTCGGCTACGGCGCGTGCGGCGACGCGGCTGCCGTCCCAGGCGATCGCCACCTGCCGGATGGGCGCCGACGTGGCCGATGGGGGAACCAGGATGGCGGGGCGACCGGATTCGAAGATCATCGCTTCCGCCAGTTCCTGCAGGACGGGCCTGTCCCGGGCCCAGGGCAACAGCGCGAAATCGAAATAACGGGCCTGGACGGCCGCAGCCTGTCCGGCCTCGCCCAGCATCAGCTTCCGGCTGGAGACTTGCACCTTGATCCGGGCCGCCTGCTGCTGGATCAGCGCCTGAAGGCGATTGCAGTCAGCGAGGCTGGTCTCTTCGGTCGTTCGGATGAGGGCTGGAATATTCAGCAGGAAGCCGCCCAACGGCGACGAGACAGGGGGGATTTCGACCGAAAAGGTGGCGGCATGCAGTTCGCATTCGAGCGCCTCGGCCAGCGCCACGGCCGCGACGATGGATTCGTCCGGCGCGATGTCCGGGTAGGTCATGAGGGGCATGTAGGCGAGACGGGCATTCGGCATGATGCGCTCCTTCGCAAGGGGGCAGCCCAGGACGCTGATGCGCGGTTCCGTCAGGGACATCTGCCGCTTTCGCACATCCGTTCCTGACGGCGTGACCGCGCGGTGGTCTCACGGCCCCGGCGAGGAAGCGTATCATATCCCGGTTGTGCCGGCTCGCGTATGGCGCGCGCCGGGCAAGGGCCCGAGCATGCCCTTCTGCAACCACGCACAGCGCTGCAACGGCATTCGATGCTTGGGCCATCAGATCGGCAAGCGATCCGCTGGGGCGAGGCCGCTCCGGCTGAGCGCGGCGATGTTCAGCCGAAATTCGGCTTCCGCCTCTCGACGAAAGCCCGGAAAGCGCGGCCTGCGCGGCCCTGACCGCCGCCCTACAGGCCTCGGTGCGGCCGGGATCGGAGTAGACATGCGCGAATTCGCTGGATATCCGCGCCGGCGCTGAAGGCGCGCCCACCGGCCCGGGCACCAGCACGACGCGGATGGCGTCGTCAGCCTCGATCGCCGCCACCGCCTCCGGCAGAGACCTCGCCCCGGTTTTCCGGACGAAGCTGGTAGACGTTGATCAGATAGCCATGCTGTCCCTGACCGGCCCCGCCATTCAGGCGCGGAGACCGGCGAGCAGGGGGGCCAGGGCCCGCTGGGCCTCGGCGGCAGCGCGATAGGCCTGCAACATTCGTCCGGCCCGATCCGCCGTTCTGGCGTCCGGCTCATGGCGGTCCTCGACCACGTGCAGTCGGATAAGCGGGCTCATGTCGGCCCAGCTTCCGGTCGCCACCATCGCCAGCGCCGCGGCGCCGAGCGAGGCGGATTGCTGGTCGATCGAGGTCTTCACGATCGTGCAGTCCAGCATGTCGGCCAACACCTGCCGCATCGCCGCGCTGCGCGCGCCGCCGCCGACGATGGTCATCGTGCGACTGACGCCGGCAAGGCGCCGCAATTCGTCGAGCGCGACCCGCAGCCCCAGCGCGATGCCTTCGATCGTCGCGCGCAGCATGTCGGCCCGGCCATGGCCAAGATCGAGGCCGACGAATGCGCCGCGAACATCCTGCCCACCCTCGAAACTGGTCCCTCCCCCGAGCGTCGGGACGAAGAGAAGGCCGTTGGCGCCGAAGGGCGCGGTGGCGGCAAGCGCGAACATCTCGTCATAGCCGACGGCTTCACCCGGCATCAGCATGTCCTTGACGAAGGCAAGGCTGGTGCCGGACGAGAAGATCGAGGTGGCCGAGATGATCTGGTCCGGCACGACATGGGCGAAGGCGAACGGGCGGACGCGGCTGTCGAGCACCGGCTTCGCGGACGAGATCGTCAGCCAGCTCGAGGAGCCCATCGAGCCGTAGAAATCGCCTTCGGAGAAGGTGCGGGCGCCGAGCGCCATGCAGCTGTTGTCGACGCCGCCGGCCACGACCACGACATCGGCCGGCAGGCCGAGCTCGGCGGCGATCCCGGGCAGGATCGTGCCGAGAATTGCGGTCGAGGGTACGATTTCCGGGAAGAGGCCTCGGTCGACGCCGGCGGCATCGAGGATCTGGTCGGAAAAGGCACGGGCATGCAGGTCATAGGCGCCGCTGCCCGACGCGTAGGACGGGTCCGTCGCATGACGGCCGCAGAGGCGCAGGTTGATGAAATCCTTGCTGCCGGCAATCGAGCGGGTTCGCGCGAAGATCTCGGGATGGTTCGCCTTCAGCCAGAGGATCTTGAAGATCGGATAGAGCGGGGCGGGAAAGCCGTTGCCGGTCAGGCCGTACCAGCGCTCATAGTCGAAGCGGCGGAAGAAGGCTTCGGCCTCGATATCGGCGCGCGCATCCGACCAGATCGGCACGCGCTGCATCAGCGGCTGGTCGTCGTCGCCGAGCGGAATGCAGCCGAGGCTGTGCCCGGAGATGCTGACCGCGCCCACGGACGAGCGATCCACGCCCTCGGCGCCGAGAAGCGCGCGGATGCTGGTCGATACCGCCTCCCACCATTCGCCAAGGTCCTGCTCGTGCAGGCCGGGCGCCGGAAAATAGGTGCGATAGGTCTGCACCCGCTCGGCAAGACAGTCACCGCTGGCGTCGTAGAGCGCCGACTTGACGCCGCCCGTGCCGAGATCGAGTGCGAGGACCGTGCGGGCCATGGATCAGGCCTTCTCGCCGACGGGGACGATCGCCAGCCGCTGGCCTGGCAGGGCGTCGATGCCGCGCACCAGTTCGATGGCCGAGGCCGTGTTGATGCCGAAGCGGGTCACGCCGATCGCCACCATCTCGGCGATGGTCGGAAGATCGCGGATGCCGCCCGAGGCCTTGATGCCGGCGCGTCCCGCCACAACGGCGGCGATCCGGCGGATGCGCGGCAGCGTCGCCGCGGCCGGCGTCCAGCCCGTGCCGGTCTTGACGAAGGCAGCCCCGCTCGCGGCGACGATGTCGGCCGCCGTTTCGATCTCGGCATCGGTCAGGTGGTGGAGCTCGAGGATGACCTTCAGCGGAACGGGCGCGACTGCTTCGAGCACCGCGGCGATCT
>Ga0182738_1001944_pt1 | contig 25109 bp, 17 predicted proteins | sample eDN5th30CBELigMG_FD_128876 | JGI IMG/M metagenome (GOLD analysis project Ga0182738, IMG submission 128876) | Enriched Miracle-Growth compost microbial communities from Emeryville, California, USA - eDNA 5th pass 30_C BE-Lig MG (version 2)... ...
ATGAATGAAATTGAGTTGGCCTAAGTTTGATTAGCGGTTGTCTCAAAATCTTTTTCTTTGCAGTCATCGCTTTAAACTATCTTTCATCTTCTCTCTAATTTTGAAGGGTTTGGTCTTTGGTTTCCAAATTTGCTAAGCAAAAAAAATGAACTTTTAAAACATATTTTCAAAAAGTTATTTTTTCGGAAGAAAAAAAAGTTTTTTTTTAAAGGAATTTTTCGATTGAGACAGACCTTAAAAAGTTACAAACAAATTTTGTTTTAAAAAATTGAAGATTGCATTACCGGGCAGATTGAGGATTTTTAGTTCAAATACTGCCTGTCAAGTCAAATTCTTCCTCAAGAGGAAAAATAGCAATTCATTCAAATATGTGATTACTTCATATTCTTTTGATTCTCTCTTGAAATCACAAAAATCTTTTGCGAAGTCTTCATTCATTCAATGAGAAAAGATTTAAAAGTTTATTTTCAGTAATTTGTTATCGAAGATAATTTATATAAAGATTAAGCATTTAAAAAAATGTCAATATGTCTCTTGAAATTTTTTTGTTTATAAATCCTTATATTGAATAATTTTCTGGCCCCTCTATTGGCTAGGAGCATTATTCCAGACAGTCATTCCAGGATAGAACCAAAGTTTCACAAACTCCTCGGATTCTCTATGAGCCTTAATCTGTGGAAGGGCCAAGAATCTGGTTCTAAAGTCAGCCAAGTTCTTGTACTTTTCAACTCTAGCAGGTTCAATCTCATAGATCAAGTCCAAAACCTCAAACATAAAGACATCAGCAATCGAAGCAGAACCAGTCAACCATTCCTTTTCTCCTAACTTCTTGCTGAGTAAATCAAGCTTATTCTTGGCTGTACCCTTTTCAAAGAGTGCTTCTTTTTCAGCTTGGAAGTCGCCCTTGGTGGTGACAAGCTTCACAACTTCATTTTGAAGATCATCAAGAACATAATATGCAACTTCAATCTCAATGAATTTTTTATCATCATCTCCACCTAAAAGATCCTTTCTGCCAGCTTTAAGAGCAATATACTTGACGATGACTTTGGCTTCAGTGATTTTGTTTTCTCCATCAAGAAGGTAAGGAAGATTGGGAAAATCGAAGCCGATTTCTTGTTTATCTTTGCCAAACCAGTCAACTGGGTTGGTGTAGATTTTGTTGGTAAAGGGGACTTTGCAAAAGGCAAGCATGGTTCTGTCCAAACCAGCACGACCTCTGATGTTCCAGTATCCAAGGGTGAGTTTTCCAGTTTCCATTTTAGAAAAACGAATTCAGTAATTGTTTTTAATTATTATTGTATTTTATTTTCGCGCTCAATAAATAGGCATTTGGTGATTTTAAGAAAAGTTTTCGAGGATTTCGCGGTTTTCTGTGCGAAAAACTGACAGGTTTATAACTTTTGATTAGAAGAAATAAGAACGGCTATCACTTTAAACTGAGAGGGTTGGGAGAGTGAATCCCGAAATAAAGGGGTGGGACCATCTTGGCTTTGGGTTTTCAAGTGACTAATCAATAAGTTTAAACTTCTCTATTCTCCTGAAATTTTCGGCGTTGAGAATTATTTTGGCTTTAAATTATTCGCTTATTGTTTTGTGATTCTAATTTTCATCGAACTCTTGAAGAGTTTCGCTTATTCAGATTGAAGAGGAGAATATTTTCCTCAAGGAGATCTAAATAGTTTATTTTGAGCGATTTGCGATGGAGAATAATACAATATATAATATTATAAATTCAATTTATTGGCTGGAACATTATTCCAAGCAGTCAGACCAGGGTAAAACCACATATTCTTGAAGTCTTCAGACTCTCTATGAGCCTTGATTTGAGGGAGAGCCGAGAATCTGGTTCTAAAGTCAGCCAAGTTCTTGCGATTTTCGATTTGAGAGGCTTCAATCTCGTAGATGAAATCCAAGACTTCAAACATAAAGACATCAGCGATTGAAGCGGCACTAGTCAGCCACTCCTTTTCTCCCAGGTTCTTACTCAATAGATCGAGCTTAGTCTTGACTGCACCCTTTTCAAAAAGGGCCTCCTTTTCAGTTTGGAAATCTCCCTTTGTGAGAACAAGCTTAAGGATATCATTATGAAGGTCATCAACAACGTTGTAGGCAACATCAATTTCAATGAACTTCTTGTCATCATCTAGACCCAAGAGATCTCTTCTGCCAGCCTTAAGAGCGATATATTTCACGATGGTCTTGGATTCAGTGATCTTATTACTGCCATCAATGAGATAAGGAAGATTTGGGAAATCAAAGCCTATTTCTTGCTTGTCTTTAGTAAACCAGTCATTGTAGGTCTCGAAGAAGTAGAACTTGTTGGTGAAAGGAACTTTGCAAAAAGCAAGCATAGCTCTATTCAAACCAGCACGGCCTCTTATGTCCCAGTATCCAAGGATGATTTTTTCGGTCTCCATTGTTGAGAAGAGACGAGTTAGGAATCGATTTGATAACATTATTAGTTTGAATTTTTGAGCTGAACAAATAGTGGAGTAGAGATTTTAAGAATAGTTGATGGTCGTTTAAGGTTCTCAGGAGATGAAAATCAACAATGGATGACTGATTTGGAGTGATCAAGGTGTCGCTCTTAATATGAATTGGGGGATAAGATGGAAGGGAAGGCAAGGCAAAAGTTCTTTCAGCAAGAGAAGAGTAGAGGTAGTGGAGGCAAATCAAAAAGAAAACTTGTCGAGTTTCCTTCAAAACTTTATGACGCAAGTAAAAAAAATGAATCGGAATTTGCGTCTGTTGATTTTAATACAAATCTTTTTCGGTGATGTTAAAAAGGATCTGACGAAGTTCTTCGAAGAAATTGAGCGAATCTGGTCCAAAAGTCTTCATAAAGTAATATTTGGGGTGAACTGCTCCGTCTGGATTATTTTTGGGACTGGTCAGCTTGAGATATTGTTGAGAAAATCGGATACCAAAAATCCGCTTTTTTAGGTAGCAAAATTCTTTTTGAATTTTGATCTCAAGTTGACATATCCAAGGTGACTATTAGAAATGCTTTCAATCATTTATATCGAATGAAGAAGTATATGAGGACATAAGAATTTATCTCTGACAAAGAATTGTTAAAGATCTCAACCCTCACCGACATCAACCTGAAATTTTCGTGAAAATCTCAAGACGAAAGACTTTTAAAGGTTTCCATCAAGACAGTCAACTTGACTTGCTTTTTGATTTTCAGGCTCAAATTAGAAGAGATTTATTGAGTTCGTGCTGGAAGATTGCGGGCATTTTAGATTAGGCGAGTTCTCATGATAATCAAAAGCATTATTCTGGTTGAATATTAATTTTTTGTTATTTTTCGTAAGGAAATTGCATCACTCAATCCAAAATTTCTTTTGGTAGGAAAAACTCCTTCAAAAAATTTATAATTCAACTCTAGATGATAACAAGAGTCGTTCTTAAAATCGAGAAAGATTATCTCTTCTCCTTTTCATCCAAGGTCAAAATTTTTCTCTTTCAGATTTTCTCTTTTTGTTCAGAGATCGAAAAACTCAAACCCTTTAAAAATTTTTCAAAGGGCTGAACGATCAGAAAATCACCTTGAGCAGGAAAAAAAAAGAAAAGTAAAGGTAGTCCTTCTTTTAGTTCACTTTTGGGGAGTCAGAAGGTGTGATCTTAGTCATCATTTCATGTTTTGATTTTGGAGAATTTTTTTGAAAAAATAAAGGAAAAGTTTTTTACCAAAAGATCTTATAAGAGAATTCAGGAGAAATGAGAGCTTATTTTTCACTCCCTTAGGATGATTTCGAATCTGATCACAGATTGCGATGAAATGAGTTTTTGAATTATTTGTTAGGGAGGTAGAAATTTAAATCCATATGATTCGAAGATTTTTAAATATTGGATTTTTTATTAAATTTTCTGATGACAATATAAATTCTTCCATCTCATCGTTTATTGATTAGGAGTATTATTCCAAGCAGTCATTCCAGGATAGAACCACATGTCCCTAAAGTCTTCAGATTCTCTATGAGCCTTGATTTGAGGGAGAGCCGAGAATCTGGTTCTAAAGTCAGCCAAGTTCTTGCGATTTTCAATTTGAGCAGGTTCCATGTCATAGATCAAGTCCAGGACTTCAAATAAAAACACATCAGCAACTGAAGCAAAACCAGTCAGCCATTCGTTCTCTCCCAATTTCTTGCTTAATGAATCAAGCTTCGTCTTGACTGCACCCTTTTCAAAAAGCTCTGTTTTTTCAGTTTGGAAATCTCCGTTTTTATTCATAACAAGCTTAATAATATAATATTGAAGATCATTAACGGCATTGTAGGCAACATCAATTTCAATGAACTTCTTGTCATCATCTAGACCCAAGAGATCTCTTCTGCCAGCCTTAAGAGCAATATATTTAGCTATAGTCTTGGAGTCAGTCACCTTGTTATCACCATCAATAAGGTAAGGAAGGTTGGGAAAATCAAGGTCGATTTCTTGCTTCTCTTTACCGAACCAGTCCACAGGGGTGGAGTAGAATTTGTTGGTGAAGGGAACACCGCAAAAAGCAAACATAGTTCTGTCCAAACCAGCACGGCCTCTGAGGTCCCAGTATCCCAAGATGAGTTTTTCAGTTTCCATTGTGAAGAAGAGAGATGAGTTTAGAAAGTATTTGATGATATTATTATCTTGGGTTTTTGTGAGGAGTAAATAGCGTAGCCAAGATTTTAAGAATAGTTGAGACTAATTTAAGGTTCTAGATCTTAAAATGAGATACTATACGCCAACGCTCAGTTTTTTTTCTGGAAAATAATTGATTTGAAGTGATTGGGGGACGCTTTTAATCGGAGTTGCCTGAAGGGACTTTTGATGGTTGAGATGAAATCAAGGTAAAAAGAGGAGAAAACACCACTGGACTTTGGAATTCATGGTGATAAATTCATTAGTTTAAACTTGCGTTGTTGACTCAAAAATTTTATGCCTTGAATTAATCTGAATTCTCATCTGCCTGTTTCTTATCCTGGTTTTTTGCCAGAAATAACAGAAAAAGGACCTGAGGTCGAGATGTCGAGATGTCAGGGTTTCAGCTCATCTGATCCCAATAAACCTCTTGAATCCTAATCATAAAGTATTGCACTCAAATTGAAAGAAATTTTGATCTTTTCTGTAAACTTTCTCTGAAAGGGATATTTCTAACTGACTCGGGCTAAGCGAACGAGGAGAATGATAAGAAAGTATTGATGTAAAACTAGAGTGTTCTGTGAGTCATGAGATTCTTTGGTAAAGATAGAAAAGGACTTGATAATTTAATGTCAGATTCAGAGTTATAACTCAGATTTGAGACAATATTTCAAAGGAGTGTACGTCGACAATTGGTCTCTTCTGAGATCGATCATCTATCTCCTATTCCCTAAGATTTGTTTGATGGATTGATTCTAGCCTAGAGAGTTTGGTGTAAATCCCCATACAATACAATTTTTTGGAGAACTTGTCGGGGTAGTTAACTTGGGTCACTTTTTGAAATTGAGGCTAAAATAAGGCAGGTTTATTTGGCTCGCACTTGCATGAGAATACGACGCACCTTCTTGATTGGGTAAGTTATACTGATGCCCGCTTAATTGAAATAAAATTTTATTGATCATATTCCTGGAGAACGACGTCATCCCTAATGTAAAAGAAACCAGATTAAAAGTACGTAATCAAAAACATGTTATTCTCATTGGATTTTATCTGTTGTAGTCAGCATAGTATGAAATTACTGTAAAAGTATTTATTTTTGAGAAATGAAGTTTTTTTTCAAGTTCAGAAACCTGCAATCTTGCTAAAGAAAAGGTGAGTCAACGATTCTTGTTTAGCTGAGAAACCATATAAATATTTACAAGAACCTTGAATTTTATCTGAATTTAATTTTTCCAATAAAGGATTTTCTCTTGATTTAGACCAGATTACTCATTAGATATAAAATATGCAATTAATAATTTTATTATTTTTATAAATGACAAGTGTCAAATCTTTTTATATATTTCTCATACAGAAATTATGCATTGGTCCAAGTGGCCATGCCCTTAGTGAACCAAAGAGAGATAAATTTGTCAGATTGTCTATGAGCCTTAACCTGAGGAAGTTCCAAGAATCTCTTGTAGAAAGCAACAACATTAGGATAAGCTTCAAGCTTAGCAGCATCCATATCATGAAGCAATTCAACAGCTTCAAACAACTTGAAATCAGCAATAGAAATAAATCCAGTGACAAACTCTCTATTTTCAAGCAACGAGTTGAAATGAGTCAACTTGTCCTTGATATCTCCACTTTTAAAAGAAGCTTCTTTTTCAGTTTCATAGTCTCCTTTAGTCCAGCAAGGTCTAACAGCAGCTTGCCATAAGTCAGAGACAGCAAAGAAAGCTGTTTGAACTTTGATGAATTTCTCATCTGTGTCTCCAATAAGCTCTCTCTTTCCTGCTTTGATTGGAATATAGTGGAGGATAGCAGAGGATTCAGTAATGATATTATCTCCGTCAACAAGATAAGGGAGGTTGGGGAAATCGTTTTTGACAGCATGTAAAGGTTTGTCTTGTTCAAACCATTCATTGCCATCGGTGTAGCATTTGTTAGTATAAGGGACTCCGCAATAGTCCAAAAGAAGTCTAACTCCTCCAGCTAGACCTCTAATGGGCCAGTATCCAACGGTAGTTTGGTTAGAAGATTCCATGATAGTGGGGAAAATACTTTTTTATTGAGATATAAAATTAAAATTATTAACCTGGAAAGTTGTCTTAAGGTAAAAAGGGAGAGAGAAATTGGAATAAGATTTTTGAAATAAAGAGATAGATAATAGAATTTTCATGTAAAGGGGCTTTTTTTCGAAAACGAGAAAGAGATGGCAGATTTTTTCTGGAAAAATAGGTGTTTGTGATTAAGGCAAAGAAGATGAGGATTAATTTTGGCCTTTTTAAATTTTATAAATCTCTTTAATAATATTTTTCAAAAGTCAAGAAAAAAGATCTCTAGAGCTCACAGCAAATTTTTTTACTGCAACTTAAAATCCTTATACATATACACTTTAATGGATCAACCGAACAATGTCTTTTCCACTATACGCTCCTTCTTCAATCCATTACCAAATTTTATCAGCATTATTCCATGTAGTAATTCCAGGTCTAAACCAGACAGGAATAAAATTATCTGAGCTTCTATGAGCTTTAACTTGAGGCAGTTCCATGAATCTATGACGGAAACTAAGCAAATGAGGAAGGTTGGTCAAGCGGGCGCTATCCATCTCATGAATTAAATCAACCAATTCAAAAAGATAGAAATCTGCGATTGAAATATCCTTGACAAGCCATTCTCTGTCCTTAAGAACTCTATCAAATTGATGTAATTTGGTTCTTCCCTTGCTGTCATCAGAAGTGAAAAAGGCTTCTTTTTCAGCTTCGAAATCTCCTTTTGTAGCAACGAGTTTCCTCAGCTCATATCTCAAATCTATTCCAACTCCAATAGATTCCAAAATATCGGAATGTCTGTCATCGTGAAATCCCAATAATTCCTTTTTGCCTCCCTTGATAGGGATGTAATGGAGAAGAGCAAGAGTTTCTGTGATCATTTTGCCATTATCGATAATATAAGGAATATTGGGATATTTAAAGTCAAGCTGCTCTTTATCGACCTTGAACCATTCTTCTTTTTCTTCATATACATAGTTTTCAAAAGGGACTTGACAGTAGTCCAAGAGGTTACGAAGAACACCAGCACGGCCTCTGATTGCCCAATATCCAAGGATAAGTTGCTTGGTTGCCATAATGATAAATTTGTTAATTTATTTTAGTATTATATTTGTAGATGTTTCAAAGAAAATAGGATTGAACATAGAAGGGGAAAGAGTGAGTTTGTGTCTGGATTTATGATGTCTGGATGAATGTGATTTAAATGAGGATAGGTTTGCTAGATTTTGACAAACTATTTGTAGCTTATTTTATTTAAAAAAGTGTTTTTCAAAATAAGAAGATATTTTTCTCATTTCAGAAAATTCAATGCTTTTGAGCTTTATGTGAACTCTTATTGAAGAACTTGAGAAATTGATTCAGCAACCAAAAAATTTTCCTTTTTTTTTTCTTTCTGGAATTTGTTTCTATGAGTCAAGTTTGAAAATGTTCACTTTTTGATTTTGATAAATTTTAGTCAATTTTATTTATGCAGTTTCTTTTGGCAAAGTGAAAAGAAGAATCTAAGTTTAAAAAAAAAAGAGGAATTTTAATGAAAAGATTAGCTCATTATTTTCTGTTTATTCATTTTAGGCGAAATTCAGATTTTTGATAAAAAGATGAACCCTTTCTAAGCAACAAAATATTTACTATTCATTTCTTATAATCTTTCTTCAAATTTTTTGTATCGAAGTCCACTGGGCGAATCATGAATTATTAGCTTGTCGTGTTTGCAAATAGTCGATAATTAATCGCGCTTCAATTTATTTTAAAATTCGACAAAAGTGAAAAAGCAAAAATTACATATCTTTCCCCTTGAGACAATCTTCTTGAGGAAAATCCAAACTGGTGTTCAATATTTTAACCAAAATCATTATACAAACTTTCATGAAAACTCACTTGAAATAAGAACTTTCAATGATTCCTTTCACAATGATATGTTTTGGTCAACAGATTCAATCTTTGAAAAGATATTGAAGACTCTCAGCCTCCACAACACAAAATATCTGACAAAGCTCAGCATTAGCATTGGAGCATCCTTTCTTTTCAAGACATCAACACTTCGACACTTTGGCAGAACCCTTGCTTGTCCGTTCAAGACTGTGAAACAGCTAATCTGCGTTTTCTCTCGTGTAAAAAGCTGAATGGCGAGAATATGAGAAATCTACTGGATTCAATGACGAAAGGAATGGGACATTTAACTGAAGTCAATCTGCATTTTCTTGCATGTCCTGATATTGGTGATCAATGTTTAGAAGATATAAAGTTATTTGTCATGAAACGATGCAAAAAGTTACAAAGATTTAAATTGGTCATTTCAGGTCAGATTTTGGACATGGGCGGTGAAGGTTTTGTCTACTTTAAATCAGATATTGGTCAGCGACTCCAAAATAACAATGCTCTTTCTGAATATGCGGGTTGGGATGAAAGAAATCAAATTACAGCTAAAGGCGGAGCATCTCTTTGTCGAGGTATCGCCAGGTATCTGAAAAAGCTTCAATCGCTAACTTTTAAAATGGCACCAGTACGAATAGAAAATGACAAGAAATTACCAAGAGCCATTTGGAAGATGATTTCTGATCCATCAAACCTGCAAAATCTAAATTTCAACTCGAACGATTATCCAAAGGTTGATGATGAGCACCTAGCAAAAGTCACTTCGTGTATTGGGCAAAACCTGAAAAAATTACAGTCTTTATCGCTAGAGTTTGCATATGGAAATGAGATAACAGAGAGAGGTTATCAGCAGTTTGCACAGAATTTCTTTTCATGTTTGCCACCTCAGTTGACATGTTTTGCTTTGAGTTTTGAATCTTCGTCCTTAAGAATTGATGACATGATCAGAGAAATCGGTTTTCATATCGCAGAGAATCTCAAGAGTTTGCAGACTCTGGTCTTGAGATTTCGTCATGAAGATGAGCTGACTGGTAGAGCTCTTTTGGAATTAACTGAAACTATCAGCAAAGGTCTGCCTTCATTGAAAAAACTTATTTTGAGCTTCGCCTGGTGTGAAGAAATCAATCAAAACTTTCCTCTCGTTTTGCCAGAGCAGATTCAGCAGTTCGATTTGTATTCATATAATCCGCCATTTTCGATCTACGAAACTTGGAAAAACCTCCATCGTCTCACATTGAGTTTTGAGGAGTGTGTTGAGAAGAAGAGCTTTATGGATATATTCTCTGAACCCAACCTTGCCATGAAGAATCTCAATGAGTTAAAATTGGTATATTCTCAGTCCAAGAAAATTGGAAACAAAGAAATTAGGACCTTAGCGTCTGCAATTGGAACTAAGCTAAAAAAATTAACGAGTCTCGAATTAGGCTTCTCTGGATGTTCATTGCTGACTTCTGATTCTCTCTTGTTTTTGGGTGATAAGATCTGCAGGAAACTAAAAAAGCTACGCCATCTGAATTTTAGTTTTTATCGTGTTGGTGATTATTTAAACAGCTCATTTATTGAAGGTGGAATCAGATATCTTGCAAGCATCATCACGTCAAGGCTTGAGAATTTAGAAAGTTTAACACTATTCTTTTTTTGCTCGATGGATGAAACAAATATGGAAGAAATGTTAAATGAACTTTGCTCTGCTATTTCTCGAAACTTGAAGAAATTAAAAAGGCTGACGTTAGTGTTTACTCTTTACGGCAACCCTCAACTAAAATGTCTTATTAGAGAAAAACTGTGCCACATTCCAATGCTGTATATACGCTAAAGAAGACCTCTGTTTTTTCTGAGGAATGAGATTACGTTGAGTTGGAGCCCGAAGAAGAACTGAAATTCAACAGGCAAAAGAATGAATTTATGAAAATAGAAAGTTTGAAAGACAGAAAATATTTATTATTTGTTAAAGATGTTGATATTTATTGAGAATTCTTAAGTAACTTTGAGTCATTAAATTAGACTTCATACATTGTTGAATATTTATTTTCCATTTGAAAAATTAAATGCAATCATCAAGGGTTTTGTCCATTAGCTTCTATCATATTTAAATTCCTTCAAAATAGACTCTGATTGTAATTCTCTTGTGAAGTGATTCAGAAGAAGAGATTTAATACGTAAATTTAATTATGTTGAAGACTACCCATCTCCGATTTCACAAACATTAACTACTCAATATGATTGTTCAAACCTCAAAGAAACGAGAAAGAGAAATTGAAATAAAGAAAAGAAATTCCAATGTAATTTCTCTTTCCCAAAAAAGAATTCTGAGGATTTGAGTATTTTTGTTTCAGCTTTTAATTTTTTTGAAATGAAAAGATGATCTCGAAATTTTTGTTTTAATTTGATTTAGTAACAAAATTCACGATCCAGTTTGCAAAATAATTGATAATTGCGCTGAAATTTATTTAAATTCTACAGATATGAAAAAGCAAAATTTACATACCTTCCCTCTTGAGGCAACCTTCTTGAGGAAAATCCAAGCTAGCGTTCAATATTCTAGTGAGAACCATTACACGAACTTTAATGACAACTCGCTTGAAATAATCACCTTTAATGATTCACCTGAAAATATGTTTTGGCCCACAGATTCAATGTTTGAAAAGATATTGAGGACTCTCAGCCTCCACAACACAAAATATCTGACAAAGCTCAGTATCAGCATTAAAGCATCCTTTCTTTTCAAGACATCAACACTTCGACACTTTGGCAGAACCCTTGCTAGTCAGTTCAAGGCTTTGAAACAGCTAGATCTGCGCTTTCTCTCGTGTAAAAAGCTGAATGGCGAGAATATGAGAAATCTGCTGGATTCAATGACGAAAGGAATGGGACATTTAGCTGAAGTCAATCTGCATTTTCTTGCATGTCCTGATATTGGTGATCAATGTTTAGAAGATATAAAGTTATTTGTCATGAAACGATGCAAAAAATTGCAAAGATTTAAAGTGATCATTTCAGGTGATGTGTTGAATATGAGTGGTGACGGTTTTGCTTACTTTGAATCGGATATTGATCAGCGACTCCAAAATAGCAATACTCTTTCTGAATTCTACGGCACGGCGCCGCAAAACCAAATTACAGGGAAAGGTGGTGCATCTCTTTGTCAGGGTATTGCCAGGTATCTCAAAAAGTTAAGATCCTTAACTTTTAAAATGGCGCCGGTTCAAATAGAAAATGAGAGAAACCTGGCAAGAAACATTTGGAAGATGATTTCTGGCTCGAAAAAACTGGAATATCTAAATTTCAGCTCAAGCGATGATATCAATATTGATGATGAGTATCTCGCGAAACTCGCTACTTGTATTGGGAAAAACCTAAAAAATTTGAAATCTTTGTCGCTTGATTTTCCATACAAAAATGAAATAACAGAGAGGGGTTATCAGCAGCTCGCACAGGATTTCTTTTCGATGTTACCTTCCCAATTAACATATTTTGCTTTGAGTTTTGAAGGAGATCAATGGGACTCCTTCATAACTGATGATATTGTCAAAGAGATTGGCTTCAATATCGCAAAGTACCTCAAGAATTTGCAAACTTTGATTTTGAACTTTCATCAAATAGAGCATCTAACTGGTCAGGCTCTTCTGGGATTAGCTGAAGCTATCAGTAAAGGTCTGCCGACATTGAAAAAACTTGTTTTAAGTTTTGCTTGGTGCGAAGGAGTCAATCAAAGCTTTCCTATAATTTTGCCAGAGCAAATTCAGCAGTTCGATTTGTATTTATACCACCCACAATTTTTGGTTGACGAAACTTGGAAAAACCTAAATCGACTCAGTTTGAGTTTTGATGAATGCCAGGCAAAGGAGAGCTTTCTGGATATCTTCTCCAAGCCCAGCCTCCCCTTGAAGAATCTCAATGAGTTAAAATTGATATATTCTCAGTCCAAGAAAATTGGAGACGAAGAAATCCGAAACCTAGCATCTGCAATTGGAACAAACCTCGAAAACCTTACAAGCCTTGAATTAGGCTTCTCTGGATGTCCATTGCTGACTTCTGATTCCCTCTTACTTTTGGGTGATAAAATCTGTCGGAAACTAAAAAAGCTACGCCATCTTAATTTTAGTTTCTTTCATGCTCTTGAGGATTCAGGCCGCCCATTTGTTGAAGGTGCAATAATATACCTCATAATCCCCATCACATCAAAGCTTAAAAATTTAGAAAGTTTAACACTGTCCTTTCCTGGTTCATTGGATGAAAAACTGGATTTGAAAGAAGTGCTTGATGAGCTTTGCTCATTAATTTCTCGAAACTTAAAGAAATTAAAAAAACTAACCTTAATGTTTGATCTTTTCAGAGACCTTGAGGAGCTCAAACGTGAAATCAGAGAACGACTATGCCATATTCCAATGCTTTATATCCACTAAAGAAGATCTCTGTTTTTTCTAAGGGTTGAGATGACATTGAGCTGGAGTCAGAAGAAGAACTGGAATTCACAGGCAAAAAATGAATTGGTGAAAATAAAAAGTTTGAAATCCGGAAAAAATCGTTTATCTCTTAAACATGTCTATATTGATTGAGAATTCCTAAATAACTTTGGGTCATTAGATTATACTTTATATGTTGTTAAATACTTATTTCTCTGTTTGAAAATTTAAAATAATCAAGGGTTTCCATCATATTTCAATTCCTCTAAAGTATAGCAGTGTCAATTTAAATCCTGTCTTTCTCAAATCTGATACAAATCCCTTTTAATGGAATGAATGATTTCAAAGAACTGGCTTGTCTTTTCAAGAAATATTTATGCATTTGAAATTGAGCAGCGATGCATGAAATTGAATCTGAATCCTTCCTGTGAATTTCACGTTCGTCCGGATTCTTGCAAAAAGAATACGAACCACGAAACTTTTTTGAAGTGGAAAGATAATTTTGGAGTTCTTGTATTTTTTTTTAAACTTTAATTAAGTAACGAAATTAACCATCTAGTTCGCAGAAGAGTAGATAATTGCGCTGAAAATTAATTTTCAAAAATCCAAAAATGCAAAGGCAAAAATTACATATTTTCCCCCCCTTGAGCCAACATTTCTTCGTAAAATGCAGGCTGGAGTCCAATATTTTGATGAGAATCATTACATAAGCTTTCATGCCAATTCAATCGAAATCAGACCTTTCAAGCAGCCACCTGGAGATGAGCGTTGGCATACAGATGCAATCTTCAACAAGGCGTTAGCTACTCTTTGTACTGGCAGCATGAAATACCTGACAAAATTCGATATCAGCATTGAATCCTCTTTTCTTTTCCAGATTTCAACGATTCGAAGGCTTAGTTTGACTCTTGCTCGTAACTTTAAGAATTTAAGACAATTAAATCTTCGTCTCCTATCATGTGAGAACCTTGATGATGACAATTTTACATCCTTGCTTGATTCCTTAAAGAAAAGAATGAGCCATTTAACTTAGGTCAATCTTCATTTTGTTTTGTGCCCTGATATTGATGACAGATGCTTGAAGAATTTAAAGTCATTGATTTTCAAAAGATGTAAACAGTTGAAGAGATCAGAAGTGATTATTTCAGGCTTTTGTCTTGAACTTGGTGCTGATAAAAATCATTATTTTGACCCCAATATGGGCAAATAATTGCAAACCTGCACTTCATATGATGATATTACGGGTTTCTCTGATGTGTCAAAGATCACATCCAAGGGCTCAATGCAATTATGCTCAGATATCGCAAGGTACTTCAAGAAGCTAGAATATTTTGCCTTTGAGATATCTAGATTCCGAGCACAGAACAAGATGGCGGTTCAACATGTTATGAAGATGATAGCTAAATTGTCCAATCTCAAAAGTCTGAGGATATCCTTCGCTGCTCAAGTCGATAATGAGTACATTGATGAAATCAGCTGTGCGATTGGAAAAAAACTGAGAAAATTACAATCTTTGACGTTATGGTTTCATGGGGGAAATGAGATGGTCACAGATGAGGGTCTGGAGAAGCTCGCCTCTAATATTTTTCCAGCGTTATCTCAGTTGACTTATTTTGCTTTTTCTCTGGACGATAATGACCAAATTACGGATGATGGGGTAACACATTTTGGCACAGATATTGCAAATCATCTGAATCAGTTGGAGACTTTGATATTTTCTTTTAATTCAGCAGAAAGGCTAACAACTACTCTTCCTTCAAAATTAACTCAAGCTTTCCGAAACTCCCTCCTCTCATTAAGAAAGCTTGTTTTAAATTTTGAATGGATTGAGGAAAATTCTAGCACCAAGGAAAGATATCACATATTTTTACCAGAGCAAGTTCAACATTTGGAGCTTTATTTGTACGGGCCAGACTGCTTGATCGACGAAGGCTGGGCAAATTTAAAGCAACTCGCCTTAGTGATCGGTGCCTGTTGTGATGACACTGACTTTGTGGATATGTTCCCAAAATATAGCCTCAGCCTGAAGAATCTTACTCAATTGAAATTAATATTTTCTTCACCTGGCAAAGTCACAGATAAAAAAAGTCGGAAATTTAACTTATGCAATTGGTACAAATCTGAAAAATCTAACCAGTCTCGAATTGGGATTCTCTTACTGTGGACGGCTCACATCAGAGTGCCTCCTAGTGATAGGTCGCAATATAATAAAAAAACTTGAAAGATTAGTTCATTTTCACCTCAGGTTTTATGGCCCGGGATCTTTTGATTCAGAGAGTCTACTATCTTTGATTCATCTTATCACGAAGAGGTTGCAAGAATTGGAGAGTTTAACTTTGTTCTTTTTTGGGGAATGAAGAAGCGGGATATAGAGGAAGTGCTGGACTCAATTTGTCCCTTGATTACTGACAACTTGAAGGAATTAAAAGAGCTGACATTAAAACTCAGCCCAATTGAAGGATATGAGTTGAATGAAGAAACTCAAGTGAAGCAACAAATGAGAAAACAGCTTTGTCGTGTTCCAAGACTCTATCTCCCCTAGAAATGTGTTTTTCATTTCAAGGTTTGTATTAAGTTTATTCTATTTTCTTCTGAATAATCATAACTTGTATAAATACTTCAAAACAGCATAGATACTTAATTATTCTCTCTGCCTCTGACAATCCTTTTCTATTGACTTCTAGAGAAAAAACATTTGAAAGAAAGTTAGCAAAATTTTCAATCGATAGGGCTTTCATTTTTTTTCACTTGAGGGAAAAAACCTTCAGATTTAACATCTATCTTGTTTGCTATTATGGTATCGATTCTAATTTTCTGGAGGATCATGAAGAACCCAAGATATTCAAGCTTCAAAATTTTTGAACAGCAAAACTTACAAGTCGAATTGACTTTTACTTACATCTTATACAAGATCGATAATGCGAATTACTCAATGTAACAAATCAATTTACTCAGAATTACCATTTATCTCCATTATTCCAGGTTGTTTCGCCAGGCTTCTGCCACAATGCAATGAAGTTTTCGGATTTACGATGATTAGCAACTTCAGGAATTTGAAGGAATCTTTCCCTGAAAGCAACCAAATCAGGGAAATGTTGAAGCATTGCAGGATCCATATCATAAATAAGATCAAGCCTTTCGAATAGATAAAAATCAGCAATAGTGAGATCTGAACCAATTAACCATTCTCTTTGCTTTAAGACATCGTTAAATTGCTGAAGCTTCATTCTTGCACTGCTTCTTTCTCCAGTAAAAAGCTTTATTTTCTCTGTCTCAAAGTCTCCTTTAGTGGAGACAAGTCCTCTTATTCTATCTCTCAAATCAATAGCAACTCCAATAGCTTCAAATACTTCAACTTGTTTCATATCAGTATCGCCAACTAAATCCTTTCTGCCAGCTCTTCTGGGGATGTAGGTCATTAAAGCCAAGGTTTCTGACATTTTTTTCGAGTCATCAATAATGTATGGGAGATTAGGATATTTAAATCCCAACTCTTTTTTGTCATGTTTCCATTCTTCAGGATCTCTGTAAAGTTTTTGAGTGTATGGAAGTTTGCAATAGTCAAGGAGATTACGGAGAACTCCTGCTCTGCTTCTGGTAGCCCAGTAACCAAGAATAAGAGGTTTTGATGACATATTATTAATTTCAGATGGAAAATATTATTTTGAATGTAAAATTGAGTCATAAGGATTAGAATTGTAGTTTAAGTCAAAACGAATAGAGGCGAGGTTTTTATTTGTTAGTGAGAAAATATTCTTTGAATGGTTTGAGAAAACATGACTGGTTTTTTGGGGAAATGGAGAAAATTTGAAGAAACAAAAAAAAAACGGTTTTATTGATTTTTTGTAAAGGGGAAAAGCGAGCTTTATTTTGATCTTTGAAAGTCACTGAATGTAAGAATCAAACTCAAAATCAATACTGCTCTTGGATAATTTCTCTTTTTTTAATTTTTGTGATGGGAATATGAAACAAAAGGTCAGCAAATTTTTGAGGAAAAAAATTTCCAAAGAAAAAAGCTTCAACTTTGACAGTTTGGGCTTTTCAAATGAAATATTGTCAGAAAACAATACAATCTAATTTTAGATAGAGAGCATTAAAGAAATCAATTTGCCTTCTCGCCGTTTCCTTTGGAAAATCTCCAAAATTAGAGTCTAAATTTATATATTATATCAGAACCTCAACCTAATTTTCCCCTATCCCCACAAACAAATCATAATGAAGTCAGCAACGGACAAACTCATCTTTGGATATTGGGCTGTAAGAGGACGTTCTGGCATGATCCGTAACCTCCTCGCTTATTGTGAAGTCCCTTACGAAGAACGCTCATACAAAGAACCTGCAGATTGGTTTCAAGGTGACAAATTTAAACTGGGCCTAACATATCCAAACATCCCTTACATTATCGATGGAGAAACCAAAATGACAGGAAGCATCGCAATCTTACATTATATTGCCATGAAAGCTAATAGAAGAGACCTGATAGGAGATACAGATGAAAAGAAGATCCGGATATTTGAAGCAATGAATGCGAGAGAAGATCTAAGAGATGCTTTAAGGACTTTGGTCTGGACAAAAGGAGATTTTGAGGCTGAGAAAGAAGGGTTATTTAGCAAAGGAAAAGCAAAATTGTTGTTAAGTCAGTTTAATGATGTATTGAAAGATCGAGATTGGTTAGTTGGATCGCTGTCAATATCTGATTTTGCACTTTGCGATAATTTGGATATGGTGTATGAGATGGATAAAGCTAAGTTGGAAGTGTATCCAAATTTGGTGAAATACCGTGAGAGATTTTTGGCGATCCCTCAAATTAAAAATCTTCAGGAATCGGATAGATTTTTCAAGAATTGGTACAAAAAGAATACTGCAACATGGAATAATGTTTAGTTATTGTGAGAGTGTTCTCTATATAGAATATTTTTGTGCCAATGAAATATAATAAAAATACTTGTATTCTCATTTCATTTTGATGATTTTCTATATCAAGGAATCTGTTCATTTAAATATGCAAGATATCATATGTTTCTTTAAATATAGTGAGTTTTTAAATTATTCTTTTTTGACATTATTCCAAGTAGGATTAGCACCAGCCCAGAAAATTTGTTTGACAAAATGTTCTGACTCTCTAAACTCCTTCACTTTAGGAATATTAATAAATCTCTCTCTAAACTTCAACAAGTTAGGATATGGGTTCAGAAGAGTCTCATCAATTTCCAAGATGATCTCAAGAAGCTCCAACAACCAGAAATCAGCGACTGTTAATGTATCAACAATCCAATCTCTCTTTCCCAAAACAGTTTCCAATTGGCGTAATTGCACTTTAGGCGCTCCAAGAGCGAACACTTTAGGTCCTTCCAGGGTGAAAAGCTCTTCAATTTCCTTTCTGAAATCGCCTTTGGTAAAGCAAACGCTAATAATTGCAGTTCTGAGATCTCTAATCATACAATAAGCTTCAAGAACTCTCACATGTTTATCATCATCACCTCCAAGAAGTTCTTTCTTGTTTCCTTTGATGACTATGTAGTGCATTAAAGCGAGTGTTTCAGCAATTTTCTTGTCTCCATCAATAATGTATGGCAAATTAGGAAAATCTAAGCCAAGGGTGTATTTTTCGTGGTTGAACCATTCTTCATTGGAAGTGTAGATCTTTTCTTCGTAAGGGATGTCGCAGTAATGAAGGAGACTCTTGAGGATTCCGCCGAGGCCTCTAACCTTCCAATAACCCAAGATTAATTTATTCGATTTTGATTCCATGAGGAAATATAATATTATATTTTAGTCTTTATGACGAGAGTAAAGTTTCTCATGAGCAGAAATGAATTCCCTTGGGATGAAGAATGAAGATTACCGAAGAGGCATTATGGGAATTTGGTAATGATTACTGTCTAACTAAAGAGAGAAATTTTTCATTGGTATTCTTTAAAGATAGTTTGATCATAAATCTTTAAATATCAATTGACCTCATATTTTTTGTAAGTTAAAAACAAACAAAATTTATCTTTATCTATAATCAAATAAACAAGCAAACACTCTTCTTTTATTGATTTTGGGTGTTATTCCAAGTGGGTTTAGCACCACTCCAGAAGAATTGTTTGATAAACTTATCAGTTTTTCTAAATTCTTGGATTTCAGAAAGAGTCACAAACCTTTCTCTAAACCCTACCAAATTAGGGAATGGTTCAAGGAAGGCAGGGTTCATTCCAGCGACAATATCAAGGTGTTCCAAGAGCCAGAAATCAGCAATAGATAAAGTATCAACGATCCATTCTTTTCCTTCTAAATTCTTGTTGAATTGAGCCAAGAAAGCTTTTCCTCTTCCGTTACCAAAATACTCATCACGCTCCTTCTCAAAATCTCCTCTTGTCCAGCACAAAAAGATAATATGAGATCTGAGATCATTAACAATGCTGCAGACTTCCAAAACCTTGCAATGTTTTTCTTCACTACCACCAAGGAGATCCCTTCTATTTCCTTTAATAACGACGTAATGCATCATAGCAAGGGTTTCAGTAATGTTTTTGTCTCCATCGATAATATAGGGAAGGTTTGGGTAATCTAATGCGATGGTAGGTTTAGTTTGTTCAAACCATTCTTCTCTTTCGACATAGACCTTATCTTCATAAGGAACTTTGCAAAAATGAAGGAGACTGTGGAGGACACTACCGAGACCTCTGCAGTTCCAGTATCCGAGGAGGAGTTTCTTGGGAGCAGTTGATTCCATTTTGAGAGAAATTATATTATAAGAGTTGGATTATTTTTTTGAAATTTATAGATTTGGGCAATTTTCGAGAAGTATTTTGGTTGGTAATTAATGCTTTAGGCGATTTCTTCAGGCAATTTTTTTAAATCTGTGATTATTTTTGAACTTATCTGAGTAAAGGGAAAGTGTTTTCCAGGAAATGAGACTTCTGAGGTCTGTAAGGGTACAGATGCATTTTTGATAGTCAAAAATATCCAAAGAAAATATTTTTAGTTGCTAAAAAAAATCTTTGAAGGAAAAAATGCAACTTCAACGAGACTTCGAGTCGCAATGAGCTAAAATTTTTTTAACAGTTTTCCTTAGGAAAGCTGGGGGTTCTCGGTGGGATTGGAGTTTTTTATGGAGTTCTTGCCTTCTGAGACCTCTCAGAGAGTGAACAAAAAAAAAATTTCAAGTAGTTCTAATTTTTCGAATTCAAAAAATTTTATGACCATAAATTAATAAAACTATGGTTTTTATAAACTCGAATGTAAAGAAGAATTGGTGGCCTTTTCGGAAAAGGGGGAGAGAGAAAAATATGATTTTCGATAGAAACACCCAAAATTGGACAAAACTCTCTCTGAAAAAAATTTTTCATGTTTTTCTGGACATTTGAAAATTTTCCCTCTCATTTTCTGTCCAAGATTTTTTTGGGGTAAAAATTCAACTAGAAGCTGCTTCTTCACGGTCTAAAAGCAATGACTTGAGGATTTTTGGCTGACACTTTTCGTCAGGTTTCAGAGTAAAATTCGTGTAAAAAAGCTCAGTTAAATTTTATAAAATAAACATTAATTTTTTGTGTTTTTGATTTCTCTTGTATTATTTTCATAAATCTAAATCTCCACGTTTACTCCAAATATCGACTTCACTCTTAATTAGTTTTATCATTGTTCCACACAGGATTAGACCCAGGCCAGAGCCAGACCTTATAAAAACGATCTGATTCTCTATGAGCCTTTACTTGAGGGATCTCAACGAATCTCTTGTGGAACTTAAGGAGATTGGGGAAAGGTTCAAGTTTGCTAGCATCAATTGCTAAAATCAACTCTAATGACTCAAATAGCCAAAAATCAGCAATTGTCAAAGACCCGATTATCCAATCTTTTTTCTCCAAGACTTTTTCAAACTGATCCAATAAAGTCTTAGCTTTTCCTTTAGTAAGCATTTCATCGATTTCTTTGTTGAAATCGCCTTTAGTAGCGCATGTGTTTCGGACAGCAGCTCGAAGATCATTGGTAACGCTAACTGCTTCTGAGACTTTCACTTTCTCAACATCACTTACTCCAAGTAATTCTTTTTTGTTGCCTTTGACTGGAACATAATTCATCAGAGCGTTGACTTCAGCGATTTTGATATCTCCATCGATGATGTAGGGGAGATTGGGGAAGTCAAAGCCAAGGTTGTATTTATCATTGGCAAACCATTCTTCTCGTTGTGTATAAACACGGTGTTCATAAGGAACTTCACAGTAGTTTAAGAGATTACGAACAACGCCACCACGTCCTCGAACGTTCCAGTAACCAAAGATAAGAGGTTTGGAGTCCATTTTGTCAGGTTTTATTCTTGTTTTTATAAAAGGTTTAACGAGACAGAGATATAAATAGAGAAGCCCCAATATAAATAAAGCTTGTTTTCTCTTAAAATAAAATTTTTGCCTATTCTATTCTGAAGATTTTTTGGACAAATATTTGTCTGAAACAGGAGGGGATACCGAATTGATCACAGAAATAAAGGATACTATTTGCATTCCTTTTCACTTTGCCTGAAGGGAAATAGGTGAAAACAGACTTTTGATTGGCTTCATTGAGAAGGGAGGTAGCAAAAATTTTCTGTCTTTTAAGATGCTGAGAGAGATCTTTGGGTCACTTTTTTTCTCTCTAAGAGTCCTAAAGAAGCTAGAAGACTTTATCTCCCTCATCAGCACGATGCTGCTTGAAAGGGAAAAGTGGTGAGGAATGCGAATTTGAGTGCGAAATCGTTCCAACCTCAAATTATTTATTTCTCTGCTCCTTCAATCTTCAAAGTTTAGCTTTCCTCCAAATTTCTTTTTGGATTCCTTGGTTCAAAATATTGTTCCGAGTTCAGGGTTATCGACAGTCTAACAGTGTCCTGTGATCTAAGATGAAATAATTTTTAAAAAATAAAAGTGGGAATAAAATTTGACGATTTGATTTTCAATATTGAAAAGCTGAGATTAATAAACGTGTTCTTTCTTTTTAAAAGAATCCAAATCAGCTAAAATTTCAATCAAGAGAAGATTTATCTGCCATCAGCATGTTGTGGGCCCTGCATTCAAGAGATATTTATCGGACTCTCGTCTTCATCATCATCCTCAAGTCATGATTTTCAAGTTTTTATAAATAATAGTTAAAAATTCTCAAAGGAGATGAATGAGGAAAACATAAAAATATCTGAATCTGAACAAAAATCTTGACAAAAAAACTATTTTCCTCTTTTTTTGACATTTGAGAAGTTTGCATCCCGTGTTATGGCCGCCTCAACTATGAATGAAGTGTTTCTTTATCGTTTAAAAGTGAGTTAATAATGAGAGATTTTTATACGATTTTTGGCTAGTTTCTGGCAATAATACTTTTATGGAAAAACTCATTAATTATTTTTATAAACTTTTGATGTGTTTAAATAAATAAATATCAAATATTGATTTATAATGAATTATCCTCATAAATTTCCACGTTCACAGCATCATATCCCTGTCTTATCACTTAATTCTTTTCAGTATTGTTCCAGGTGGGATTAACGCCAGGCCAGAACCAGACCTTAGAAAAGCGATCAGATTCTCTATGAGCCTTTACTTGAGGGATCTCAAGGAATCTCTTGTAGAATTTAAGAACATTAGGGAAGGCGTCAAGGTTGGAAGCGCCAATTGTTAAAATCAACTCCAATTGTTCAAAGAGCCAAAAATCAGCAATTGTTAAAGATCCAATAATCCAATCCTTCTTCTCAAAGAGTTTTTCAAAATGAGTTAATAAGGTCTTGGCTTGTCCCTTAGTGAGCACCTCTTCAATTTCTTTGTTGAAGTCACCTTTAGTAAAGCAAGTGTTTCTGACAGAAGCTCTGAGGTCATTGATAACACTAATGGCTTCTGATACCTTCACTTGATTAACTTCACTTCCTCCAAGTAACTCCCTTTTGTTACCCTTGATTGGGACGTAATGCATCAAAGCAGTTACTTCAGCGATCTTGACATCTCCATCGATGATATAAGGAATGTTGGGGAAGTCAAGGCCAAGATTATACTTATCCTTGTCAAACCAATCCTCTCTTTTTTCATAAGTACGGTTTTCATAAGGAACTTCGCAATAGTCCAAAAGGCATCGAACAACGCCTCCACGTCCTCTTGTGTACCAGTAGCCAAAAATAAGCTTTGGGGAGTCCATTACTAAGTTTTTTATTGTAAAATTGTTTTTATAAAGGAATTAATTGAGGGAGATATATAAATAGAGACAGGACCAATGCAAATAAAACTTGCCTATATGAAAATAGTATTCTCGTCGAAAGATTATTTAGGCAAAAATTTGGTTGATATATTTGCTTCAAAATGGCAAAAAAAGTTTTCTAATTTTAGAGGAGGATAAAATGATCACATAAATAAAGGAGTTGTCTCTTGCCTATTTCTTTAGCCTTGACACTTTTCAATAGGTAAGCTATTTGCTGAGCAAGAAACAGGTGAAAGGCAGATTAATTTTAAGAGAAGGAGAGCGAAAAAGTTTAAGAAGGTTCAATTTGATGAGAGGAAGAAAGGAGGCCCTCGGAAAGTCGGCTAAAAACGATCTACGGCTTTTATTTTGACCGAAACCTCAATAAGCTTTCTCTTGTCCTTTTTTAAGAGGTTCTTTGAGTTCACTTTTTGACTTGGGAAATCCTGAGAAGACTAACTGAGGAGATTTCATATCCTTCATCGAGTGGTTGTTTAAATAGAGATGAGATAAGGATGAGATGAATTTTTATGAATAAACAGAGTTTTTATGATATAAATGAATGTTATTCATTCTTGGTTCCATTATTCCAAGTAGGACCATTCTCAGGGAGATACCAAACCTTGAAAAAGCGATCAGATTGTCTATACTCCTTCACTTGTGGAAGCTCAATAAATTTCTTATGAGCTCTCAGAATATTAGGGTAAGGATCAAGTTTGCTGCTATCGATCTCGAGAAGCACATCTACTTGTTCAGATAGCCAGAAATCAGCAATTGTTAATGACCCAGTCACCCAATCTCTTTTCTCAAATACCTTCTCAAAATTTGTCAATAACGTCTTGATCTGTCCCTTTGTTATAAGTTCTTCAAAGTCTCTCTTGAAATCTCCCTTTGTAAAGCAAACGTTTCTGATCGCCATCCTGAGGTCATTAATGGTACTTATCGCTTCTGAAACTTTCACTTGATCGATTTCGCTTTCTCCAAGTAACTTTTTTTGGTTTCCTCTGATGGCAATATAGTGTAATAAAGCGGTTGTTTCAGCGACTTTGACGTCACCATCAATGATGTAAGGGAGATTTGGGAAGTCAAGGCCCACTTTGTATTTGTCACCATTGAACCATTCAACTCTTTTTGTGTAAAATTTTTGTTCATAGGGGACGTTACAGTAGTGTAGGAGATTACGAACAACATTTCCACGGCCTCTGATATTCCAATAACCCAGGAGAAGATTCTTTGACTTCATTGTTGGGGAAATTATGTGTCGAACTGATTACTATATATGAATTAAATAAAATAGTTTGCCAATATCAAGAGAAATTTAGTAATATTCTTTCATGAAAGAAAAGCTTATTTGGATAGAGAGATGGTCAAACCTACAAGGTTTTTAAAAAGAGAGGAACATCTTATTCTGAAAAATCCCGCATGATTCTATTTAAAAATATTGTTTTCTATGAACAAATAAAGTGAATAATATACGATAATTTAAGGTGAAAAACATGAGAAGAGGACATATCTCAGATAGACATGGTAATTATTTATCTCCAGGTTTTGTCCAGGTAGCTTTTCCAGGGAGGAACCATGTGGTGATAAAATGATCAGAAGCTCTATGAGCTTGAACTTTGGGAATTTCAAGAAATCTTTGATGGAACTTCAATAGATTGGGATATTCTTCAAGTCTTGATTTCTCTAGCTCAAAAATTAGATCTACCTGTTCAAAGAGCCAGAAATCAGCTATTGAGAAGAATCCAGTCAGCCATTCATTTTTGTCATAAACTTTATTGAATCCTTCAAGTAAATTCTTGGCTTTTCCTTTTGTAAAAAGCTCTTCTTTCTCAGCATAAAAATTCCCTTTTGTCCAACAAAGGCTTTTCAAAGGTTCTCGTAAATCATTAATTACACTAATCCCTTGCAGGACCTTAATGTGTTTCTCATCGGTATCACCGATCAGATCCTTTCTCCCTGCTTTTATTGCGACGTAATTCATCAGTGC
>Ga0182738_1001945_pt1 | contig 25095 bp, 23 predicted proteins | sample eDN5th30CBELigMG_FD_128876 | JGI IMG/M metagenome (GOLD analysis project Ga0182738, IMG submission 128876) | Enriched Miracle-Growth compost microbial communities from Emeryville, California, USA - eDNA 5th pass 30_C BE-Lig MG (version 2)... ...
CAATGATGCCTGTCCAGGTGTGAACGTCTTTATAGATACGCAGTATGTCTGCCCGGATCTTCATCCCGCCAGCCCCTTGAACAGCGCAAAGCCGGCCACGGTGATTCCGCCCAGCCACAGCCAGGCGCGCAGTGCGTCGCGGAACAGGTAGCAGCACGACAGGACAGCCAGCCAGATCGGCGGCACGATCCACATGGCGATCTGATACTTGTCGTAGACCATGTTCTCTTTTGCGTTGGGCAGCATGAACAGGCCGCTGGCGATCAGGGCAATGGCCAGCCCGCAGAGTACGCCGGCCAGTGTCTTACCGGCCCATCCCTTGGTCAGGTCATATTCCTGTTCTTTTCGCGCTGGCCGGGATCTTTCTCGAGGAGGTGCGGCGGTGTGCCTCCCGGCGTCTGTCTGGCGTGTCGCTTTCATTGGCGGCTGCGGGTGAAGATGCCGATAAATGGGAACAGCACCCAAAGCAGCATCAGTTGCACCAGGAAAATGAAGATGCCTGTGAGAGGCTGCGCCGCAAAGGTCCAGCAGGCCAGGCCCGCAAGCAGCAGCAGTGCTCCCAGTGGAAACGCCAGCTTGTATGAGAGTGGCGCGCGCAGCCACCGCTGGTGACGCGAACCGAGATAGACGCTGCTGGCGCCCGCCAGTGTCAGCACGAAAGCCACGAAGCCAGGCATATGTGTCGATGAATCGCAAGGGGCATGGTGGGGCGGGATTCAATAAAACGTAATGATAATGGTTATATTTTATCCATAAGCGGGATCCCGGCTCATAGTGGTTGACGCCATGGGGGCTGCCGTCACTTCAGGGGGGCAAGTTTTTCCCCTTCGGGGAACACCTCTTTTGCCAATCTATAAAAATTTCGGATAGTCGCGGTTTCGTTTTCCTGGCACCACGCCACGGAAATTCCGATCGATGCGCTGTCGGGAAAATCGACCACGGCTTTGCATATCATGCGGTCGCTGGGAATGCCGCTGTTTGCGGAAGGCAGCAGCGCAATGCCTAGCCCGGCTTCGACAAGGCTCATGACGGTAGCCACCTGCACAGCTTCCTGGGCAATGCGAGGTGTGAATCCATGAGCCTCGCATGCGTGTAGCGCAGCCATCCGCAGCCCCGGCGCATCTTCGGTATAGAAAATGAAGTCCTCATCGATCAGGTCTGCCATTCGGATAGCGCTGCGGGCAGCGAAACGGTGATTGTGCGGTATCGCGAGAGTCAGGCGTTCCGTCTGAAGCGTCTGCATCTTGAGATACCCGCTAGCAGGCACAGGAATGCGCACAATGCCGATATCGAGCGTCCCATCCTCCAGTGCCTCCACAATCTGGGTGGATCTCGATTCTCGCAAGACCAGTTGCACTCCGGGGTAATACTGGCGGAACATCGAAAGAATCGCCGGAAGAATGCTGCGAGTCGAGGATCCTACAAATCCAATGCGCAGCACGCCTCGTTCGCCATTGGAGGTTGCGCGGGCGGTGTGTACGAATTCATCGGCAAAGAAAAGGGCGCGTTTAGCCTGCTCCAGCGCGGCTTCTCCATTTTTCGTCAACTGCACCCCGTCTTTTCCACGTTGGAACAGATCCACACCCAATTCCGTCTCAAGTTTCCTGATGGAAACCGATAACGGTGGCTGAGACATATGGAGTTTTTCCGCTGCTTTGCGAAAGTTCAGTGTCTCGGCAAGTGTCACGAATTGCCGCAGATGGCGAAAGTCCATGCATCCCGTCCAATATAAAAACAGTATCACTGTTGAAATAAATAATATTAGACGCTTATGGTTATATCGTAAACACTGTAGGAAGCCTGCAGCGGCGGTGCTGTCCGCAAAGGGGGCTATCAGAACATATTCAATATTCGTATCAGGAGGAGCAAATGAGAAGACTGATCTGGCGTGGGGCCGGTGTCGCTGCGGTAGTGGGGATGGTCTGGGGCCTTATGGCTGTGACACCAACATACGCGGCCTATCCAGAGCATCCGATCAAGATGATTGTGTCTTTCCCTCCGGGAAGTGGCACTGATACAAATGCGAGATATGCCGCCCAGAAACTCCAGGAGCGGATTGGCGTGCCGGTGATCGTGGAGAATCGTCCGGGGGCTAACAGCTTCATCGCTGCTGAGGCAGTGGTGAATGCGAAGCCTGACGGGTATACGTTATTGCTTGCCAGTAACTCGCCCGTAACGACGAATGTAGTAATGTTCAAGAAGCTGCCCTACGATCCTGTGACGCAGTTGGCTCCGATTGCCAAGCTGGCATACGGACCCATGGCGCTGGCGGTGAAGGCGGATTCATCTTTCAAGTCTGTGGAGGACCTGATTGAGTATGCGAAGCAGAAACCAGATGCGCTGAACTATGGCGCAGGCAGTGCGTCTTATCGTATTGCGACGGAGCTGTTTCTTACTGAGGCAGGCATCAAGGCGGAATATATTCCCTACAAGGGGGCGGCGCCGGCGCTTACTGATCTCGGTGGTGGGCATGTGGATTTCGTATTTGCCGATCTCGGTGCCGTCGTGCCATTTCTACAGTCTGGCGCGATGCGCATCCTCGCTGTCACCGGCAATGAGCGTGTGAAATCGGCACCGGAAGTGCCGACCTTGCAGGAACGAGGCCTCAAAGACTATTACATGATCAATTTTACGGCTGCGTTTGCACCGGCTGGAACGCCAAAGGACATAGTAGAGACGCTGGCCCAGCACTTTGTTTCGATCTATCGTGACCCGGACGCCCAGAGTTTTCTGGATCGCACCAGCTGGCTTGCATTTCCCGGAGGATCGCAGGAGCTGCGAGATTTTCAGCGCAGCGAAATCGAACGCTGGGGCGCTGCGGCCAAGGCAGCCAACATCCCTCAGCAATAGCAATCATCGTTGTGGTGTGCCTATCGCGTGAGGCCATGGGCGGATGTAAAAAAGCGGCGGGAATGTCCCGCCGCTTGGCATTGAGGTCTCAAGTTTTGTCTTTTTTTGTGTTGCGTGTTCGCTTTGTTGACATGAACGCTTCGACGGCTTGCGCATGCTGAGGTGATTTGTGCGCAATGGCCTGGAAGGCGGCGCAAAGCTCGAGATGGGTGTCCAAGCGTGTATGCTGGCCTTCACGCATCAGGCGCTTGGCCATACGCACGCTTTCGGGCGGATTGGCCGCAATGCGCCGGGCAAGCGAACGGGCTTCGTCCAGCAATGAATCCAGGGGTACGACACGAGACACCAACCCCCATTGCAATGCTTCGGCGGCGCTGAATGTGTCGCCTGTGAAGGCGAGCTCGGCTGCGCGGGAAAGGCCCACGAGCCGTGGCAGGAACCATGCGCCGCCATCGCCTGGGACGATTCCCAGTTTCACAAAGCTTTCCGCCATCTTCGCGTTCTCCGCGGCGATACGTATATCGCACATACATGCCAAATCCAGACCGGCGCCTATGGCATGGCCATTGATTGCGGCAATGACAGGTACTTCCAGTTGATAAAGAGCCAGCGGCAACCGTTGTATGCCCTCTCGGTATTCATGCCTAAGGTCGCCGCTGCTGAATTCGGGACGCAGTTGCCTTTGCATTTCATCAATGCTGCCGCCGGAAGAAAAGACAGTATCTGTTCCCGTGATAATGATTGCTCTGGCTGTATGTTCCGTCTGTATCCGATGAAATGCGGACAGGAATGCATCGACCAGCCCGCTGCCCGTCAGCGCATTACGCGTAGGCGCGTAATTCATGGTCAGCACGACCACACCGTGACTATCTTGTTCAAACTTCAGAATCTCGCTCATGTCTTCCTCATATCGTTGCCTATGCATGCAGCATAGGATGGCGCCGGGCGCGAGACAAATATTATTTATATGCCAGTTGATACTGTTTTTGTATAGGGCCAGGTAATAATCGAAAGATTATCTGATACTAAACATGTATTGATAACGAAGATAATAATATTGGACAGGCATGGGCATCAGGGAGATAGTACAGACCTCATTGTTAATGAATTTCGAGAAATGACGATAGATACGCTCGATCTGGCATTCATTCCAGAACAGGATGAGGCTTTGCGCGGACCCGTTCGCGCATTTCTGCGGGACGAGGTGTCCGGCCTGCCCGCAAACCTGCGGGCCCGCTCGTGGATGGGATTCGACGCCGATTTCAGCCGCAAGCTTGCCGATCGTGGCTGGGTGGGTCTGACATTGCCGAAAAAGTATGGAGGCGCGGAGCGGGGGCCATTTGCCCGCTTCGTTGTATCGGAAGAGTTGCTTGCGGCGGGCGCGCCGGTGTCGGCACACTGGATCGCGGATCGCCAGAGTGGGCCGCTTATTCTCAAGTACGGAACAGAGGCGCAAAAACAATTCTATTTGCCGCGCATCAGCAAGGCCGAGGCGTTTTTCTGTATCGGCATGAGCGAGCCTGGGTCAGGTTCAGATCTAGCCAGTATTCGTACCCGTGCGGTCAGAAATGCCAGCGGTTGGCTGCTCAACGGCAGCAAGATATGGACTACCAATGCGCAACATTCTCACTACATGATTGCGTTGGTTCGCACTTCGGGGGAGCCGAAGGATCGATACCAGGGTCTGTCACAGTTAATCATTGACCTGAGCTTGCCCGGCGTGACTGTGCGGCCCATTGCGGACATGTCGGGCGATGCCCATTTCTCAGAGGTGTTCTTCGACAATGTCCTATGCCCGGTGGATGCGTTGATAGGCGAAGAGGGTAATGGGTGGGCACAGGTGAATGCGGAACTGGCGTTTGAGCGCAGCGGACCCGAACGCCTGTATTCGAGCATGGTGCTTGTGGAGAGCTGGCTTGCACATTGCCGCAAGAACCCGTCGCCGGGGAGTGCGCGTCTGGAAGCGATGGGCAACATCATTTCTTGGCTGACAGTTTTGAGATCTCTGTCCATAGCCGTGACCGCGAAACTGGCGCGCGGCGAAAGCCCCGCGATCGAAGCCTCACTTGTCAAGGATATGGCTACAGAGATTGAGCAGGCGATCCCCCGACTGATTGCGGATGTGATTGGCGCGGAACCGCGGATTGTGGCGAGTGCTGAATTACGCCGTGTCGTCGCGTACCTCGAACAGTTGGCTCCTTCATTTTCCTTGCGTGGCGGCACACGCGAGATCATGCGCGGCATTATCGCTCGCGGCCTGAATCTGCGATAGGGATCACCATATGGATATGTTTACAGAGGCGTTGGAGCGGATTTTCCAGGAACGCGCGACGACGGCGGTAATCCGCCACATTGAAGGCGGTGGAAGTTCTGCGGAGCTATGGTCGGATATTACAGCCAGCGGCTACATGGATGTTCTGCTTCCTGAAAATGACGGTGGCGCGGATCTGACCCTGGGTGAGGCATTTCCCCTGTTCATGCTTGCTGGCAAGTATGCCTTGCCAATTCCTTTTGTTCAGACTGTCATGGCCAGGGGCTGGCTTCGTGCTCATGGTCAAGCAGTGCCTCAAGGGGCGATCGCCATTGCGGGCCCCGAGGCGCATTGTTCGGATACGGGCGGTCTTCAGGCGCCTGGGGTAGCCTATGGTGCGGTGGCGGATTGGGTGTTAGGGGAATTTGATGATGCATGGATGATGCTGCCTTGCGATGCGGCTGTGAAAGAAAAGGGTGAATCACGCGGCAGCCAGATGGTTGATCTGTGCTGGACATCCATCCCCAAGACTGCAATGGTTATGGAAAAGCCAGAGGTTGTTACATGTGCTCCAGCACAATTGGCTGCTGCGGCCCTGGCTCCGTTGTTGGCGGGGGCCGCTCGTCAGGTGCTGGACATGACACTGACGCATACGGCACAGCGCAAGCAGTTCGGGCGGGCGATTATGCAATTTCAGTCTGTGCAGGCTCAGCTGAGTGTGATGGCTGAACGTGTCTGGGCCATGCGCATGGCTGCTCAGCTTGTATGCAATGCCGCGAATAATGTGCCATCTGGCCGTCTTGCAGCGATTGCAAAGGCGCGATGCAGTGAGGCTGCGGTAACTGTCGCAGACAGCGCTCATGCGTTGCACGGGGCAATCGGCATTACCGAAGAATATGACTTGCAGCTTTATACACGGCGTTTGCGTGAGTGGCGCCGCGCCAGCGGCACGGAGACATGGTGGGCATGCTACCTGGGGCAAGATGTCATATCTGAAACGCGAGGCACGGCACTGGACTATATCTTGAGTTGCACCAAATGAAGCAACGCTCGACTGATTCGATGAAACCCGCTCAGGAGCAGTCTCGCCACGTGGCGTTGGATGGTATTAAGGTGCTGGATCTAAGTCGTGTGCTGGCCGGGCCGTGGTGCACGCAAACGTTGGCGGATCTGGGCGCGGAAGTCTGGAAAGTGGAAATGCCTGGCTGCGGAGATGACACGCGTAGCTGGCTGCCACCTGAGTTGGATGGCGACTCCACCTATTTCATGTGTGCGAACCGTTCCAAACGCTCGATCGCCATCAATATCGCCATGGAGGAAGGCCAGGAGTTGATTCGCGGCCTGGCTGCGCAGGCGGACGTTCTGGTGGAGAACTTCAAGCTGAATGGGCTGGACAAGTATGGGCTGGATTATGAAAGCATGCGATTGATCAACCCCCGTCTTGTTTACTGCTCGATATCGGGATATGGCCGAACAGGGCCACGGGCGGCGGAGCCTGGCTACGATTTCGTGATTCAGGCTGAAAGCGGCCTCATGTCGATTACGGGGGAGCGGGATGGCGAACCCATGAAGCTTGGTGTGGCCATCACTGATATTGTGACGGGCATGAATGCTGCGCAGGCTATTCTGGCGGCACTCTTTGTTCGAGAGCGTACAGGATGCGGACAGTTGATAGATCTGGCCCTGCTTGATGGGGCCGTCAGTGTATTGGCAAATGTGGCTTCGGGATATCTGGCTGCGGGTGTGCCGCCCGAGCGTTACGGGAATGCACATCCTACCGTGGTTCCTTACCAGATTGTTTCGGCCTCCGACGGGAAGTTCGCGCTTGCGGTAGGTAATGACAAGCAGTTCAGCGCGCTGTGTGAAGTCCTGGAAATGCCAGGGTTGGCTGAGGATGAACGGTATCGTACTAGTCGTGCAAGGGCGCTGAATCGGGACAACCTTATCGTTCTCATCGAAGAGGTGCTAGCCAGGCATGACCGCGCTTATTGGCAGGATAGAATAAAAGCGGCGGGGATACCTGTCGGCTCTGTGCGCAGCGTGCCAGAAGCGTTGGAGGCTCCTGAAGTGGCTGCGCGTGGCATGGTCGGTCTGACACCAGACGCGCATCATGGTTTCTTGCGGCTTATGCATTCCCCTTTGCATTTGCGTGGAACGCCTCCGCTTGAGCCAACCGCGCCACCCCGCCTCGGGGAGCATACTGACAGTGTGCTGCGAAGCGCGCTGGGCTGCACGCGCAAGACGCTTCAGGGCTTGCGTGAAATGGGCGTAATCCAATGAGGCTTTGTCTCATTGGGTCGCCGACGATTTAGAGTGGTTGGCTGTAATACGGACGTTGCGGTGGTTTTACCTGGCAGCGGCCTTCTTCGGTGCGGCTGACGGGCGGAGCCTGTAAAATTCCATCGCAAGACAGATATGCCATGCATCGATCCTTCGTTTTGAAAGACGGCGGTCGAGCGGACGGCTTTCAATGGAACTGCGATGGTGCTGCTTGTACTTTACCTGGTTGCGATTACCGCCGAAGCGATGACGGCTGCGCTGGCGGCTGGGCGCCGCGACATGGATTGGGTCGGGGTGTGCATCATTGCCTGCGTGACCGCGCTTGGTGGCGGGTCGGTGCGCGATGTGCTGCTGGGCCATTATCCGCTGACCTGGGTGCTGCATCCGGAATATCTGTGGATCACCGCCGGGGCTGCCATGCTGACAGCGCTTGTGGCACCGGCGATGAAACGCCTGCACAGCCTTTTCCTGCTGCTTGATGCGCTGGGGCTGGTTGTCTTTACTGTCATTGGCTGCCAAGTGGCGCTCCAGATGGAGCTGCCCACGACTGTGGTGTTGATCAGCGGCATGATCACCGGCTGCGCGGGTGGGGTGTTGCGGGATGTGCTGTGCAACGACATCCCGCTCTTGCTGCGCAAGGAGCTCTATGCGAGCGTATCGGTGGTGACGGGCATCTTGTTTGTGGGCGCCAGGGCGCTGGAGGTCAACCCCAACATTGCCATGTTCGTGGCAATGGGGCTGGGCCTCGCAATGCGCATCCTGGCGATCCGATTCGACTGGCAGATGCCCAAATTCGTTTACCGTGACGAATGGCGCTAGGGCGTGTTAACAGATTCACAGCCCATCAACGACCTCCAAGACCAATTGAATGCTCTTCACGGTAGCTACGCGACCAATACAAAAGCAACTCTGACATAGGGAAAATGACGTTGATGCAGACAACTATCGCTCAAGAGAGTGCAGCATGAACATCTCACTGTCCTCACTGACCGACTACCAGAACTGGCTGACCCAGATAAAGCAGCGTGTCGCGTCAACGCGCACGCGCGCGGCGTTGGCAGCCAATAGCGAATTGATCGCTCTGTATTATGAGTTGGGTGCGCAAATCGTAGACCGCGAAGTTCACTCGAAATGGGGAAGTGGATTTATAGATGCGTTCAGTCGAGATCTTAAGCACGCCTTCCCTGAGATGAAGGGGTTTTCATCAAAAAACCTGCGCTATTGCCGTGCTTTTTTCCGCTTTTACAGTGATTCCACAATTTGGCAACAGGCCGTTGCCAAATTGCAAGACACCCCCTGGGTAGGAGTTGACCCAGAACTAGCCAGACAAATCAGGGATCTGCCATGGGGGCACAACATACAGATTTTCACTAAATGCCAGACATTGGACGAAGCTCGTTTCTACGTCGCTAAAACCCTGGAGCAAGGGTGGAGCCGCGACGTTCTGGCCCTGCAATTAAAATCGCGCTTGCACGAACGCGCAGGTAAAGCCGTAAACAATTTTTCAAGCACCTTACCTGCCCTGCAATCAGATCTGGTACAGCAAACGCTAAAAGACCCCTATACCTTCGATTTCATGTCTCTCACCGAGCCATATAACGAACGCGATGTCGAGCGCCAGCTAACGCAACACATGACCCAATTCTTGCTGGAACTGGGGAAAGGGTTTGCTTTCGTCGGCAGGCAATATCCACTTAGTGTTGCCGGAAACGACTATTACATTGACCTCTTGTTCTACCATGTCGTTCTGAAGTGCTACGTCGTCGTGGAGCTAAAGAACCGCCGTTTCACTCCTGAATATGCAGGCAAACTAAACTTTTATCTGTCCGCTGTTGACAGCTTGCTCAAACTCAACGACGACAATCCGACCATTGGCCTGCTGCTGTGCCGGGACAAAAACAACATTGAAGTAGAGTTTGCCCTTCGAGACATGAATAAGCCCATGGGAGTCAGTGAATACACGCTGGTGGAAACACTGCCGGACAACCTCAAGGGTTCCATGCCAACAGTAGAGGAAATTGAGCAGGATTTGCAGCAACTTCAAGGTGACATTAACAACTGATCACACTCTAAGGTCTTATCCTTGCTTGGCACAAGGCAAAAGTCGACCTGTGTTATCGCAAACCAAAGAATGCTTCCGCATTCCCCGCCAGTATGCGCGCGCGGCCATCTTTCGCCAGCCATTGGGCGTCGGACACAAGCTTGCCAATCTGTTGCTCCCCGAGCGGGAAGGGGTAGTCGGATCCCAGCATGACCCGATCCTCGCCCATCACCTCGACCAGAAGCCGCAGCGAGCGATCGTCGAACACCGCGCTGTCGACGAAGAAGCGCTTCAGGTAATGTGACGGAGGGTGTGGGCAGTCCTGCCGGACGATATCGCGGCAATGCCAGGCGTTTTCGGCGCGGCCAAGCAGAAAGGCAAAACCACCTCCGCCATGGGCAAAGCAGAGCTTGAGGCTTTCCGGTATGCGCTCGAAGGCGCCGGAAAGAATCAGGGAAAGAATGCCCAATTGTGTTTCGGCAGGCATGGAAACCAGCCAGGGGAGCATCCATTTCTTCATGCGCCCGTCAGTCATCATGTCCCAAGGATGCACAAGCACGGGAATATTGTCCTTGGCGCAGTGCACGAGGAAATCAACCAGATGGGCGTCATCCAGGTCTCGCTCGCCCAGGTGGTTGCCGATCTGAACGCCAACATGGCCTGTGTCTCTTGCGCGCGTGGCTTCGCGACAGGCAAGGTCAAGGTCTTGCAGTGGAACCTGGGCCATGGCCTTGAGGCGTTCCGGGCGGTAGGCGCAATGCTCGATTGCCAGGTCATTCATGCGCCGCGTCCAGGCATAGGCGTCCTTTGCCGGATAGCGATAGCCGAACATGATGGGGGTGGCACAGACAATTTGCGTATCGAGGCCATGGCGGTCCATTTCCTCGATGCGTAGCTCGGGATCCCACAGCGCCCGATATACGGGGCGGAATTTACGGTTCCCCGTCATGATCTGGCCATGTTGGCCATCTGCATCAATGGCCAGCCATGGGGCGTTCTCTGCATCGAGCCGGGCAGCCTCCTCTTGAGAGATGGGGGGAAAGAGGTGGGCGTGCATGTCTATTTTTTTCATCATGGCTGATCAGTATCGGTGAGTTTCAGGCACCCTTGCCGGGGTGGATCGTGCCGCAATTCGGGCAGCGGCGGTTCGCTTCGCTGTTGTAGAAGGCGTCGAAAAGCGGCGGCAGGTCCTTGACGATATTCTGCAGCTGTACCTCGACGCGATGGACAAGCTGCCCGCAGCCGTCTTCGCCGTCGCAATACCACTCGAAGCCATCCATCAGGCCTTGGGGACGCTGGCGCTCTATGACGAGACACGCGCTGCCGGCCTGGGGGCGTTGCGGCGAGTGCCGCACGTGGGGAGGCAGCAGGAAGATATCGCCTTCCTTCAGGTCCACACGTTCGCAACGCCCATCTATCCATAGGTTGAGATAGGCATCGCCGCGCATCTGGTAGAAAAATTCCTCAAGCGGATCATCGTGGTAGTCCGTCCTGCGGTTAGGTCCGCCGACCACGGTGATCATGAAGTCTGTATCCTGCCAGACCTGCTGGTTGCCTACGGGCGGCTTGAGCAAATGCGCATGATCATCGATCCACCGGGAAAAGTTGAACGGGAGCCCGTATTGAAGAGAGGTGTTGTCCATGGCATGTCACTCCTGCACAGGCCGATAGGCGACGGCCTTGATCTCGATGCGCAAATGCGGGTGGGGCAGCTGATGCACGGCGACTGTGGTGCGTGTGGGGCCGTCATAGTCGAAGTATTCGGCATACACGGCGTTGTAGCCGCCGAAATCGTTCATGTCCACGAGAAAGGCGGTGATTTCCACGAGGTCTTCCAGGCCCGCCCCCACGCTGCGCAGAATGTCTCCGATGTTCTCGATGACGGCCCTGGTCTGGGCGCGGATGTCGAGCGCGGTGGTGCCCATTTCGTCGACTTCGACGCCCTCGAATGTGTTGTCCGGCCTGCGGGAGCTGGTGCCGGATATGAAGAGAAAATCGCCGGCGCGCCGAACATGGGGGAACTTGCCTCGCGGCGTCGCCTTGCCTTCAACTACGGATGATGTGGATGCTGTTGTCATTGCTACCTCCTTGTTTGCCGCTGTTCAGGGCATGTCTTTCTGGTTATAGGCTAACTTTACACTGGCCTCGGGGTAGTCAATGCGGATGTTTTCGGCGCATTGCTTCATCGCAGCCACGAAGCGCTCGAAATTCCGGCACAGGGTAAGCGGGGCAACACTGCAATCTCATGGAGCGATGCTATGAAATGCAGTGTAGTGAGTGATTCTATTCCTGAATAGTGAAGATTTTCGCTTCATATATTCCTAAATGAAATAGTAAGATCTGGCCGCGAGCCGGCCGCAGCAAGCCCTTGCAGCGGCGGACTCGCGTCCGCCGGAGGGATGCCAAAGGTTTGTCTAGCGGCGATGGCCGCGATGGCCCCGGTGGCCTCGCCCGCGACCGCGTCCGTTGTCGTCATCGGTCATGATATTGCCAAGCAGCCCGCCAGCCGCCGCACCGCCCACAGTGGTAAGTGGATCGCCGCCTGAAAGCACCGCACCGGCCGCGCCGCCCAGGCCGGCGCCGATCAGGGTGTTGTTGGTCTTGCGACTCTGGTAGCCGGCGCACCCCGCCAGAGAGGCTGCAAGCAGGCCGATCAAGGCAATGCGCCCGAGGTTGTGCCGTACGTTCATGTCATGCTCCTGTTCAAATGCATTGGCGTGAAGCGTAGGTCTGGCCGGGGACGGCCGCAAGCGCAATTTCCGGTTTTGTAGCGGACTGAAAAATGCTTCGTCCGCAGCGACGCTTCTGAAACGTCTTGGTATCAAATAATGTCGGTTTGATTGCAAAAATGGCGGTTGCGAGCCTGCCCCAGGGGAGGCAGGCGCAGGCGAGCGGCACTTGCCTGTCGATGTCCCGTCGTAGACGGGCATACGGTGTGCGGGCGCGCGCTGCGCAGCGGAGCGCAGGCTCGGCTAGGGTCGCTGTTCGCCCGATGGCCCAGGGGCCTGCGCTGCAACGAGCATATCCATCTTTTGTTGGCTGGCCAGCCCGGTGAGCCCGGCAAACGGGCCTCCACCATCGTCCGGCACCCCCGCGACGGATGCGGTGTTCCAGATGCCGTTGGTGCGCGCCAGCACATGGTAGGCTTGCAGCTTGCCCGTGCCCCGTGCAACGACGTAAAGCGTGTCTTTGCGAAACCGCAGCGCCGGAAGTGAAGCAATGTGATCGGCTATGCGTGTCGCCTGCGCATTTTCCAGCAGCCAGAGCGGGCCGTCCGATCGCTCCAGTACCGCGACGGCCACCTGGCCCGCTTCGTCCCGCCCGATCGCAGGCTCGCCGACATAGGTTATGCCCAGGTCTGCGGCATCAGACCAGTGCAGTGATGCCGTATCGCCGGTGTCGGTCTGGGTGATGCGCAGCAGATGGCCGTTGTCGCGTCTGCGCAGATACAGTTCGATCAGGCCGCCCGCATTGCGTATGGCCGCCATGCCCGAATCGGTGGCGGGCGCCGCAATGCGAGACCATGGCTGCCAGTGCTCGCCGGTTTCGTCTCGTTGCCGGGTTGTGAAGAGCTGGCCTGTGCTGTCGCTGGCGAACACAATCAGCGTACCGTCAGCCTGCATGGCGATTGTTGCATTGCCCAATGCATTGGGAAGATCTGGCAAGGGCTTCCAGGCCGCCCAGGCATTGTCCATGCCTGACGGGATGGTCCAGTAGTATCGTCCGTCATAGCCCATGGCGACGGCGGCTGCGGGTCCTTGCGGCGTCACTGCGGGGACGCGCGCAAAGCGCGCGCCGGCAATAGCCTGCCAGCCTTTCCAGTCTCCGCTGGCCTGCTGGCTGTTGACCCATAATCCGCCCAGCGTATCGCGCGCGAACAGGCCCGCGGTGCCGTCGGCATAGGTAAATGCCGAGAGAGGGCCAGCCGTGCGTCCGCCAAGCGTGTTCCAGCGGCGCTGTCCGTTGTCCCACATATTGACCGCATCGTTGTCTTCGCCTGATGCGAACAGCATCAGATCTCCCTTTGTGTTGACAAAAAGGTCTGGCGCCACGTTGCCGCGCGAAACGTAATAGGCGCGCTGCACCCAGGCTGCCGCCGGGCCGGCCGGTTCCTGGCAGCCTTCGGGTCCGGCGCAATAGCGGTAATCGTTCCAGGCATAGCGCCGGAAGATTTCGGTCTTGCGGGCAATCTCGGCCTGGGCGAGATTGCTGGCGCGCTCCTGGCTTGGGTAATCTATATAGCCTGTTTCGGCGTAATTGCCGGGCGCGAGCGCCAGGGCGTCCCTCACCAGCCGCGCGCTGGCGATGTGGTCTGGGTGTCCGTGGCCCGCACAGCGCCAGCATAGCTTGGCATAGGGCACGCTGATGGTGTCATCCAGGTGGCGCACGGTGGTGGGATGATAGTTCTCTATGATCCGGGCAATGGTAGCGACAAGCGCTGTTCGGGTATAGCGCTCGGGATATGGGCCCAGTGTGCCGGCCTCCTTGTCCGCAACGGATTCAACCTCGCTCAGTGGTGTCAGGCTGCCCCAGCCCTTGCCCAGCCAGGGGTCCTTGAGGCGCATGTGCCATAGCTGTATGCGCGGGTTGCCCCGCAGGACGAAGCGCGCCAGGTGATATGCGCCGATCTGCACGCTGTCTTCCGACCACTGGTCTGGCTGTTGGGCCATGTAGGCGTACGCCGCGCGCACGCCCCGTTCACGCCCGAGCATATAGCCTTCGCCTTCGCCCCTTTCGCTGGCGGTCAGGTAGACCACGTGTACACATCCACCCGCATTGATGTTGTCGCCAATGTCAGGGTTCATGAAAAGCAGGTCATCGTCGAGGTGGGCGACGAAGGCAAGGTCTTTGATGCCGTTGCATTGCGCCAGCGTCGGCACAGTCGGCGCGGCGCTGGCCGGGCTTGTTGCCGTCACCAGGAGCAGTGTCAGCAGCAGGGCGCTATACAGTAATCTTTCCAGGAGGGCGCGCATGGATCAAGAATCGGCAAAGCGATACAGAGCCTGGCGGTGCATTGCGCGAGCCCGCGTATCTTGCGGAATAAATCAAAAAGCTGGTTTATGTGACGCAGCCGAGTATATCGGGTTCTGTTGACGCCTGGCTGATACCTGTAGCGTGAGAGCAGCCCGGCGCTGGATGGGCATGCCGGGCTTGCATAGAGGACGGCGGCGGACAGGTAAGGGAATACACCGAAGCCGGAACGCAACAGTCAGGGGCGTGGCGGGCTCCGCATCCGGTGGTCGGGCGCGGGCGGGGCGGGACTAGTGTTGCCCTGCATCCCACAGGACATCGCTGCTGATATCCGCCAGCGTCCGGCATCCTGTCAGCGCCATGGCGACCTCCAGTTCCCCGCGCAGCAATTGGATGGCATGGGCTACGCCCGGCGCGCCGGCAGTGGCCAGCGCATGCAATACGGGGCGTCCTATCATGACGGCCTGGGCGCCCAGCGCGAGCGCCTTGAGCACATCGGTGCCGCGCCGTATGCCGCCGTCGAGCAAGATCGGCAGCCTGCCTTTGACGGCAGCCGCCACCTCGGGCAGGGCGTCTATCGTGGCGGGAACAGTGTCCAGGCAGCGCCCTCCATGGTTCGATACGACAATACCGGCGGCTCCACACTCCGCCGCGTGCAGGGCATCGTGCGGATTGAGTATGCCTTTGAGCCACAAGGGTATTTCCACCTGCCGGGCCAGCCAGGCCACGTCATCCCAGCTTGGCGCGGCATCCAGCAGCCCGGTATCGAACAGCGGGCTGCCGCCCGGATGTGCCGGGCGCAGCGAGGGGGGCGCAAATCCCGCCAGGTTGACGGCGGAAATATGGCCGGGAAGACGGAAGCCTGCGCGCTGTTCGGCATTGCGTACACCATTCACAGGTGCGTCCACGGTCAGCATCAGGGCTCTGGCGCCGCAGGCCTGTGCCCGCCGCGCCAGGGTCAGGGTGTCTTCTCGCCGGGGTTGTGCATAGAGCTGGAACCAGAGCGCGGGCGGCTGGGCGCTCGCTGAAATGTCTTCGATCCGGGTGCCAGATTGCGCGCTCATCACCATGGGCGTGCGCGTGGCGGCGGCGGCAAGCGCGGTGGCGCGTTCCCCCTCTGCGTGGGCGAGCTGGTGGTAGGCTGTGGGCGCGATGAATATCGGGTGATCGTATTCCAGCCCATGCAGCGTGAGCCGTGTGTGCCCGTCGCGCAAGGGCCGCAGCACCCGAGGGCGCAGGCGGATGCGCTGATAGGCTGCCTGGTTCTCCCGTGCCGTTGCGCCATCTGCGCCGCCGCTGTTTAGGTAGGCCCAGGCGTCGTCGGCCACGCGCTCCCGTGCATAAGCCTCATAGTCGGCCAGGCTGGCGATCTGGGGTGGAATGGCGGAAAGTGGGGGCTTCACAGTTCTGACCACATGCGCAGCAGGTTGTGATAGACGCCAGTGAGCTGCGCCAGCGTTTGTTGCGATGCGCCTTCCTGGGTGAGCCGCTGGATGGCGACATCCTGCTCGAACAGCAGGGCCCGCTGTGCATCGCTGCGCACCAGGCTTTGTGTCCAGAAAAATGCCCCATAGCGCGCGCCCCGCGTCACAGGCTCGACGCGGTGCAAGCTGGTCCCCGGATACATGACGGCGTGCCCCGCGGGCAGCTTTATGCGTTGTTCGCCATAAGTGTCCTGGACAATCAGCTCTCCGCCTTCGTATTCATCCGGGTCGCTTAGGAATACGGTGGTTGAGACGTCCGAGCGGATGCGCTGGGATGTGCCGGGCACCAGGAAAATGGCATTGTCAATATGCGCCCCGTACTGGCCGCCGCCTCGATAGCAATTAAAGCGCGGGGGCAGGATGCGCAGGGGCAGGGCTGCGGACATATATAGCGGGTCGGCGGCCAGGGCCTGCAGGATGCGCTCGCCCAGCTGCGCGGCAAGCGGGTGATCCAGTGCCAGCTGCTGATTCTGCTTGGCCTGGGCGGCCAGGTGCCCCGCTGTCGCCCGGCCATCAGTCCAGTCCGCCTTTTCGAGCGCGGATCGAATTTCACGGACCTGTGATTCATCAAGCAGGTCTGGTACAGCAAGCATCATGACAGAAAGCTCCCTTGTTGCGGTGCGCGCCCCTGGGCCGGCGCGCACCGGCGGGAGGTCAGTAGCTCAGGTTTGCGCTGAGGATGAACTGGCGACCGGGGCCGAAATCGGCGTGGTGGTTGCCATTGTTATGCGCATAGTAAACCTTGTCGGTCAGGTTCAGTGCGTTCAGCTGCATGCTCAGGTTCTTGTTGACCCGATATGCCGCCATGGCATCGAAGCGCCAGTGGGCCGGCGCATACGTGCCCTGCTGGCCGCCGCCGGCTGTCCCGGTGCCGGAGCCGCCATACATTTTGCCGACGTAGTAGGCGCCCGCGCCCAGCGTCAGGGGCGGCAAGACCTTGTAGGTGGACCACAGGCTGAAGCTGTGGCGCGGCGTGTTGGTCAGCGGGTCGCCGACATTGACGTTGCTGTAGGCGCCGCGCACCAGTTCGCTGTCCATATAGGTATAGCCGCCATACACTGCCCATTTCGGGGTGATCTGGCCGGAAATGCCCAGCTCCAGGCCGCGCACCCGAGTCTTGCCCGCTTGCGCGAACACGCCGTCGTCGACTTCGATCTGCGCATCGCGCCGCTCGTTCTGGAAAAGGGCGGCAGTCAGGCTCAGCCGCTCGTCCAGCAGATTCCACTTGGTGCCCAGCTCCAGCGTGCTGCTCTTTTCCGGGCGCAGCTCGTCCATGTCCGCCGACAGGCTGTCCTGGTCGCCGCCGCTCATGCTGGGCGGAGTGGACGCGGTGGCATAGCTCAGGTATACGCTGCCGTTGGGGGCGGGCTTGTAGACCAGGCCGAGCTGGTAGTTGAACATTGTCCAGCTGCCGTCCGTGGACTGCGGCGTGGTGGAGCCACGGGATGTGAAGTCGCCCGATATCTTGTAGTGATCCAGGCGAACGCCCGCGTTGATCAGGAATTTCTCATTCAGTTCGATACTGTCGAAGAAGTATGCCGCCTTGGTGGTCGATTTGGCATCGACACTCAGCGGGCCGCGGGTGATGTTGCCTGACCACGGATCGTCCGGATTCGGGTCGAACAGGGGCGTGCAGTCCATTTTCCCGGCGAATACGGCCGGGCAAGTAGAGCCGTTGAGCGTATCGATCACGTAGCTGGCGTTGCGGGTTTTCTCGCGCGAGAGTTCTATGCCGGCGTTGAAGCTGTGCTTGATCACGCCTGTATCGAATTTCCCGTAGAGTTCGGTGACGTTGGCCAGCATATTGCTCTTTTGCCAGCGGGTCTTGGTCCCGCGCAGCAGCCAGTATTTGTTGGTTGCCGCATCAAATGCGACCTGGCCGTCACCGGGGTTGGTCAGGACGTAGTCGTTGAGCGTTTCGCCGAATCGCGTGGCATTGCGCAGGGTCAGCCGGTCGGTGAAGTCGTGCTCGATTTCAAGTGTGCCGATGTCGGCGCGCGTTTTGCGGTAATCGCGGTCATACACGCCGTAGAAAGTGTCCCTGCCCACGTCCAGGATACCGTTGCTGGTGTCGTAGGGAAAGTCGCGGGTCGCGGTGTGGCGAATGATGGGTACGCCATAGTCGGGCATGCCGTCAGTCTGGTAATGGTAATAGCTGAGCGTGGCGCGCGTGTCGGTTCCCAGGCCGAACGTGATGGTGGGCGCGATGCCGAAATTCTTGTAATCCACCGCATCGCGACCAGCCATGTCGCCTTTGGCGCCCAATACATTCAGGCGGAAGGCGGATGTTTCGTTGAATTGCCAGTTGCCGTCAGCGGTTGCCCGCAGATAGCTGTCGGTTCCGACACCCAGCGATGCTTTGGCCGCATTGCCCAGATGCGCGTGTTTGCTGGCAAGGTTGATGCTGCCGCCGCCGGTTCCACGGCCACCCAGGGCCGAATCGGCGCCGCGCACGATCTCGACGTTCTCGACATCGAATATGTCGCGAGTCTGGCCGCCCGGATCGCGAATGCCGTCCACATAGATGTTGCTGCCCGAAGACATGCCGCGGATGAAAGGGCGGTCAGCCATGGGCTGGCCGCCTTCGCCCGCGCCGAAGGTGATGCCGGGGGCGTTGCGCAATACATCCTCGAGCGAGGTGGCGGAGGTGTCCTGGATGACGCCTTGAGGAATGATCTGGACGGATTTCGGCGTGTTCACCAGCGGTGCGGTAAATTTTTCCTGCGATGCTTCCGGGGTGCGGTAATCCTGTTCGTTATGGCCTTCCACCCTGACCGGGCTGAGCGTGGTGGCGTTCGAGGAAGGGGCTGTGGATTGGGCCTGGGCGGCCACCGGGGCGAACATGCCCGGTGCCGCCAGCGCCAGGGCAAGGGAAGAACCCAGCAGTGCGCGAGACGGCATGGAGGGGGTTGACAAGGCTAACTCCTCAGTGATTTCTAAAAATAAGAATAATTCGCATTTTAATTATCGTTACTTAAAAATTGCTTAAATAAAGCTGAATAAAAGCTGAATTCATAGAGGGAGAATGATTCGCCGCCCAACGAAAATGTTGCGCACACGCATCAACCTATCGTCGCGAAGAAGCAACTGTTTGATGTTGTGTACGAATGGAAAAAGGGATTGGGATCGCCAGCGTTTGAAATCTGCCGGCGCAGGATAAGGCGGGGCGGGAGGGGCGTATCTCGCCGAGAATATAGTGACTGGACTGGACTGGACTGGACTGGACTGGACTGGACTGGACTGGACTGGACTGGACAGGGCCGGACAGGGCTGGACTGGGGGCCGGTCTGGGCTGAACTGGGTTGGATTGGGCCGGACCGGGTTGGGCAAGGCAGGTCTGTGCGCGCAGGTACAGCTGGTCAGTGGCCGGGAGCGGGGGCATGGAAAAAGCCCGCCCAGGCCTGTGGAAGAAGGCCTGGGCGGGCTTAAGGCTTTTGATTAAGACCTGTCAGCGCCGGGCGGTTTTGGGCTGGAGGCGGCGATTGATCCGCAGCGCAAGCAAGGTGCAGGCGCAGCCCGACAGCAGATAGACGCTGACGGCGCCCAGGCCAAAGCTGGAGGACAGTGTCAGTACGACCAGCGGGGCGAAGGCTGCGCCGATCAGCCAGGCCAGATCGGCAGTCAGGGCCGCGCCGGTGTAGCGACAGTGCGGCAGGAAGTTGGCCGTCACGGTGCCCGAGCTCTGGCCGTAGGACAGCCCGAGCAGTATGAAGCCGAGCAGGATGAACGCATCTTCGCTAGCTACGCCGCCTGTCAGCAGCCAGGGGGAAATAATGGCGAAGACACCGATCAGCACCGCCAGCAGGCCCAGTGTCTTGCGGCGTCCCAGGCGGTCGGCGATCATGCCGGAGGCAATCGTGGAGGCAACGCCCAGCGCCGCACCCACAAGCTGGATGGTCAGGACATCGCCGATGGCCTGGCTATGGTGCAGGGCGATCCAGCAGAGCGGGAAAATCGTCACCACATGGAACAGGGCGTAGCTGGCCAGCGAGGCAAAGGCGCCGATAAAGAGGTTGTAGCCCTGGGTGCGAACCATTTCTATGGTGCCGATGGGTTCCAGCTCGCGCTCCTCAAGCATTTTGGTGTATTCGCTGGCCAGCACCAGGCGCAGCCGGGCGAACAGGCCTACGACGTTGATGGCAAAGGCGACATAGAAGGGAAAGCGCCAGCCCCAGTCGAGGAAGTCGGCCTCTGACAGGGTCGTATGCAGGTACAGGAACAGGGCTGCCGCAACCAGGAAGCCCAGGGGGGCGGAAAGCTGGCCCATCATGGCGTACCAGCCGCGCTTGTTTGCCGGCGCATTCAGCGCCAGCAGCGAGGGCAGGCCGTCCCAGGAGCCGCCGTAGGCCACACCCTGCAGACAGCGGAAGATGGCCAGCAGCACGATGGCCAGGCTGCCCTGGCTGGCGTGCGTGGGCAGGAAGGCAATGCCGACGGTGGCGGTTCCCAGCAGGAACAGCGCGGCTGTCAGCTTGACCCCGCGGTCCCAGCGGCGCTGTATGGCCATGAACAGTGTGGTTCCGAAGGGGCGGAAGATGAATGCCAGCGCAAAAATGGCAAAGGAATAGATCATCCCCGTCAGCGGGTCTGCGAAGGGAAAGAAAACCTGGGGAAAGACCAGGACGGAAGCGATTCCATAGGTGAAGAAATCGAAAAATTCCGATGTGCGTCCGATAATGACCCCGACCGCAATATCGCCCGGCGTCACCGATTCGTGTCCTTCGGCGGCCCGGCTGGCGCGGGCGCGGTCGTCGTCAAGGGCGCGGGAGCCCATTTCCTGCATTTTCATTGCCTGTACTGTCATGATCGGCGTTCCTTCTTTGCAACAGAAAGCTGAAAAAACTTGCTTTGCATCAAGCATGGCAAACCTGCCGGTGTCGCGCTATAGGACAAAACCCTCGGGCTTTTGACTTGACTCGGAAAAAAGTAAATAGGACAAAATGTCCAATTCCCCATGGCAAATTTCGATCCTATAGTACGGTCTCCCTTCGTTTGACTATGCTAATTCCGGCTGTGCGGCAATGATTCGTATCAAGTATTTCAGGTTTCTCCTTCTTTCCGCCGTCGCCTTTCTCCTGACCGGATGTGACGCTGTCCTGCTGAGCCCCTCGGGTGACATTGCAGTCCAGCAGCGCGACCTGCTCTATCTGGCCACTGGCCTGATGCTGATCGTCATCATTCCCGTCACGATCGCAACCATCGTGTTTGCGTGGCGATACCGTTCTTCCAACACCAGCGCCAGGTACGACCCAGAGTGGTCCCACTCTACCAAGCTCGAGCTGGTGATCTGGTCTGTACCCCTGATGATCATCATTGCCCTGGGCACGGTGACCTGGGTAAGCACCCACAAGCTCGACCCCTACCGGCCACTCGACCGCATCAGCGAGGGGCGGCCTGTCACGGCGGATATCCGCCCGCTGACGGTCGAAGTCGTGGCCATGGACTGGAAATGGCTGTTTATCTACCCCGAATACGGCATTGCGACCGTCAACGAGCTGGCAGCGCCCGTGGATCGCCCGATCGAATTCAAGATTACCGCGTCGACGGTCATGAATTCCTTCTTCATTCCCGCGCTGGCTGGCCAGATATATGCCATGGCGGGCATGGAAACCAAGCTGCATGCCGTGATCAACGAACCTGGCGTGTATGACGGCATTTCGTCGAACTATAGCGGCGCGGGCTTCTCGGGCATGCGCTTCAAGTTCCACGGCCTGGCGCAGGCTGATTTCGACAAGTGGGTCGAGTCGGCCCGTGACGGGGGCGGCAAGCTCGATCGCGGCGCCTACCTGCAGCTGGAGCGCCCCAGCCACAACGACCCCGTGCGTCGCTATGCAAGCGTCGCGGGCGACCTGTATGACGCCATTCTGAATCGCTGCGTGGCTCCAGGCACTGTCTGCATGCGCGACATCATGATGATGGACGCCAAGGCCGGCGCCCAGGGTATGCACGGCATGGGCCACGAAGGCATGGCCGGCATGGCTGGCATGGAGCACGGGCCGGGCGCCGGCATGCGGCACGAAGGTGCCGCTGGCCATGGCGGGCACGGTGCCCATGACATGCACACGGGCAAGCCCGACTGAGAAGTAGCCCTGGGCAGCCCTGAAAGGACATGTGCCTTTCCCTGGGGCTGCGTCTTGCGCAGATGTTTTTAAATCCTTGCCTTCATGGCAATACCCGATGTAAGACTTATGGACCTGCAAAAACTGGTATTCGGTCGCCTTACCTGGGACTCGATTCCCTTGCATGAACCGATCCTGATAGCGACATTCGCCGCTGTCATGCTGGGCGGCATTGTGCTGCTGTATCTGCTCTCGCGTTATCGCCTGTGGGGCTATCTGTGGCGCGACTGGATCACGAGCATCGATCACAAGAAGATCGGCATCATGTACATGATCCTGGGGATCGTCATGCTGCTGCGCGGCTTTGCCGACGCGATCATGATGCGTATCCAGCAGGCTATAGCCTTTGGCGATGCGACGGGTTATCTGCCGCCGCACCACTACGACCAGATCTTCACCGCGCACGGCGTGATCATGATCTTCTTCGTGGCCATGCCGCTGGTGACAGGCCTGATGAACTACATCGTGCCGCTGCAGATTGGTGCGCGCGACGTGGCTTTTCCGTTCCTGAACAACTTCAGTTTCTGGATGACGACCAGCGGCGCCGTGCTGGTCATGGCCTCCCTGTTCGTGGGCGAGTTCGCCAAGACCGGCTGGCTGGCCTATCCACCGCTGTCAGGGCTGGAGTTCAGTCCCGACGTGGGGGTGGATTACTACATCTGGGCCTTGCAGATAGCGGGGATCGGAACCTTGCTCTCAGGTATCAACCTGGTGGTGACCATCGTCAAGATGCGCGCGCCGGGGATGACCATGATGAAGATGCCAGTCTTCTCATGGACGGCGCTTTGCACCAACGTGCTGATCATCATTTCCTTCCCCGTGCTGACCGCCACGCTGGCGCTGCTGGGCATGGACCGCTACGTGGGCACCCAGTTCTTCACGAATGACCTGGGCGGCAACCCCATGATGTACGTGAACCTGATCTGGATCTGGGGTCACCCGGAGGTGTATATCCTGATCCTGCCGCTGTTCGGCGTGTTCTCGGAAGTGGTCGCCACGCATTGCCGCAAGCCTCTGTTTGGCTACACCTCCATGGTGTACGCAACGATCGTGATTACCGTGCTGTCCTACCTGGTCTGGCTGCACCACTTCTTCACCATGGGTTCGGGTGCGAGCGTGAACTCGTTCTTCGGCATCACGACCATGATCATATCGATCCCGACAGGTGCGAAGATATTCAACTGGCTGTTCACGATGTACCGGGGCCGCATTCGCTTTGAGCTGCCCATGATGTGGACGGTGGCGTTCATGCTGACCTTCGTGATCGGTGGCATGACCGGTGTCATGCTGGCCGTCCCGCCCGCGGACTTCATCCTGCACAACAGCCTGTTCCTGATCGCCCACTTCCATAACGTCATCATTGGCGGTGTGCTGTTCGGCCTGTTTGCCGCCATCAACTACTGGTTCCCGAAAGCCTTCGGCTTCCGCCTGAACACGTTCTGGGGCAAATGCTCGTTCTGGTTCTGGGTGGTCGGGTTCTGGGTTGCCTTCATGCCCCTGTACATCCTGGGCCTGATGGGTATCACGCGCCGCCTGAGCCATTTCACGGATCCCTCCCTGCAGATCTGGTTCCAGATCGCGGCGGTGGGCGCCTTCCTGATCGCCCTGGGCATCGCATGCTTCCTGATCCAGATCTACGTCAGCTTCCGCGACCGCGAGTCGCTGCGCGATGTGACCGGCGATCCCTGGGATGGCCGCACGCTGGAATGGTCGACCTCGTCCCCTCCGCCCGACTACAACTTCGCCTTCACGCCGCGCGTGCATACCGGCGATGCATGGTGGCACATGAAGCAGATGGGCTACAAGCGGCCTGAGGAGGGCTTCCAGCCTGTGCATATGCCCAAGAACACGGGCGCCGGCTTCATCATCGCCGCGCTGAGCACGGTATGCGGCTTCGCCCTGATCTGGCATATGTGGCCGCTGGTTGTGATCTCGTTTGCCGCGACCGTCATCTATTCCATCTATCACACTTTCAATTACAACCGCGACTACCACATTCCCGCCGAGGAAGTCGCGCGTGTTGAAAATGAGCGTACCCTGCAGCTTGCCAACCATGTCTGATACCACTGCCATCCGTCATCCGGGCGTCGCCAGCCAGTCCGCCGCGCCCGAGTTCCTGGTCAAGGAAGACCATCATCCCGAGAACGGAACGCTCCTGGGGTTCTGGATCTACCTGATGAGCGACTGCCTGATCTTTGCCTGCCTGTTCGCGGTTTACGGCGTGCAGGGCCGCAGCTATGCCGGCGGCCCGTCGGGCGCTGAGCTGTTCGAGCTGCCCCTGGTCGCGCTCAACACGGCGATGCTGCTGCTGTCGTCCATCACCTACGGCTTCGCCATGCTGAAGTCGCAGGAGAACAAGCTGGGCGGCACCATAGGCTGGCTGATCATTACCGGTCTGTTTGGCCTGGCCTTCCTGAGCCTGGAAATCTATGAGTTCGCCCACCTGATCCATATCGGTGCGGGTCCGCAGTCCAGCGCTTTCCTGTCGGCCTTCTTCACCCTCGTGGGTACCCACGGCCTGCACGTCACGTTCGGCGTGATCTGGCTGGTGACATTGCTGTTCCAGCTCAAGCGCCACGGCCTTATTCCTGAGAACCGCCGCCGCCTGATGTGCCTGTCGATGTTCTGGCACTTCCTGGATGTGGTGTGGATCGGTGTCTTTACCTTTGTCTACCTGATGGGGGTGCTGTAATGAGCGCAAACCATAACCACGCACACGGCCATGACGCCCCAGGACACGAGGGCGGTCACGCCCCCAGCACGTTCAAGGGGTATATGACGGGTTTCGTCCTGTCGGTCATCCTGACGGTGATACCGTTCTGGCTGGTGATGGGCAACATCATCGAAAGCCCGGCCAACACCGGCCTGGTCATCCTGCTCATTGGCGCTGTGCAGATGGTGGTCCACATGATCTACTTCCTGCACATGAACTTCCGCTCCGAAGGCGGCTGGACCATGCTGGCGCTGATCTTCACCGTGGTTATCGTGGTCATCGCCATGGCTGGCTCGCTGTGGGTGATGTACCATATGAATACCAACATGATGCCGCACATGCTTCACGACATGACCTCAGGGTCGTGAAACGGCGGCGGGTTTCTC
>Ga0182738_1001947_pt1 | contig 25071 bp, 13 predicted proteins | sample eDN5th30CBELigMG_FD_128876 | JGI IMG/M metagenome (GOLD analysis project Ga0182738, IMG submission 128876) | Enriched Miracle-Growth compost microbial communities from Emeryville, California, USA - eDNA 5th pass 30_C BE-Lig MG (version 2)... ...
ATAAAAAAATATTTATAATCATAAAAATTTGTGTGTTTTTTTTTTTTTTTTTTTGGAATAAAGTCTTTGTCGTTTATTATTAACTTTTGGAAATAAGATAGGCAAGGCTTCCTAACTTTTATCCAGAATTCCAGACATTATCGGATGGATGTCCTCTCAAAAAATCCGACATTTCTCTCAAAAAGCCTGGCACAATTTATTTTTCATTATAATTCGATCACTCGAGAATATTGAATCATAAGAGCATGCGATCCGAAGAGAGAATTTATTTTGGAAAGGAAGATTTTCAGTGATGGGAAAATCTGAAGAATAAAAATTTTTGCAGAAAAAATCTCTGAAAAATATTTGTTGAAAAAAAATTTCCAACATTAAAAAAATGTTTTCTTTCAGGAAAAGGGTCAAATCTGACGAATCTGTTGGATCAGTCTGCGAAAAAATCTGACCAACAGGTTTCAAAGTCTGACAAAGTCGGATAAAATACGTACTTTGGAACCGTGGAAACAGGCATTTTTTAAACCTCTTTTTTTTTCAAATTGGGATAAATTCTTCTTTCTCAGTTGTTTTTCCAAATCTTTTCTCACATTCAATGAATTTTTTTTGGGGAAAGAAAGACTTTGAATGCAAACGAAATAATTTTTTTTGTTCGAGAATAAGAGGTTTCCAAAATTTAGGGATGTCCTCATAAAAATTCGGACCTTTCTGGAGATTCTCATTCAAAAAGAAGTCATATCTGGAGTTGAAAAAGGATATTAATTTTTTGGAAAAAGTTTTGAAAAGAGAATTTTTCTCGAATTTTTGGTAATTGATTTGGGCAAACAAAAACACATCGAAAAAACTCAATACAAGTAATTGGAATTTTTTAGAAATAAACGTCCCATATATTTATATCAAAAGTTAAATTCTCTGTCTTATATAAGGAGCCCGATTTTTAATTTAAATTATCCAAGTACTAATCTGAAACAAAGCAAACTTTTTAGAATCCGTTTCGAAAATGAATGAGAAGAACATTCTTTCACTCTTGGTCGGTCCAGGTCTTTTTAGTAACAAAGAGCTCAAAGAAGTGGCAAGCAGAGCTTTGAATACAAAATTCTTGCAAGAATTCGATGAATTGAATATTAAGATTCCTGATGCTAAGGAAAATGAACCTATGGCCGACGACGGAGACGCCTCCCCTATTTCTATTGATGATGAGGAAGAGCGGAGGATGCAGGAGGAAAATGAGCGTATGAGTAAAAAGGTGACGGGCCTTTTCTCGAAGCCAAATGCAACGAAGAATCTTTTCCAAAAAAGTCAATACGAAAGCACAGATTACGAGAACTTTGAGGATGAGGAGGAGAGTCAGTCTACTGAGCAAGTTTCTAGCCAAATACCCTTTATGATTCCAAAGGCCAAAGAATTTAAGCCTAATCCATATGAAAAGATGAGCATTTCGCAAATATTGACAGCTCTCGGTACTGAAAAAAATGGAGAGATTTATCGTTTGAGTGATTTATATCTGCCAACCACAAAGGAGCATCGTGGAAACGTTTTTAAATATTTATACAAGAATATGATGAGAAATCCCAAAGATGCATTGAGAATGTCCAAAAATCGACATGAAGGAATCAAAATTTTCGAGAAGCAGATTTTGACAATGTTTGGACGTTTGTATGAGCATAAGTTTGTGACAAAGCAGGAAGCCCCCGTTGCTAAAGCTCCTGAAGCTAACGTTTTTCTGTTGAAAGATGCTGCGACCAATCCAACTAGCTACTCGAATAATCCAGTATTTTCTCCCGTGAACTCAGCAGAATGGTTTGAGGGCCTGGAAAGAGACCTTTTGAAAGGTATTAATGCTGAAACTAAGATGGAGGTCGAAAAAGAAGCCCATGATGTACATGAAGACTTTGATGGCAACAAGCAGAACGGAGAAACTGAAGCTAACCACACCTGGAAACCTCAGAATGGTCCAATCACAGGAAGCCATGCTTTTGGAGGAGGCGAGAGCAAATTAATCCCAATGGAGCCAAGCAGCCGGAGAGTTGCACATGGAACCCCAAGCGGCCATACTGCTGCTGGGATCAAAGAGAAGGAAAGGACAGATAAATATAACTTCCAAAAGGTTTTGTCAAGTTTATTCGAGTCTACTCCCACCAGAGACAATGATAACCAGGAACCTTCTGTGAGAAGCGAAGAAGACCAATCCGTTGCTAACCCCTTTGGTGGTGATAGTCCAGGAAATGATAATGAGTCTACTGGTTTCCATAAAGTCTATAGTCGAAGTGTGAATCAAAATATGAGAGAATATCTTAACGATCATTACGATAGAGACAGAAAAGCCTTGTTCAGTTTCTACACTGGGTTGAGAGGGCACGACAAGGAAGAAACAGCTTTATGGGGAGAGATTAGCAAAGAGGCTGCAAGTGGATACGAAGGAATGAATGGTATGTCTAACAAACAAGAAAAGATCAATTACAATTATGTTGTCCTCCCATTCAAGAATGAAAGGGAAAGATCAATATTCAAATATGAAACCGATATTCAGGACGCTTCTGAGATGGAAATGTCCTTGCTCCAAAAGAAGAGAAAGCTTGACAAGAACAATGAGATCAAAATAAAGGTTGGAGTGTCAATAGAGAGCATGTATTACAACAAGAATGTGCTTGAGGCCAGTTGGAACGATTTCTTCTTCAAGGCCAAGGTCAATATCCGCAAGGAAAGAGAATACGGACAGATTGTGATTGACTTGAATGATAAGAGCGTGTTTTATGACAAGATTCATCCTATTGTGTTTGGAGTGCAAAAGGCTACAAGAAAAGCTATCCAGGCCATGGAAGAGGTGCCTGACCAAGCCGCGATGTTCGACGGACAACAGTTTGAAGATAATAAAGACGCGCCAAGAATTGACACTTCTGATTTACAACCTGGTGCTGTCCCATTGCGACCTTCAGTATCCAAAGATTATTTGGGCGTTGGAGGCACACAGCATGTTCCTTCTGAGAGCGGCAGCATGAGTATCGGCAACAGAAAGAGCAATATCACTAAACAGCAGAAGCTCAAATTGAAGGCAATGAGAGTCGAAGCAGTAAAGTCTGGCTTGAATATTGAGCATTTGACCAAAGAAGATGCTCGTAACTTGCTTCTTGGACGTACAGGAAAATCCGAGTCTAAGGTGGATAATGTGGCTTTACCAAATATTCTTCGTGTGATTAACGATTTGAAGAAGAAAATTAGCACTCAATCTATCATTCAGCATTCAAAGGTTGCTGAGGAATTCCAGTTTAACGAGTTCCACATCAAGAAGGAAGAGTTTGAGCATTTCCACAGACCAGATATGAGAAGACTGATGAATGATCAGGCCTATCAGCCATGGAGAGTAGAGATTGTGAAGCAAGAGGAAGAGAAGAAAGATCAAAGTTTTGTGCCAGAAGATCCTTTCGGTGTGAATGAGCTCGTTCACTCCTTTGAGCACTTTAAGAACCACAGAAGATTATCTTTGAAAGAAGGCAAATTTGCTTTATTCGAGTACATTGAAGAGAACCCCTTGATCCTTTCTAATGTGGGTATGGCTTCCAGAATCAATCGGTTCGTTTATTCTCAAAGAGCCTATGCCAAGGTTCAGCAACAGCAAGCTGGAAAGGGATCCCAGCTCACTGAGAATCAAGAATTGATGGAGTTTGTCAAGATGATCAAAGAGACTTTGGGTCCTAACGGATCAATTTCATTCTTGGATGAAAGCAAGAATATTCCATTGATTGGCCAATTGACGAAGGACAATTTTGTTGGTGTGACAGTTTTAGACAATAATCTGTTTTATGCTCCAATCTTTATCCATAAAGCTCCCGAGACTGATTTTGTGCTGGTCAGATACACATCTTCTGATGGCACTCAAAAGTGTTATCTCAGAAAGATTGAATATATTTATACAGTTGGACAGATTGAGCCAAAGGTGGAAGTGTTTAATCCAAGCTGCAGAGGCTTGACAAGCTTTATCAGAAAGAGCACCAAGCACATCATCAAAAAGAAGTTTAAGGATAAAGAAATCGTCTACCTTGAGGAAATGAAGCAACTCTTCCCCACCGTCAACGATCACAACATGAAGAAAGCCATTCAAAGATACGGTGGTGACCCGGACCCTGATGACAACAAGCGTTTCTTCTATAATAAGGATCTGGACAACGAGCTGAACGATGAAGACGCTGACCGAAGTGAGGGTAACATCACTCCAGAAGAAGTCTGTCAATATGAACGTATGCATGCAAGTAACGTGAGATTGAAGAATGTTGGGCTTGAAGATTTACGTTCTTGTGATAAGATTAACACTGTGAGAAAAAGATATATGACAAGAAACAATCTCAAAATTTGGAATGAGACAATTCCACCTCCTGATAAGCGTAATTATGCCAAGATGAACATTGTAGCAAATTATGTCTCAGAGGAGTTGCAATTGACAGCCTGGAATCTGAGTCAGAGCTTCTTGAGTTCAAAGCAGAAGCAAGGTAGATTGTGCTTGACTGGATTTGGTGACCCAACAAACGGTCACGGTGGTTACAGTTATGTAAAATTGCCATTAAAGACGTCAAGGTATGAGAAAGAAGATAAGAAGAGCAATGCTTCCAAGTTAAATCAAGTGACAGGAACAGAAGCTGATTTGAGAAAATTGCCAATCAAGCTGGTTGATAAAATGATTTTGACTTATGGCAATTATAAAGAAGATCACATTTCGAAATTGACAAGATGGGATAAGATTGATTTGTTGAGACAAATTGCTAATGAGCATCCTGATGAAAAGGAGCTCAAGAAATACACGAGACAGTTCAGACTGACCACAAAGATGCAAAAAGAAAAATATCAAAAAGATATTAATACATTATTTATGAAGTTGGTGGATAACTTAAGCAGACCAGGCCGCGATGAAATTCCAAGTGATAATGAAGGAGATTTTGATTGTGGAATCGAACAATTGGTTGATAAAGAATTAGAGGACACTTTGAAGAAAGCTCCTAAAGATCTCAAGCAAGCTGAAGCACAAGCCCTTGATGACGATGACGAAAAAGGAGACGATGGTGACGGTGATGTCGACGGTTCCTACGCAGGTGACGGTGGTGATGATGGAAGTGACATTTTCCAAGATTAATGTGATTAAAACTAATTAGTGACAACAGGAGGAGGAGGCTTTAATTTTAATTCATTCATCTAAATAAACTATGTTACGATATTTTTCCTCACTATCCTCTCAGAAAAGCTTAGAATCAAACTCTATGGAACATAGAATAAACACTTTAATATTATATAGTAAGAAAGGCTTTTCTGAGATAAATTATGCTTTATATTCTTTTATTATCATAATTTTTTGAATTTACACAAGATGAGAAACTTGAGTTATTTTGAATTTTTTTCGAATCAAACCTTGAAATGGCCAAGAAAGCTCCATTTGAGATGACGAATTTAATTAAAAAATTAGTTTTTATAGTTAGAATTAAAATTTAATATTTTTTTGAGAAAAACTGAAGCATTCATCTTGTTATTGAAATCCATTTCAATTGTTGATAACAATGATTCGAGTGGTTCTAAGGGCGAGACAACTTAAAAATGTTGATAGAAATGAAAATAAGTGTCTTGAGAATTATTTTCGGGAGAAACTCAATTTAAAAGGCTTTTGATGCTTACTTATTCTATCAGATTTAGAGGAATCGACAATTTGAATGGAAATGTTTTGGAAATAAAGAGGATTGTTACTTATCCTTTGAGGAAAAGTAATGCCATCTCGATGGAACATTTCAAAAAAATTTAATATTAAATTTCCTCTCAGGATATTGCGAAGGAATTTTTTTTTGAATCTTCTTTGGAAAATTTTCTCTTGTCTCGAGACAAAACTGATAATCTTCTCCTCCTCCTCCTCTTCCTTGAATCAACGAAGGTTGAATTGAATATTTTCTTCCTTTATAAAGTTAAAGTTGTCTAAATGGTTATTTCATCATATTACATAACTTTTTTTCAAATTTAATGTCATGAAATACTGGATGAAAAGAGATTTCCTTTCGATTTATTTGAATCTCAAAGAGTTGTAATACCCAGACTCAGTAAATCAGTTTCAAAAGACACGAATTTCGATATATTTATAGATTTGAGCAAGAGTTTAAATTAAATAATTAATCAATTCAAAAATCTGGACAAACGTTCAGTATGGAGATAAAAACTACGGATACAAATACAGATAATGATCTCTTATTGACTGAAGAAGTTGGTGGCTTTCGTAAGTTCGTCAAAGACATGAAGGAGGGCATGTTTGGAGTCATGTTCGTATTACTGAAAGAGAATGAGATGTCCATTTATCTGACAGTGGTTCTTTGTGTCATTGAATTTATTCAAGTTATAAGCTTGGCGTTTCATGATGAGGTAAATTTTGAAGCATGATTTCTGTTAAAAACCATGTAGTTTGCGAGTGTTTGGGGATCACCTGATATTTTCAAAGTCGTCAGAGATGTTTTGGGATATACGAGGCTTCTTCCCTATCTTGACAGTACAAATACCAACGCTTACTCAGCGGTTTTATACATATTGGTCGGGCTCATTGTAGTGATAATTGCTGACTGTTGGTATATCCACTACATCCACACAAACCAGAAATCATCATTTGCATGGCCCGTTCTCCTCTTGAAGGTTTTGGTGACTCTGGTGACGACAATTATCTGCTTGCCAATATTTGAATATTGCCTTTCCTTCTTGGCATGCGTTCATGATTATAGTGGGACGTTGGTTCATTACATCTTTACAGAACAAAGGTGTGGAGTGGGAATTATGCTTGGGAACATGGTTGTAGCAGGCATCTCAGCTTTGATCTTTACATACCTGACATTCGTGTTTACTCTCACTTTGTTTGAAGGAAGAAATATCCCCTCAAATCCTATTTCGAGAGTGAGCTCAAGAGCAAATTTGTTATTTACGGCTTATAAATTTGAAATTGTGATTTTGCTCAACTTCTTGAGGGGTTCGCAATACCAGGTGATTTTAATAATATGCTTGATGTGCAGTTCAATATTGGTGTTTTACCTGCTTCAATTTGATAACCCTTACTATAATTATGTAATGGCAAAAACCTGGTCTACATGTGCTGCTTTGAACCTTTGGACAGTAACAATGCTCGTTTTTGCCAAGATTATGGAGGGAACAGCATTTACAGAGGCAATTATTACATGGCTTCTTGGACTGCCACTGGTTTTGTTCCTGACAGTTTTTACAAATGACAAGAGAATGGACTTTTTGTTGATTAACGTGAATCAATTTGAAAAAGGAAAAGAAATAATCAACCAAGTGACATATTTACTCAAGTTACTGGACACTCAAGAAACAAGTCATAACTCAGCAGTCCTCTTGGATGGTTACCTTGAAGTCCATAAACAAGACTGTCCGGAAACTGACTGTCCATTGAAAAGAAAAAATAAAGTGCTTCACAACAATAAAATTATTAGAAATCTACTTAGTAAAAAGGATTATTTTTTCCCGCCCCAATAATTATGCATAGGTAATGACCCGAATATCAAGGAGAAGGAGGCAATTATCGTTTATTTGGTTTATCAAATCTACATGCAAGGATTGAAAAAGTTTTCAGGCAATACAACATTGAGAATTGCATACGCTTTCTTTTTGCTTGATAAGATGCACAGCAAGCAGCAAGCTTTGCAGGAACTGATTGATGTTGAGCAGAAAAATCCACCTTTAGATGAGCAGTTTATTATCTACAGATATAAGAAGATCATCGAAGATGATATAGCAGAAGCACAACAAAATGAGCAGAAGGGTGGTGGCCTAGATGTGGTGAATGAATTGTCTTTCCAAAATCTGCTTCGAATGTGTCAGGCTTATATTGAAGGAGCAGCTTTATTGCATTTAGAATTCTGGTCTCAGCTTTCAGAAGACCAACCTGACCTTGCCAAACTTGCTGACATCGGAAATAAGATTACATTGGCAATAAAGGTCGTTGAGGATCAATGGCAAAAGCTCATGAAAATCAATCCAAACAATACGAAAGCAATGAGATTGTTTGGAGAATTCCTGATTGAAATTGTTCACGATCGTGAAAGAGGCGAAGAAGTTTTAGAAAAGTAAAGGTTTTGGAGCGTATCTCTGATCTAATTCTTTTTTAGGGCAAGGAATTTAACAAACATAAAGAATAATAGCAAAAAGAATGCAAACTTTATTCCAGTAGATGAAGCTGCTGACGAAGGAACTCCAATTATTGTAATTTCAGGAGAACAAGATCGATTTGCTTTAATCACAAATATAAATCTCGCTGCTGCTAGTCTTTTTGGCTTCAGTAAAACCGAGTTAATGAGTAAAACAAATGTTTTGTTGAATGATTTAATGACTTTTTCAAAATTAGATAGGAAAATCAACACATTGATGCCACCAATTTATGCAAAATATCACGATGGATTTATTGAGAAATATTTAGCAACAATGCAGAGCAATGTCATTGGCAAGAATAAAGAGAGATTGACATTTGGCAAGAATAAGGCGAATTATATTTTCCCATTCCATTATAATTTGAAAGCAATTCCTTCAATTATGTTGGGAATTCAATTTGTGGCCACTCTTCGTGTTGAAAAGAATTTGAAAAACACAGCTTATGTGTTGACAAATGCAGAAGGAATGATTGATTCAATTTCATCATCATGCATTACATTATTGAAGTTTGACATTAAGTACATTCTCCAAAAGAGGATCAAGATTCAAGACTGCGTGCCAAACATTATCACAGATCGCCAGACAATTTTTGCATCCACTTCAAACAACTCGAAGGTGCATGCTCAAGTTGAGTTTAACTTCTTGAAGGGGTCGGAACATGTCGAAGAGAATGAGACTTCTGCGACATTAAATTGCTATCTGTATGATTTATTTTCGACTGATAACGGAAAAGATAATGCTGGTTTCCAATTCCGATTTGAGAAGATCCACGAGAAAGCGCATAACTTGCAATATCAAGACGTGCAAATCAGCAATTTCCAGTTCAAATACGCCAGGAATAAGCCTAATATATACGGTGAGTTTGCCACCAAAGGAATTGACAGTGAATTTGTCGACTTCAATGCAGAAGGCACAATGATGGAGAGTCCAGAAGGTGAAGAAGGAGGCTATGAGCGCAGTGAGCTGAATCGATCAAATATGGAAATGCAAATGCAGTTGAAAAAGGCTGAAGAAGAGGAGGAGAAGGAGTATGAAAGGGTCAACTTTGGCATTGGTATCAAGACACTGCGTCTAAAGCATGGAATGATTGGAGAACTGGATGAAGAAAAATCTGATGATGAGTCAAAATCAGGCGATGATACCCCAAAAGGAGGCAAGAAAGGCTCAGTATTCCAAAATGTTTCAACAGTGGATGATGATCTTGATGATAGTTCTCTGGCTGATTTTGGAAATGCTGATAAATTCAAGAAGGCCCTGAACTCTGTCATCACAGACAAGAGCCCACCTCGGAACCTGCAGATCATGAAATGGGTGATGTATGGAGTAGGAGCCATTATGATTGCCCTCTCGATCTTTGATTATGTTAATATTGTCAACAAAGCTAACCAAATAAGCAGCAATGTGGACAATCTTGACATTTCGCACAAGATGATTGCAAATATGATGATTATGTTGTCTGGAGTGAGGGACTTGTATTTGGTGCAAAAGACAGTTTACCCAAGCTCTCAGGAGTCTGTCCTGAAGCAAAAGATCAAAGATGCGCTCGTTGCTGCGAAAGGGCAGAAAGAAGATCTGGAGCTGACAACTTCTGATCTCCCTGATGATCATCTAAGCCTGTTTAATGATCCAGTGATCTCTTTATATTCACAATCTGGAACTGTGACAAAGATGGGTTTGATCCAAGCAACAGAAGATATGATTACCAAGGGTCTCAATATTGCAGGAACAGACATCTCTGACATAACACCCTCCAATGCTGATTATTACTTTGTGACTCGAAACCTGTTTAATGATTATTACACTGCAATGGTGAAATCCTCCGAATTTTATGCTCAGGAACTCATCGAGAGAAAAAAGACAGACACCACTTCATTTATTATTGTCTTGGTGCTCTCAATCATCGTGTTGGTGATTTCAATGGCTGTGATGATTCCGGTGCTCTACTCCGTAACCAAAGCAAGAGATCACATTTTGGCACTTTTCTTTGATATCCCCAGCAAGACAGTCAAGTCGTTGTATATGAAGTGCGAGAATTTCATTTCGAATTTACAGCTGGGTGAAGACGATGACAATAATTCAGAGATGGAGGACGATGGCTTGGATAAAGTCAACAACGCAGATGCAGATGCAACTGAATGGGCTCCTCGCAGTAAGAAAAGAAAGAAGTTTAAGAATACTGGGAGAAATTATCGATTCTTCTTTGTGTTATATTTGCTGGTGATTGCTTGTGTTGAGGTCATTTTCATCTACAACTTTACAAGTTCAAACAATCTTTTGAGCAATGTTGACAGTATTGCTACCGAGTTTAACTCCACTTCCTACGCTGAATTCTTTTATGGTTTCTCTGACAATTCAGAAAGACAGCTATTCATTGACTCATCTATGAAAATCCTCGGTAAGGCTCCTCTCACTGTTGTCACAAACAATATTCAACTCATGCAAGATCTCGATTCACAAATCTTGAGCGTAATTGGATTTTGGGAAAAATTAATTTAACATTGATTTTAGGAAAATTCTTTAAACATTGGAAGTCACACTTCAACATATAATGGTGTTTTCCAACAGATTGTTTATGGAGATTCTTGCTCTTCACTTATGGATTATGTATCTTCCACCACATGTGAAGCTTTCGCTGATCAGACAATTACCAAAGTAAGGGTTAAAAATTGTTTTCTATTCTAAAATTCTATCCCAGGGTATGACAGTGGCGATAGTCAGACATTTTGAAAATATGAGAACATTGTTGCAAGGATATAATGATATTGTGGCTGGTGATCCTTGGCCATTTTCAACAAGTGTTATAACTCCTGCTGTTGACTCTGATACAACTACAAATGAGAAATTCAGTCTGTTTATTCTTCCTCAAGCGGAAGAAGTTGCAACCATGGAGGATATCTACATTAAATACAACTACAGAAGCTTAGTGGAGTCTTTCAGAGTGAGTTTGAATGAGCAGTTTAGTTCTCTGAAAACCGTCAGATTAATCATATTCATCATATTTTTGCTTGAAATCCTAGTCATCTATCTGTTTATCTGGGCTCCCGCAGTCTCCACATTAAATACAAAGGTAACAATAGAATTTTTTTTCTTGAAGGAGTTAATCTTTATTTTTAGCTTTACAAAACAAAAGGAATGTTAAGAATGATCCCATTAGGAGTCTTGGTAAAAATAAAAAACATCAGAGTTTATTTACGTGAAAGTCATGCTCAAACTTATTAATCGTAATTATATTTCATATGGAGGTGATATATTATCAAAACAAACTCTTATTTTTAAATAAGAAAAATTTCCCCTCGGAGATTAAAATGTTCAAGCAAATTTTTGTCTTTTGCCTTGAACCTGGACTTGAAAATAATTTATTTGCCCTCAAATTTCTTTTTTTTTAAATTATTTTTCTTCATAAACAAACCGCAGAATCCCTTTGTTCTCTTTGAGGGTAAGGGAGAAGTAGAGGTAGAGAGTTGAAAAATGGGAGGGAAATTGCTAATTTACGTTGGAGAAAAATCTTCAACTGAGATTTTTCATTGAGATCGGCGGCAAGATCAGAAAGAAGAAAAAGCTGTTTTAAAATTTGATTAAGATTGATAAAAAGGTATGTTGTGTTGGTTTTTAATGTCTGTTAAATAAAATTATAGTTTGATCATGTTTTAGATATTTTCTAGAAGGTTATTTCATTATTGTTTTTATTTGAGAAATAGAAAAAGGAGAACAATCTAGATAGAAATACCTTTGAAATGAAGAGATTTTTTTTGCGCGGGATTGAAAAATTTTCAACTTTGATAAAAATATTGGAGTGTTTAGGCTCTTTTTCAAGATAGAAAGGGGGAAAGAGGGACAAAGATTTGGGGAAAAGAAAAATTTGCAGGATTTAAAAAAGTTTAAGTTGTGGTGAAAAATATCAACAGTAAGATTTCTGATGTGATATCTTGATTTGACACGCAAAAAAATTGATAGTAGAAGCGAGCAAAAGCAAATAATTATTTTGGGCAAATAACAAAAAGAGAAAAGCAGTTCAAAATTAATTTATTAATTGATTAACTCGTTTATTTTAAAGTAAAATAGAAATTCGGAATGCTCTCGAAGCAGACAAGACACTTGCTTTCCAACTTCTTGCGTGTTTCTTCGCAAGTCAAAGTTTCCACCAAGGTGCCTCTGACCCCACTCTATAACACTCTCACCAGTTTTCCCAATCCCGCTTTGCATCACTTTACTCAATCTTATTTTTCAAACTCCTCCAAAGATGATTCTAATTCCAAAGACCCAACAGACTCTGCTGAAAATAAGGCCAAAAACATTGCCGACTCAAAAACCAAAGCTTCCCAAAAAGCCGCAGCCTCAGATGAAAAGAACAATGCATCTGATGATGAAGCAGACCATTTCGATGGCAAAGAGGAGTCAAGAAAACTGCTTACTGTTCCCTTGAAGCCAATGAAGCTTCCTCTTGAGAAGGGCGAGGAGAAATTGAAGCAAGAAACCTTTGTGTTATTTAGCTCCTCCACTCCAATTATTCCTCATTCTCAGCAAACAGGGTTTATCAAGACTGGAAACCTCGGTGCTGAGCACATTTCAAAGAAATTAGCCTTCTTTATTCAAAATGACGCCGGGGAAATATACACTATTGGTCTTGTTCTCGAAAACAACGTGAACAAGGCATTGAAAAAGGATATCTCAAAGTCCTCTGCTCATGATGAGGAGGCTGACTTGGAGATCTCTGCTGCAGAAGATGAAAAGAGCCACAAGGCCAACATTTCTACCAAGCCAAGCAACTACAAAATAAAGTTGACTGAAATCGAGTTTAGAGACAATTGTATATTCGCAAAGGGTATTCCATACAAGGACAGAAAACCCACTGCTGCTGAAAAGGAGATCAAAGTACAGAGCATACTTGTTCAAATTAAAAACCTCATTTTGTCCATTAAGCAATCAGTTTCTCACGAGAAAATTGATGTTTTCAATGGCTTGTCTTTTGACTCCATCTACAGTAAAAACATTGAGCCTGAGAAGCTTGACGAGCTTCTTTGCAACATCCTTGGAGAATGCCAGAAGTTGGCCAACCACACCAAGGAGCCCCTCCAACCATTTATCCAAGCCTTTTTGGAACAAAGAAGCCAAGTCTCAAGGATGTTTATGATTAAGAAGAAGCTCGAAGAATTCAAGAATGTTCTGGAAATTGTCAACAAAAGTATTCAATTTGCTGACGAGCAGATTTGGAAGTTCCATGAACAAACCAAAGCCAGACTTTCTCTCGACTACATTCGTTCAAACTATTTCACTGCTGATAACCCACCACCTGGTACTAAGCCTGGTGCTTCCCAAGGCTCTCAAAATGCACAAGGAACTCCCTTGTCAGGCCAGGCAAAGAAATTTATGGAAAAGTTGCACTTGATTAAGGATGAAGTTTCAAAGGACAAGATCAAGAAAGAAATCGAAAGATTTAACCTTCAAGACAAAACTTCAGGGGAATATCACAAACTTTACACTTATTTGGATGAGGTTTTCAGCATCCCATGGGAGAAGGTCTCTGATGAATTCTGGGACATTGAATACTCCAAGCAAGAATTAGAAAAGAGATTATTTGGTTTGGACAAAGTCAAAGAAAGAATTATTGAAATGATTGCTGTGAACAAATTGAAGAGAGTGTATGAGAAAAATACTGACAAAAAGAAGGGATTCGTTATTTTGCTCAATGGTCCTCCCGGTACTGGTAAAACAACCATCGCTAAAGCCATTGCTGCTGCTTTAAAAAGAGAATCCAGATTCATTTCATTTGCTGGTGTTACCGATCCTGCTTTTGTGAAGGGTCACAAAAGAACCTACCTCGATGCTCAACCAGGTAATTTAGAGTGAATTAAAAAAAAAATAACACCAATAATTAGGTATATTTGTGAAAGAGTTAATCAAGAGTAAGGTGATGAATCCAGTCTTTATTCTGGATGAAGTTGATAAATTAAGCAAGCACTTCCAAGGAGTTGATCCATACTATGCATTGATGGAAATCTTGAATCCTGAAGAAAACCATAATTTCACTGATCATTACTTGGACGTGAAAGTCGATTTCTCTCAAGTTGTTTTCATTTTGACTGCAAATCAAGTTTTGAATATGCTTGAGCCCTTGAGAAATAGACTTGAAATCATTGAAGTCCCATCTTACATTGAACAAGAAAAGTTGATTATCGCCAAGAAATACTTGATCCCCGAAGTTTTAAAGGAGCATGGCCTTCCCGCCAATACAATTGTCTTTGATGACGAAACTATCAGCAGAATAATTAAAGGCTGGTGTTATTATGAAAGTGGTGTCAGAGAATTACGCAGATGCTTTGAGAAAATTGCAAGAAAGCAAGCCCTTGAGATTCTCAACATTCATAGAAAAGAGCATCCTCCTGTTCCTGTTGATTACTCAAATGATGACCACCCAGTTCGTTCCAAGTTCCCTCCCACTTTAGATATTGGATCCTCCCCACTTAAGGAAGAAGCTACTTTCAGTTCAGTTGAAGCTCCTCTGAAGGAAGTACATCATTTGGAGGGAAGTGTTGGTAATCAAGGCTTGAACTTGACTCATTCAGCAGCTGGATCTACAGTTTCTTCTGGATCTGGTGCTGGTTCAGCAGCTGCAAACTCAAACAAAGACAATAAAGCAGCTCAAGAAGAAAAAGATGTCAAAAAGGACCATGCTGCTGAAGAAGCGAGACAACTCATTGAATTGAAGAACCAAACAAAATTGGTTTTCGACTCCAAGAACGATCCTGAGGATGAAGTCTTGAAGAAATATCTCGGAAATCCCATATTTGACGACATGTACGAAAGAAGAATGAGAAAGCCTTTCATGGGTATGAAAATTATTGAACCTTGAAGAAGAACTAACTTATTCTCCCTATAGGTAGTGCAAATGTGTTGACAGTTTCTGGATTTATTGGTCATGTGATGACAGTTGAATGCATATATGATTTATCTTCAAATGAAAAGAAGGGAATGCTCAACTCAAGTGGCAACCTGCAGAAGGTTTTGCAAGAAAGTTTGACAATTGCCAGACTTGTTGCTTTCAAATTCCTTCCTGAAGAGAAAATTAAAGAAATTGCTGAAAAGAATGTTCATGTTCATTTCTTGCAAGGTGGCACTCCCAAGGACGGACCTTCTGCTGGTCTTTCTATTTGTTCAGCATTTTTATCCCTGATGTTGAACAAGCCCATTCCTCAAGATCTTTCAATGACTGGTGAACTTTCCCTAAACGGTGATGTTTGTAAAATTGGTAAGAACTCATTTTGAAGGAGTAAATAATTAACCCAACCTATAATAGGAGGTGTGCAAGCAAAGGTGACAGCAAGTAAAGCTTTGGATATAAACCGAATCATTCTTCCATGGGGAAATAAGACTGAATTTGTCGAATTGCCCAAGATGTTGAAGGAAGGCCTCACAGTGTATTTTGTAAAGGAATATAAAGAGGTTTATGATATCGTGTTTGGAGAGAACGAAGAAGCCCTTAAATCAATTGAAAGGTGTATAAATGGCAAGTTCATCGAACCTGTCAGACCTGTTGGAATTCCTACTGGTACAATTTTAAGCGTCAGAGATAGCTAAACAATTAAATATCTACTTACTTTGTAAATAGTGCATCGTACCAGTGTGAGTTTTATTCACTTTTCTCTATATTAACGTTTATGTGAAAAGTTAGTATAGGATTATAATATATTCATCCATTCATTATTTTTAACTCCCCTAAAGATTCATTTATAAGATGTGAAGTTATGATTCGTAATGAAAATTTCTATTTTATAACAATTTAGATAAGCAAGCACTTTCTTCATTTTATTTATCTTCAGGATCTTCACCGATATCTTCATTCCAGATTTCAGGGTATTTACTAATGAAGGTATCCATGAGTTTCTTGCATTCTGGGTCATCAAGGAGGATGACTTCGACACCCTTTGATTTCAAGAACTCTTCATTTCCACCAAAAGTTCTATTTTCACCAATAACAAGTCTTTTAATTCCAAACTGGATGATTGTTCCAGTGCACATCATACAAGGACTCAATGTGGTATAAAGAGTGGTTCCCTTGTAAGACTTTTGCCTGCCAGCATTTCTCAAACAGTCCATCTCTCCGTGAGCAATGGGGTCGCCTTTTTGAACTCTTTGATTATGCCCTTTTCCCAAAACCTCTTTTCCTTTAACTAATGCAGAACCAATTGGGCATCCTCCAACACTCAATCCAGTTGCTGCCTCTTCTCTTGCAATCTTCATATACCCCCAATCTTCAGGAGTGACGTTTCCATATGCTGTATGCGAGTCCATTTTATTTAGTTGAGGTTTAATAAAAATTTTATTTTGAGATAATATTATTAATTTGAAGAGGAGGAGACGACTGTTGAGTTATAATTTTTTGCCTCTGGAATTCGAGTTTAATAATAAAAGGAATAATCTATTTATGAAAGTACCCTGCAAAAGAATTTAAAGAGGGGGCCCTAATTTTTTAGAAGGCAAGGCCTAAAACTTTTAGCTATCTCTTATAAAGTTTTTTAGTTTATGATTTTTCGAGGAAGATATATTTTTGTGTTTCAAAATCATGAATTAACACATTTCTTCTCCAGATTTATTTTCACTTGAAACAATTTTACATTCTTCAGATTTGAATGTGGATCGACTTGAATAATAGGTAAAAGGGCTTTTGAGAGAGAATATGACATTTTTGTTAAATAGAAAGAGAGAATTCAAATTCAGTGTCTTGATTTAGATAGAAGAGTCTTTTCATAACAACATTAAGCTTTAGGCATCTGAACACTTTTATAAAACATTAGTTAGATAGGTATTTTATTTATTTTACCTCAGTAACTCTACCAGTAACTTGATTCCAAATTTCAGGATATTGACCAATGAAGGTGTCCATGAGCTTTTTGCATTCGGGATCATCAAGGAGGATGACTTCGACACCCTTTGATTTCAAAAACTCTTCATTTCCACCAATAGTTCTATTTTCACCAATCACAAGTCTTTTGACTCCAAACTGGATGATTGTTCCAGTGCACATCATGCAGCAACTTAAAGTGGTATAAAGTGTGGCTCCTTTGTAAGACATGAGGATTCCAGCATTTCTTAAAGCGCTCATTTCTCCATGAGCAGTAGGGTCACCTGTTTGAATTCTTTGATAACGGTCTTTTCCCAAGACCTCTTTTTCTCTAACTAAGAAAGCGCCGATTGGCAATCCTCCGACACTCAATCCTTCTGCTGAATCTTCTCTTGCCATCTTCATGTATTCCCAATCTTCAGGGGTGGCATTTCAATATGCTGTATGTGAATCCATTTTTTTCCTTCTTGGGATTAAATAAAATTTATATTTATAGAGAAAATGTGAAATTCGAGGAGGAGATGAAAACTGAAATGTTGTTGACTTTTTATTATCGTCATGGTTGGAATTTCCAAAAGTTTACAAAATCCCAAGGATTTTCTCATTTTTCTCCGGATTTCTGCTGTCTTTCAAGGTTTTCCAAAATTTTTTGAGAAAAATGTTTTTCAGTCCACAAGAAATTTCTTGCCAAAAAATTTTCTGGGTCTGGATTAAATTTTACTTTCTCACTTGGCACTCTGGCGATCACATATTTCTCTTGCTTAAAGAAGGATTTGTGAAAATGAGTTCATTCTAGAAACCTTTAATTTCATCTTCAATAACATCTGATGAAAAACTTTTATCCCATACACTTGAATCAGAGAAAGATTTATGTTCTGACCAATGACTCTTGCGAAAAAAAAATCCGTATTTCTAGTCTCTTAAATTAGAAAGGAGACGAGAATTTTTTGGAGGTGTGAATTAAAAATTTGGCGATATAAACTATAACAAGGTAGCATAGAGAGAAGAGATGGACAGTTTAAAATTATTACAGATCAAGAAAGAGGAGTTCAAATTCAATGTTTTGATTTTTTGATTCAGAGTCCTTTAAATAACAAACACTATGGATTGAAACATTGATTGATTTGATTGTTCAAATTTGGACATATACATACACAAATTTTTGTTGATATTATTACATTTTTTTTTTGGTAAATAAGACAGATTAATCATCATGAGTGAATCCTCCTTCATCTAAGCCCTTGTATCTTTGCTTTCCATACGTATGAGCCTGTATATCACTTGAGCTTGAGAACCTGATACGTTCACTACTCCAAACTCTTCCAGTTCTTCCATTGATATTTGAAGAAACTGAGACCTCTGATGGTTTATTTTCGATCGTAGTGCCTCTGAAAACAGGCTGGCTAAGGACTGATTCATTATAAAACTTGGTGTTGGTGGAGACAACGCTTGCATTTTGTCTAAAGGCTTCCATGATGCTGGGTTCTCCTTTGAGAGGATCCCAGAGTTGATTTTCTGGCTTTTCCTTTCTTTTCTTGATGCAAATAAAAATGCAAAGAGTGATCAAGCCTATTGTGAGGATAAATGCTCCGATAATCATCATGATTTTTGCCCATTCAATAGGAGTGTCAGGCTCTTTGTGATTCGCACAGCGAATGGCGACGGATGTATGTTGATAGCTTTCACACACTGAAAAATGCACATAGTAAAATGTGAGGAAGGGTCGCCCCAAAATAATTCTATTTGCATATTTTGAGCTGACCACCAAATTGCTTGGCTTATCTTGTGTGATTGCTCCCAAAAGAAGACTATAGGTGAATGAATCGCCTAGTTGGAACCTTTGGATATATGCTTCAGGTCTAATTTCCACCATTCCTCCAGTTGGTTTATCCACAATCAGATTTAAAGTTGGAAGAGAGTAGATATCTGTGACGAAAGTACAGTTGGGTTTATACAAAGATCGATCACAGTGAAAGCCATAATAGTACAGAATATCCAAAACATTATTGTAGGTTTCAATGGGCAACCCAATGACATCAGTGTTCAAATCAAAGAGAGCTTTATAATTTGGAGGTAAGGTAATGTTAAATGGGAAGAACTGGTCTCCAACACTGACTTGTATCAAATTAACTTTGATCATCCAATTTTCGTCGACAGGGCCTTCAAATTTGTAATTTTCATTATGATCTATTCTCTCATTATTATCAGCACTTCCAGCGTATAAAGCAGAGTTGAATCCATCGGCTCCATCACTCAAAAAGATTGAAAAATTCCGATTAACTTCAAACAATGCATTCAAAGAATACCCGAGTCCCAAAAATCCGCTGATGTTCAATGGGAATCCAGGAGCACAAGAATCTGCGTAAGTTAAAGCGTAGCCGCCAACAGAAAAGGCATCTGAAGTCATGCCAATAGCGACTTCATTACCATAAACTTCTGTTCCTTGGAAAAGGTAAGTGGCTCTTGAGGGGCTCAGCTCACTTGATTGGCATTCAAAAAGATCGCATTCGTATGGGATGAATCCAGGGCATGTTGTGAGGAAACTTTCGTTTGTGTAGAGACTTAATAGCATTTTTCCAGTGGAAAGCACAGGATCAGTATTGTTTGTTCTTTTTTTGTGGGGATGTTTGGTGGAGTTTTTTTCTGGGTAAAAGGAAGTGTCATTTTTCCATGTGACGTTAATGTAATAAAGACCATAATCGTCACGATAAATGGGGAGTTCGAGGTATGAAGGATCATCATAAGTGTGATTGACCTGATTTAAAGTTTGGTTTGAGGTTCGAAGGTGAGTGCCCTGAAATGAAGCTGTGGCGATGAGAACTAAGACTGTAAGCAAGAGGAGCTGCAGCAAAGTAGATTGGTTAAGCATCTGAGGGACACAGTTAAAATATCAAATGATATAAATTAAAAGTGCCTTTGACTGTTTGTTTGAAAAGAATATTCTGCAGACAATCAAATTACTGTGTGAAATTAGTTTCGCAAGGCTCCCTTAAAAAACAAGAAAAACATGCCTTTAGATCAGCCCCTGATTTGTTAATTATTTGTGAGAGATTTTATTCGAAGTACGAAAGAATTCTGTTCTTTTTGCTCAAGTATGAACGAGATTGTTGAGTTTAAAGCCACAGGTCAAGATAAATGGACTAATTGAAACTTTAATCAGAATTGGGAATTTATTGAAGAGAGCGAATGAAATAAATTCTAACTTATGGCCTTGCAAATTGATTTAAGTTTTATTTTGCAGATTGGCTTACGCCTAACAAATTTTATTGTGAGAAAATTCTTAAATAAAATTTATCTTGACTTTTGGTTGCATCCTTGATTTCCCATCCAAATATTTTCGTTAATCAATAAAATTCCTGGAGAATTCTCAAAAGCAAACTGGAGGAGGCTTTACAAGGTGAGGTTGCCCATACGAGACGAGTATTTTGAAATCAAATTCTTTGGAGACAGAGGAAAAAATAAGGTTTAGAATTTTAATTTAGCGCTTGGCTGTCACTTGTGCGAAAATAAATATCATTTGGAATTTAAATGTGACGCCAGACAATTAAAATAGTGCGAAAGAAGAATTTTTATCAGAGCGTATCTTTCCGCTATCGTAGTAAATTTGGTGTCATTAAAATTTTTCTTCTTCGGTGGATTGACCTGTGACTAGTGAATGAAACGATTCGGTTAATTGCTTCAAACAAACAATAAACAATAAAATTTAAACTCACCCATTTCTCGAATTTGAAATAAAATTTAAAAGAAAATATTTTCTCGGTTTAACTCCATCAAAAAATAAAAACTGTTTTATTTGTGTTTTATTTGGGTTATAATAAACTATCTTAATATAAAATCCGAGCAGGCCTGATTTTTCTGCTCAAGCAAGGATTTTAAGGGTGAATGAATTGCTGTTCAGTCCCTGGGTTCGGAGGTCTGGAAAAAATCATTTGAGAAATTTTCGACTTAGGGTTAAAGTTTCATCTTGGAATCCTGTCTATTTTTTTTGAAGTTTGAAAAGATTGAGTTGACAGGTTTCCCCTTTTAAAAATTTTTTATCTTGGTTTTTCTTTTCAAACTGGAAAGAATTATCAAAAATCCTGATCGGAAGATGCTGCAACAAATTTTGAAAAAAATGAGAAAAAAAAGTTTGAAATGCTGGTGTTGAAAGTTTGTTGAATTGAGTAAAAAATTTTTTTTTATTTTTGCTTCTGAAATAAATAAACTTTTGAAAATTTTTGGTGAGAAAAATCCTTCAAAAGATTTCTTCTCTCAACAAATTTTTTTCACAATTTTTTCACGATTGGGAAGAATTTGAATTTTGATAAATTATTAGAAACGATTAAAGCTTGATTGAAAATCTTGATTTTCAGGACTTCCAATTCCTTCTGAACCACCTCTTCTTTTAAACATTTGTTCAAATTCGCTCAATATCAGAACTTTAGCTTTTGATCTTCGCTCTCAAAAGAGGATAATTTTCCATTAAGAAATGCCAAATTTTGATCATTCACAGAATTATCAATTATTTGTCTTCGGGAAATTACTTTCCTAAAGATTCAAGATATTGGAAATAAAATAGATCCTTTCTCAAAGGATATTTGATTTACAAAAAGAATTTTGCTTGGAGAATTTTTCTCTTTTTTTTTTGTCAGCTGAGAGGAAATTCTTTCAACCTCGAAATTTTGATTTGTGGATAGTTTTTCGAGAATTTTATCATTCAGCTCCCAAACTAAGAAAAAGATTGAATGATGAGAAAAGGTGAAAGTATTTTAAAATTTGGAGGAGTTTCTTTTTTTATCGAGTGTAAAGTGTGAATCATTCTAGAAACCATTTCACAAATTAGAATTGATTGAAATAATAAATTTCCTTCATTTGAAAATGAAGAGAAGACAAAAGTTATAAATCAAAGAGTGAAGTCCCAGAAGATTTTCGTTGGCATAGAGTGGTATTATTGCAAGTTGAGAAGTATATGAAATTAGTGACGAGAAATTTTAGTGTTGAGCAAAAAGGAATAACCTTTTCGGTAGTTGGATTGATTTGGATTCAAAGGAAGAATTTGGGAAATTTATGTAAAATTTTGATGAACTTTGGCCGCAAAAGACTCAAAACAAAGAGGGAAAAACATTTGAGGTCAGCATTTTAGACAAGATTGAGTCAAATTTTTTAAATAAAAATTGAACTTACAGTCGAAAGTTTGCGAACGAAATTTTATAAATAATTATTTTGACAAATCATGTATATGTAAAGAAAAAGTGAAGTTCTTAAAATTAAATAACTATTTAAAATTTATTATCTGATCAGCAAACACTTTCAAGTTGAGACATAACTGAAAAACGTTTTCGCTTTCCTACTGCATAATAAATTTGAAAGTTTTATAGCTTGTCTCAGTTCGTTTAAAGACTTGCAAAAAATGACAATGTTTTTGAGCCAATATGAGACAAGATGCAAAATTTAAGCTATTTTCAAAAGGGATAGTCATGATTTTGATTCTGTTAATCCTGTAGTTATTTAAAGCCACTCTTTTTGTCCACAGATACATCACTGACCAGAAATTCTTTCTGATACTTTATCCTCAAAAGATATAATTTTGTTGGCAATTTTTCCAAACTCGAAGTTTCCTCTTTTTATGAGGATACTTTTTCTTTTTGCAAAAAAGTAATATTTTCTCTTCAGAGCACCTTTAAAATGTGCCGGAGAATCTCACTTCTTTAATTCAAGTGGTAAAATGAAACCTTTTCAGTGAAGCATAGTGGTATCAAGAAAATATTCAGAAAAGGGTTTGAAGATCTTTAACATTTATGAAGTTCATCATCTAGATAAAAACAATAAATAAATTCAACATGGATAAGGAAGATTTTTCCCGATTTTGCCACCAAAGTTCTCAATCTAAATTTTTTAATCTCAATTAAAATCTGAATGAAAGATATTCCTCCTCACTCTCCTTTTTGAAACCAACCTTTTAAACAATACGACACATGATATGTTTTGAAAAGAGACGAAATCTCTCGAAGTAATATGAAGAAAAGCTTGAGTTTCACGAGATCTGATTATTTCATCTAACTAAACCTCAACGGAACTTGTATAAATTTCAGCAAGATTTAGAGTTTTCTTCATCTCAGAAGAACTACCTCAAAGTCACCAAGACATAAAGATAAAGGGTATTGTTATTTTGGTTATTATCTCAGATTGAATATGATTTATTTCAACAAAAACGATTTCTGTTGCCTATTTTGCCTATCCAGGAAAAATTTAGGATGACGATATATTGTTTTAAAATTGTTTCGAAATCACATGCAAGGTTTCGCTGTATATTTGCAATTAATTTTAATTAAAAGGATTTCTCAATCACCTAACTTATGTCTAAGACTGATTTTGAGACAAAGGACATTCCCTACAGAGACTTTAACAATGAGAAAACACCTTCTCAAACGTCTGTCGTCGGTCAGACTCTTACCGTCGATGACGTTTTCTCAAAAATTGGCTTTGGAAGCTATCAAGTTAAAGCATACATTATTCTTGGTTTCACACTTATGAGTGACGGTGCTGAGTCCTTGGTTCTTTCAATTCTTCAAAATATCTTGAAGAATGAATGGCAACTCACCCCAACTCAGATTGAAATGATTGGAGCAGGAATTTTCGCTGGCTTTTTCCTTGGATCATTATTATCAGGAAGAGTATCTGATGTCTATGGCCGTAGAAAGCCTTTGATTTACCTAACCTTTGTGCTTTACGTGGTTGCTTTCGCCTCCGCTTTTGCTCCCAATTATCCCTGGTTGATTGCAATGAGATCTGTGTATGGCTTTTTGGTAGGCATCCAATATCCTATGTGCTTTACCTACATGGCTGAAATTACACCAAAAGAATCAAGAGGTAGATGGTTAGTCCTTGGAGGTCTCTTCTTCACTTTTGGAGAGCTTATGACTTGCCTTGGTGCATTCTTTACCCTTGATGGAATCAGCTCAGGTAATTGGCATCTTTTGTTGGTGATTGTCGCTCAACCATGCTTATTGTGCTGGTTGGGAGTCGTCTTCTTTTTATATGAAAGTCCCAGATACTTGATTGCTTCAAAGAAGGAAGCAAGAGAAGGGGCTGAGATTCTGAATAAAATTGCAAAGCAAAATAGTGCTGATGTAAATTTGGGAGATGCTGATGTCATTGCTTTGGAAAATTGGTTGAAATCAAACGAAGTCTTGAAGGATAAGAAGATGGGAAGATTGCAGGATCTTTTCAAGGCCGAATCAAAATTCGTGACCATCTTTTTATGGCCCGTTTGGTTCATCCTCTCTCTGACTTATTATGGCATGGTTTACATTCTCCCCCAAATTATTTCTGAATTATATCCCGACAGCGGTGATGCTGATAATCTGTGGAGTGTTACTCTTCCTGTTTTGGCTGAAATTCCTTCAGTCATTCTCGGCGTTTTAGTTATAGAAAGAGGCACTTTTGGTCGTAAAACCTCAATGGTTCTCGGGTTTTTATTGACTTCTACCTCATGTTTCCTTGCTGTGTTCACCCCATTCTTCAATTTATGGGTCACAGGAGCAAGAGGAGTCTTGAACGGCGTCTTTACCATCGTCACACCTTACACGACTGAGCTGTATCCCACCACAGTTCGTGCTACAGGACTTGGTATGGCAAGTTCTTTCAGTAGAATTGGAGGTGCTTTAATGCCTTGGGTGACTCAAAAATTATTCAGCATTGGCCCCAAAGTGCCCTTCTTGGGCTTTGGAGTCTTTTGTGTGGTTGGAGCAATCTGCTGTGGTTTGATTCCTTATGATACAACTAAAAGAGAATTGGACTTTAATTATAGTACAGTCAAGTCTTGGGCAAGCGTTTTGGTTAAGAAAAAGGAAGATTCCCAATCAATAAAAGCAAAGGAAAATTCTGAAAGTTTAATGAAAAACCAACATTGATTGGGATATATTTGATTTATTAAATGCTTTACATATTGATGTAAATCTTTTATTTTAACATTTATGTTAATTATGAATAATTTACCAAAATCTTCATCACATCAAACATTGTGAAATTATTCAAAATAAAATTTCTCAAACAAGGAGGTTTTTAATAAATATATCAAAATATGTACA
>Ga0182738_1001948_pt1 | contig 25055 bp, 27 predicted proteins | sample eDN5th30CBELigMG_FD_128876 | JGI IMG/M metagenome (GOLD analysis project Ga0182738, IMG submission 128876) | Enriched Miracle-Growth compost microbial communities from Emeryville, California, USA - eDNA 5th pass 30_C BE-Lig MG (version 2)... ...
CGCAAGCGAAACATTAACCGCAGGCGCTGTATTATCCGCCGGCGTAGCGTGTTCCGGAGCGGGCTTTTCGCTGTTCTGCTCGACGAGAGAGGTCATTTCCTCATAAGAGGGCATAATGAACGATAATGCAAGATTATCGTTCATTATGCATGAAAGACAAGCTGTGCGGTTAATGCATAAATCTCTGGCGTAATCCGCACATCCGGCCTAGGATGCCGGCCATGGATTTGCCCGTCGCCTCGCCCGTTGCCGCCCCGATCTTCACCGCCGCCCTGCCCGGCTGGGTCCTGCCGCGCGGCCGCGAGCCCGACGCGCTTGCGGCGGCCTTTTCTGCCGGCATCGCCCTGAAATCGCTCGACGATCTTGTCCGCTCCGCGCCCGCCTGGGCCGGCTGCTGGCGGTCCCGCCAGGCCCTCAAATGTGCCGCCGTCGCGGTGCGGCTGATGGGGCGCGGCGAGGACGAGGCTGCGTTGCGCGATGCCGTTCTGCTGACCGCCGCCGGTGACGATCCCGGCCCGGCCGGAAAGGTGTTTTTGGCCACTAGGAGACTTTCCACTCGCAAACCCGCCTTTTCCTCGAAGGCGGTGGCGGAGCTTGCCGGCCTGTTGGGGCTGGCCTGGGACGATCGGCTGGTCGAGGCGGTCGACTACGCCGACGATGCGCTGCAATCGGGCCGTCCCGCGCCGTTCGCCGCGCAGCTGAAATGGGATTGTGCCGTGCCGCTGCTGATGGCCGAGCGCTATGGGCCGGCCTTCAAGACGCTTGGGGGCAGGGGCCGTGTGCGCCCGGGCGAGCCGGCCTTCGGCCGGGCCGTCTGTCTTGCCCTCACCGAGGCGACGGGCGCGGCCCTGCGCATCGCCGGCGAGATCGCCCGGCGCGCGGACGCGCTTCTCGCCGCCGCGCCGAAGGTCAGAACGAAGGGCGCCGCGCCGGTGATCCAGAAGCTGCTGGAGGAGGACGCCGTGCCGGCGACGGCGCCGGGCAGCAATCTCTCCCGCTGGGCCTCGACCCGGCTGTTCGACCGGCTGGAAGGCTTTGGCGCGGTGCGGGAACTGTCCGGCCGCTCGTCATTCCGGATTTACGGGCTGTGACGATGGCCGGATCAGATGCAACCAAAGCAGCTCGCGGCCGCAGACCGAAGTCGGAGGATGAAATCCTCTATGACCGGGAGCTGGAAGATCTGCCGCCGGAACTGCGCTGGCGCGAATGGATGCTGCGGGTCGAGGCGGTGATCTTTGCCTCGGCCGAGCCGGTGATGCGCGAGACGCTGGCGCGGGTCGTCGGAAAAGACTGCTGCATCGACCTGCTGATCGACGATCTCCGGGAAGAATTGCGCGATCGGCCGTATGAGCTCGTGTCGGTCGCCGGCGGTTGGCAACATCGCACTCGGTCGCGGTTCGGTGAGACTATCCGTGCCTCGTCGGCGCCGACGCGGGGAGGCGCAGCGGCGCTCTCCGAGTTCGAGGCGATGGTGCTGATGGCGGTGGGATATTTCCAGCCGGTGACGCGCGGCGAATTGTCCAAGATATTCGGCAAGGAAGTCAGCCGCGACTCGATCGCTGCGCTCCGCGGGGCGGGCTTCCTCGCCTCCGGGCCACGCAGCCCGATGCCGGGGGCGCCCTATACTTATGTCACGACCAAGCATTTCCTGTCCGCCTTCGGCATGGAGACATTGCGTGACCTGCCCGATATCGAGGCGCTAGAGGATGCGGGGTTGCTCAGTCGACAGGCTGTTCAGACGGAAGCGTGCTCGATAGAGCCGGAGCGCGGCCAGGATTGAGGCTGCCGCCCGTTTTTGCAGCCTGAGGCATCTTGCATTCATGACAATCAACAGCCCGCGTTAGTGCTGGCGGCAAAAGCCGTCCGCATTTGCTCGCGCACCATCCCCGGCGCGGTGCTACGCGAGCCGATAGGACGAAATCGGCGTGCCGGTAGTTTGCCGCTCGTATGCCGCTCATCTGCCTCCCACGCCGAAAAATTCTCGTGTACGTTGTGAGCAAATGAGAGAGAGAGTTTCATGAAAAAGTTCACGCCCAACGGCGAAGCGATCAAGCAGTTGAGGGTAAATCTCGATCGACTTTCCACGCAAAAGGAAATGGCCAATGAAGTCGGCGTAAGTATACGCATGCTTCGGCTGATTGAGAATGAAAACGCCTCCATTCCGATGACGACTGTGGATCGGCTGGCAAAAGCCCTTGGCGTCCATCGCGAACGCATAATCTATTCTTCCGGACCTCCAGCGGCGGTGACAGATCATGTTTCGCGCACGTCCTTGAGTGCGACGGTTGAGGCGACCTTCGATGATGAAGACAAGCTCGTCCCCAGATATGACTGGGATATCGGCAGAGCCACGATGGATGATGGCGAACTCTTCAAATCTGCCCGCACTTCGCAGGACATATCTTTCGCTGTCGAAACCGCGCTGACGGAGGAGACTAGCGCCTACGCTGAAGAACTTTATTCCATCTTGAATGCCGTGACCTGGTCAAGCCGTGGCGTATTGACCGACATCAATCCGTTGGATGAAATCGAACAGCGGCGGCGCATCCGACAGCTGCTTGTCTTGCTCAAAGGGAATGACGTTTGGGTTTATCACACTTCGATCCTACGGCGGTTGCCAGAACGCCATAGCGTTGCGCCCGACGACGAGCCCTGTCGATATCAAACTCGCATGGTCATCGCGCTCGGGCCTCCTGGAGAACACGGCGAAGAAACGCTGCGGGTCGAAGTAGATAACGGACAGCCATTCATCCTGCCTGCTTGGCGAAAGCTAACTCCTAACGCCAAGGGTGGCGGCGATGGAAGGTAACGAGATGACGATGTTGGATGCGCTTTCTGAGGCGGGCGATCGCTCCTTCGGAGAAACCGAGGCGTTCATCGACATATTGAATTGGTCCGCAGATCGCCCCCCGTGGCAAAAAGATGCCCTGCGCCGCCTTGTATTAGGAATGAGTTTGTCGGACGGCGATATTGATGAGCTCATGCGACTCTGCGTTGATCCCACACGCGACCACGAGGCGCTCTCTGAGCATCACATATCGGCCCAGCACTCGACCGGCATGCCGATCTCGCTAGTTCGCATCGACAAGCCGAAAGGCATCAATGCTCTCGCGGCGGAACAGACCCTCCGCTTCGCAGGGACCGGTTTGACAGTCATTTACGGCGATAATGGAGCAGGAAAGTCCGGTTATGTGCGTGTCCTGAAGCATGCCTGCCGCACGCGCGACCGCGGCGTGAACATTCTCCATGACATCGAAGACTCCGTGCATGTTGAGCAATCGGCCGAAATCGTGCTGTCGCGCGGCCCAGAAGAGATAAGCTTCGCATGGACACCGGACGGCGCAGCGCATCCTGATCTGCCCTCGATCAGCATATTCGATTCGCGTAGCGCAAATGTCCACGTCGAGAAAACCAATGCCGTCGCCTACATACCGTTGCCGATGCAGGTGTTGGAAGCGCTGGCATCCGTGTGTGACAGGTTGAAGGCGAAATTGGAGATGCAGCTCCAAGAGATTGGCGAAAAGACGCCCTTGGCGATCAGGAATTCCACGCTCGACCCAGAAACGGCCGCCGGTGCGTTTGTTCGAGACATTTCGGCGAAATCGAATGTCGCTCAGCTCGATCTTCTGGCCAAACTCTCCGATGCCGAGGTCCAACGCCTAACGACGTTGGAGAGCGATCTCGCGCAGGATCCGCACCGTGCAGCATCCCGGCTCAGGCTCCAGAAGTCTCGGCTTGAGGGGGTGATGACACGGCTCAGACAGCTCTGCGCCGCCTCATCCCCATTAGCATTTCAGGCACGCGATCAGTTGAAGAACGATTGGGACGCCAAGGCGTTGTCCGCGAAATTGGCCTCCGACGCGCTGTTCGCCGCATCGCCATTGCCGCACGTTGGCGAGGCTGTCTGGCGGCAACTCTGGGAGGCGGCAAGAAAATATTCGGATGAGGTCGCATACCCAGACAAGCAGTTTCCGGATGCTGACGGGCATGACGAACTCTGCGTTCTCTGTCAGCAGCCCCTCGGCGAGGACGCGGTCCAGAGGAGGACGACCTTCGAAAGCTTCGTAAAGAGCTCCACCAAAACGGACGAGGAAAGGGCCAGGCGCCACTATCAGGCTGCGCTAGAGGAAGGATCGCGAGCCGCGATCAGCACACGCGAAATGCGCAAGGCCATCCAGGACATCGCACTCGAAATCGGCGATACAAGTCTGGCGATCAGGGTGCGGGAATGTTGGCTGCGAGCAGCGTGGTCGCTGAGAGCGCTGATCCGGGGTTTGTCAGCGCCTGCCACGATTGCAGAAGTTCCGTCAGATCAGATGTGCGCGGCGATCGAGCAGCTTGAAAGGCGCGCTTCCCAGCTTTCGGCTGATCATGGAAGTCCGGAGCGCCAGGCTCTAGTAGCCGAATATAAGGAACTGAAGGCTCGCGAGAGCCTGGGTGCTCTCGTCGAGGATCTCAAGGCAGAAATTGAACGGCAGAGAGAAGTGGCGCTGATTAAGAAGGCCGTCAAAGAAACTGCCAAGCGAGGGGTCACTGACAAGAATAAGGAACTGTCAGACAAGCTTGTAACGAATGCCCTAAGGGGCAGATTTGCGCGCGAAATCGAAAAGCTGAAGCTGGCCCGGATGCCAGTCGAGCTGAAAAAGATAAAGGACTCCAACGCGGTCTCGTATTTTCAGGTTACACTCGTCGAACGGCCGAATGAAGCCGTGGGCGAGATTTTCAGCGAAGGGGAGCACCGATGCGTCGCCCTCGCTGCTTTTCTTGCTGAACTCGTGACGTCCAAACAATATTCCGGGATTGTCTTCGATGATCCCATGTCGTCGCTTGACCATATCCACCGCAAGGCGGTCGCGGCTCGGCTCGTCGAGGAGTCGGTGCATCGCCAGGTCGTGGTCTTCACTCACGATCTGACGTTCCTCTTCGAACTTCGCCGGGAGTGCGAAGTGAAGGGCCTTCCCATCTTTCACCAAACAGTCTGCCGGAGGCAAAATCGCCCCGGCTACATCGAAGGTGAGCTTCCGATGAAGGGCAAGTCGGCGTGGCAACTTGCACAATCGTTGCGCTCTGAACTGAAAACCGCCAAACATCACTTCGATGGCTGGCCGGATGTTAGAAGAACTATTTTTGCCAAAGGCATCATCGAACAATTGCGGGAGTGCTGGGACCAAGGCATCGCCGACTTTATTTCACCGGTCCTGGGCCGTTTCGACAATGCGATTAAGGGTACTAGCCTTTACAAGCTCGCGATCCTCACTGAGCAGGATGTCAGGACCGTAACCGCCGCCAGAGGCCGGCTATCTGAGGAGCTACATACCTCCTCCGAAACGCTCAATCCTGAGACTGTTGCGCACGCAGACTTGCTCGACGAAGTCATCAAGCTGGAAACCTGGCTCGCCGATATGAATCAGCGCCAAAAAGAAGCTGTGCAGCCGACGTTCCAGTTCGCGTGATGAACATCGCCCCATTCACAGCTGGATTTTGAAATGTCGACAACCGAGATGGACGATCCTAGAAAACCCGAGTTTGCCTCCTACGACAGCTACAGGGAATTTGCATTCCGCGTCCGACATCAGCGTCGGTACGTGTGGGACGATCATGTAAAGGCATTTATCAATACGGTGCTGGCAACGCTCAAGGATCGCGACGTGACCTTACGTAAAGGCATGGTCCTCTTTCGCGCCCAGAGTGGCATTGAGTATTATTCTCCCGGCAGAAACCGACCGGAGGAGCCATCCGGCTACAATGCAACGCGGATGAAGCCCCGCCCGAATAGATCGACCGAAGGCCGGGCGAACGCAGCCGGTGTCTCTGTTCTGTACTTGGGCACCACAGAGCAGAACGTAATCTCGGAGATTAGACCGTGGGTCGGGGCAGAGGTTTCTGTCGCTCAATTCCAGTTGAAGCGAGAGTTGCGGGCGCTCGATTTGTCGCGTGGTCACGGTCAATCCTCCTTAAATATTGTGTTTGGCCATTTATTGAACGGGACGCCCGTCACCGCCGAGCAAAAGGAAAAAGCTGTCTGGATCTCCATAGACAATGCGTTCTCCCAGCCAGTGACGAGGTCGGACGATGCAGCCGACTACGTCCCTACGCAGATCCTTGCCGAGGTCTTTCGAAATGCCGGCTATGATGCGATCGGTTACAAGAGTCAGTTCGGGGAGAAAGGCTTGAACATTGTCTTGTTCAACCCGGACGATGCCGACGTCATCAACTGTGCCCCTTATGAGGTCACAGGCATGGACGTGTCGTTTAAAGAAATCAGCAATCGCTGGTATCGCGCAGAGAAGCGCCGACAACCTGCCAAAAGCGCCAGGAGGAAGATGAAAAAGACGCCGAGCTCAAAATAGTCGGCGTCGGTCAAGCCGGTCACGACGGTGACGCGCCTTCGACGCGGCTGTCGTGAATCGCATCGAAGGCGGTTCGAATAGCCAACGACACGTTCACACATAGGAGCCCCAGGGCGTTGCGCCGTGCTTGCAACCAGTCGTTCTCCAGCTTCTTAGCTGCTCGCTGTTTTTCCGGATTATCGAGCATGCCAGGCAAATCCACCAGATCTGAGAAATGGCGCAGGCTTGCCTCTCGGCCTCGTTCCCAACCGATAATCTCGTATTCGACGTCCGGCTCGTTACCATCCGTCATGCCCCAAGGCTGCACACGGCTCAGATTAGGGATGCGACCGAAATAGTCGAAACGGGTGTATACGTAGCGCCGATCGGCGATCTCCAAGATCATATCGCCGTTGAGTCGCGTATCGCGGAGATAGACATCCGTGTGAACGCGAAGAGTGCGATGCAGCCAGAAATCATCGTCCGACCAGTTTCCCTCAGGAGCGTTCGCCTGCCACGGGAACTTGGGGTGCTGATCATTGTAGTCCTTGTCCAGGAACATATCCAGGCGAGAGGGAAGCCGCCCCCTTGCCGCCGTGAAGTCGTCGAGAATGACGTGAGATAGGCGCGTAGCGGTGAACAACTCAGCGCCAGCCCTGATTAGGGCGCCGGTGAGAGCCATCTCGCCGACGCCGAACTGATCCCAGTAGCGTGTGCTTTGTTTGCCGGCGTGATCGTGGTCCGTCGGCGGAGCAAGCCCATGTTCGATCAGGACGTTGAAGTTGCGGAGGGAAATGCCTGCCGCCAGCGCAAGCTCGGAGGATGTGAATAGGTTCATTGGAACATCTTTGCGGGGTCTAGCCATATTGCCTCAATAACATCCACAAACTGGAAGTTCAAGATAAACATACGGTTTATGGATGTATCCTTGTGGCTGGCTTCTTCGCATGTAGGCGCCCTGCACACAGGGAGCTTATACGGCGTCTCTATGAACTCGACTCTTTAAGCTTCCCAAGACGCGGTGAATCTGAATCTCTGGTGCAAACTGGAGGAGTTCGATGCGTTCAGGGATTTCTTTGCGCGAAGATTTTGATGGAGATGGCCTGCGGCGGCTTGCGCGGCAGACGAAGGACGCGGCCCAGGCACGACGTCTTTTGGCACTGGCGTCGATCTATGACGGAGGCTCGCGATCCGATGCCGCCCGCCTGGGCAATGTCACGCTCCAGATCGTTCGGGACTGGGGCCTGCGCTTCAACGAACGCGGCCCCGCTGGTTTGGTCAACGGCAAGGCTCCCGGTCAACAGTCTCGCTTGAACGATGATCAGCGTGCGGCCTTGGCACAGGCCATCGAGCGTGGGCCGACACCCTATCTCGACGGCGTCGTTCGCTGGCGTCTATGCGATCTGGCGCAATGGCTGTGGGAAGAGTTCCGCGTTTCGGTGAGCCAACAAACGCTGAGCCGCGAATGCGGGCCATGGGCTATCGCAAGCTGGCTGCCCGGCCCAGACATCACGCGCAAAACCCTCAAGCCGTTGAGGATTTTAAAAAAGCTTCCCTGCCGCTGTGGCAGAGATTGCCGCCGGCGCAGCGAAAGGCAAAAGAATAGAAATCTGGTTCGAGGACGAGGCGCGTATCGGACAGAAGAACAAGATCACCCGCCGCTGGGCCAGGCGCGGAACGCGGCCTTCAGCGCCGCACGATCAGCGCATCAGATCGGCCTACATCTTCGGTGGGATCTGCCCGAAGCTCGGCAAGGCAGCAGCGTTGGTCATGCCGTGGTGCGACACATACGCGATGACCCAGCATCTGGCCGAAATTGCCCGCCATGTCGCCGATGACGCGCACGCCATCCTCATCATGGATCAGGCGGGCTGGCACATGTCCAACAATCTCGTCGTTCCCGGCAACATTACCATCCTGCCGCTCCCGCCGAAATCGCCGGAACTGAACCCGGTCGAAAATCTCTGGCACTTCACGCGCGAGAACTGGCTCTCAAACCGCGTCTTCAAATCATACGACGACATCGTCGACCATTGCTGTGATGCCTGGCGGAAACTCGAAAGCCAGCCTTGGCGCATCATGTCTATCGGACGCAGAGAATGGGCAAATGAGTTCTGATCAGTGAGGATGCGTATTAACCGCGATGCAATGTCCCACCGAATTCACTACCGACGCGCGACCTGCGAGACCTTACCGTTGAACCAACCCCCAAATGGTTATTGCCAATCCTGCATTGCGACCCCAGCCTTTGGGGACCATTCCAGCACGCCGACTGTCCGACCACGTTGCGGATCGCCGAGTAGAGCCAAGCCGTCGCGGAAGAGAGCATAGTTGTAGGCGTCTCTGGGTGTATCGCTGGATAAATCGTCATTGATCGTCCCGAAGCCAGCAGGGACGAATTCTGGCAATTGCAAGCTTGACGGAAAGCGCACGGCTTGAGGTCCAAGCATGTTAGTAAGCGCTTTCAAGAAAGCGATGCCCGCTCTCTCTTCTATTGCGAAGCAGCCCAGGTCGGGCCACCGCGTGGCGCGTGGGCGAAGTGTCGATCGAAGAATGGGGCGCCACTGGCGGGCATTGTCGTAGAAGTCGGCCCACCAATTGCGGAACGGGTCTAGCCACCACATGGCAGGTATGGATATGAGGAAATTTCGCCCCGCATATCGCAGTCGAAGGAATGCGATTGGGTTGGTATCAGGTGGAGCCGCCCGGTCCACGTTCCTTAACCAGTCGATCCAGTGGACCACCCGAGTGCCGCCCATCAGGAAGAAGTTCGACCGATGGGCCGCCAACGCGATAGGTGCGGAAACCCCATCACCCGAAGCGTCTTCGCTGGTGCCATTCGGCGGAGTGCCTCGTCCCGAACCGCCCGTACTTGAAATTTTGGTTTCCGAAACCCCGAGAAATGCTCCTGGCGTTCGGAGAGCGGAACCGAATGCAACACAATATCCATGAATCATGTCGCCATAGGGCGAAGGTTTCCCAAGGTAGGGTTTTACTTGTCGCAGGTACTTGTTTTGCGACGCATTGCGAATACTGCCGACCGTACTGCTATCAGAAAACGAACCACGCGCCTCGGCAAGGACGACGCCGTGACCGTTGGCACTTCCGCCATCATAGATAAAGTCTGCGTGAGGATCGAGAGCGGACGAAAGGCAAATCGCATTCGCACGCCAAGCATAACCCAGGGCATTCATATAGAGGTCGGTGATACCGCCACCTACTCTCGCAGCAAACAACGTACGCTCCGTATCGGCAAGGTGTGAAAAGTATTCTGAGAGGGAGAAAATCGAACCTTCCGCGATCATTGTCTCCAGCATTGGGAGGGTGCTTCTTTGCAAGGCATCGAGTACCTCGACCGGTGCATCATCACGCAGGGTTGCCGTTCGCGCGACTGCCGCGGCCAATGCAAAAGGCCCGAACTCGAGGTTCATCACCGGAGCCGGAGGACTGAAACCTTTAGCTAGAGGGCTTGGAACGTGTCCGTGAAGAACGTGGCTGGTAAGGCCCACTGTATGCTTCTCGCGCCAAAGTGCGGACGTCGCAACCAAGCCGCTCATCCGCGCCCCCTTGGTTCCGGGAACGCAGCCTCAAGCGCATCAGTATAGTCCTTGACGGAACCGCGGAGAACGTGGTCAGCCATTGCGACGAAAGTCTTGAGGCGCTCCCCATATCGGGCGTGCGGATAGCGATTACCACCTGCGACGATTGTCCGGATCAGGGTAGCGCGCATTCTCCCCTCCAAACCGGCACGGGAGAGAGAAGAGATGTCCGACAACACACAATCGTGGAGATAACCCGCAAAGGTATCGCCAATCCGGTCTGATAGAGCTACGGTTACCATGGCATTGCCGAGCGCTACGGCAGCGTCTGCCGGGATAGAACCCGATGAGAATTCTCCGTCGTTCGAAATCGCGGCATGTGGGGACGCCTTGTCGAGATGCGTAATATTGCGCACCCAATTGCCTAAGACATCGACGATTTCGTATATCAGGCGGGCGTTCCGAGTGGGGAATTCGGCGATCGAGTCGATGTTCTGGCCCGACGTATCGTATATCTCTTCCAGTTCGGTCACGAAGAGCGGCAGATAGAACAGCCACATATGATATGGCACACCTTGGCGCATGGCTTCAGTCACCATGATGTCGAAGTACCGGATACCGACAAAAGTCATGTCTCGCCATCGCTCGTCATCGAAATTGTCTGCGCGGTCGTTGAGATAGGCGGCATAGCCACTCTTTGCCCCGGCGCGGATCGTGTTGATGACCGCGTCGCCGACAGGTTTCCAGGCTCCGAGCTTGTGGGCGACCTCGGCATCACCGAAGAGAAACCGCAATAGGACATTCTCTTCCGGAATCGCGTAGCCACCTTTGGCCGCGAGATTCTGATTGTGTTCTATCTCCTGGTAAAGCCTGCTGCCGCTGTCAGCTATCAGATCCCCGAGGACCTTGTCAGAGAAGTCGAAGCGAAGCTGCAGCTTGATCGCCATGAGGTCCGGCAGAGCATCCGGCCGCATCGTGACGAGGAACTTTCTGAACTCCTCCGAGCGCAGCAGCAGACGTGCGATGTTCTCGGCGGCGACCTGGGCTTTATGGCCCGCCGGGACAATGTGCTTCACCCAGCGAATTCGACGCCGGAAACCCTCATAGATGCGCTTGCCATAGCCCGCTCTCGGCTGCTCTGGCTCATCCTCTTCCGCTCCAACCGGCTTGAACGTTCGGATTCTCTGGCGACGCAGCCAGTCTGCATTGGCCACCCAGTCGTGCGCCTTCTGCCGTCCCAAGCGCCGTTCAGCCACGGTTTCCATGAAGCCGAGATGGGGGCGAATGAAATCCAACAGTTCCGCAAAGCGATGCTCATAAAGCAAAGTCTGCACGATCTTGCCGATGGTCGCCAGGGAGCGCGGTCCCGGTTTCAGGAGGAAGTTTAGACCCCAAGCCAGGATCATCCAGACAAACACGACGAGGAAAGCGGCTTGAGGCGGCGTGAAGCTGCCATCCTTTGGGAAAACGAGCCAGGCGCAGGCTCCGGCGTTCGGCAATCGGCACGGTTGTCCCAAAAGCGAAAAGAACTCGAAGTAGAGAACAAGCGAGACTGCGAGAAGCGCCAAAGGAATCTGAACGGCAAGGTGCAACTGCGCGCGCAGTCGCGTCACTGGCGACACGATTGCGTAAAACGCGATGAAGAGCGCGAGAAAACTGAGGAAGCCGTCCAGAGTCACCGGGTTCCTCCCTTGCCACCCGGATATACGCTTAAGTCCGGAAAACCTTGGCAATCATCGCGTTCAAAGTCGATGTAGTCTCGAAAGACCGGGATCAGGGCGTCGGCCACAACCGGGGTGCACCCGGGAGATTGGCAAAGGATCACGTAATCGAACGGCTTGGCGGCCCGATAATCTTCAATCGACACCATCTGAAACGGTATTGGCGGTTCAAGGGCGTGCGGCAAAGCACGAACCTCTTCCTTTGAACTCGCGTCGCGGAGACGCGGGACGTACCGCAACTCCAGGACGCCACACGTGGTGTTGAATCCCCGGAAAAAGAAGGGCATGAGATCATCGCCGCTCTGCGCATGACGCACATAGGTAAGCGAACTCAGCCACCGGCACGCCAATGCGTATGAAAGATAGTTGGCCGGCGAAATACGCTCCATGCCATTCTGCGGGACAGCCGCGGCGCGCTCACTTGGGGCAAGGCCAAGAAGTTTTCCGCCGATTTCCATCCAGGATAGATCTCCCAAACCGGTCCCCAGATCCGAATGAGCGTCGATGTGGGTCAGCGTAATCGGAACGGCGCCGTTTTTGGAGAGCGCTTCCAAGATGGGAAATGCTTCATCGTGGTGGACGACATACCAACCTGTGGGTCGCTGAGCGGATGGATCGCGCTTCAATCCGCACTGGTCTTCGAGGAAGACCCGAAGTTGTGCCTCGTTCCAAGGGCGCGTCGTTGATGGTGCCCGAGGGTGCCGGTCGATTGAGCAGACGTCATCTAGGAATGTGTCGAGATCGATATCGGCGATGTTCAAGAGTTGTTTCCGTAGGTCGGGTATGTCCTGAAAATACTGTTGCTTAAGGGTGCAATTCTCAAGGGCGCGTTGATCTCGATCCGTGACAATGAAATGTTACCAACAGAATTTAGTCGGCAAGTACTGAGAGGGTCGAAGAATGAACGAACTACCGCCGATGCCGACTATTGATGGCATCCTGTCCGGCCTCATTGTCGAGGGGCAGGGCTATGAGTTCAAGGCACTCCTGAACCTGGATGATCAACGTGGGAAATCAAACTTCATTGATGATGTCGTGGCGTTCTTGAACGCTGGACCTGGGCACCTGATCGTCGGCGTGCATGAAAAGAGAGGAGTCTTCGCGCGCTTCGAGCCAATGGAGGGTGATCGCGATGCCCTACAACGCCGCATTACTTCAATCATTCAGGACAACATAGACCCCAAGCCATTGGGCGTTCATGTGAAGTTCCTCGACTTAGACGCGGGAGGGTTCATTCTGTGGCTCGATCTCCCTGACCATCGCCTGCGGCCGTATCAGAATAAGATTACCGGCGGCTTTTATTTACGCACCGGTGCGCAAAACACGCCGATCCCCCGTGACCAACTTCACGCGCTGTTTACGCCGTTCGAGAAGCTGGAAGCCGATACGGTACAGCTAATGGAGCGTGAGAATGCGGCTGTCGAGGCGCGTGACATCATGCAGAACAACGGCGCAACGCTGCATATCGCGATCGTGCCACAAGAGCATTATGAACGTGAGCGGGCGCCTTTCGATCCCGGGCGGGGTGTTCTGAAAATGATGCGCCATTATCACGGGGAGAGCCAGGGTCTTTTCAAGGGATGTGAAAATGGTGTCGAGGCACGGGACGTGACCTTTCAGGAGGGGCGCTCCGTCTCGCGGGTCTTCATCGGCGATGACTGGCTCGTGCACTCTTATGTCTCCCATCCATTCTCGGTTCGGGAGGGAGAGGGACGACTGACGGTACACGAGTTTCGCAAGGAGTTCGCCCGGCATTTGCGAGATATCCAGCTCATCCTGGACGATTCAGGCATCCGAGGACCATATGGGGTTCTTCTCGCGGTGAAGAATCTGCGCCGCAATCCAAAACTCGAGTGGGCCTTCCCCAATGCCAGCGCTGCCAGTCTCGGTCGGCCGATGCGCGTTGAGCGCGTGGATGAACAAGGTCTCGTTGATCGGTTCTATGACAAGGTCAGAAGTGTTTCGGTCTATGGCCGCTGACGATCGCGTCTCGTGCGCCATTGACGAATCGCAGCGGTGGCGCAATTCTTCTTGATGGACCGTGGTTCCGAACCTGTCGCCAAGTTAAAAGCCGCGCTTATCTTATAGGATTGCACGCCGAATCCCATCCCTCGGCTGCTGATTAAATGGCGTCCAGCTGCCGAAGCGATGAGGTTTCGCCATGCATTTACTCGTCCATGAATCCGATCTACCGTCCATCAAGGAAAGCTTGAGAAAGGCGCATCCTGAAACACGTCCGACGTACCGCATGGAGGCGGCTGCGAAAGGCTTCGGTTTCTTTACTTATGCCAGCTTCCTGACCTTACTGAAAACCGGCGCCCTGCAGGTGAGCATCAACGACCAGGCGTATTGTTCCAGTCTGAATTTGCCTGCAGTCTTGGACGGCGACAGGCACGCTCGTTATCTTTCTCGTGCGGTCGCTCGGGCTATGCTTCGCAAGGTGCTTGTGGAGCATCCGGAGCTCACGCTACGGGGCTTCGATTCAATCTGGCAGGGCGGTCGCGATGAGTTGCGCAAGACGAAGGATGAGCGTGAAGCTCTTTTCATGGAGAGACGACGCGAAGCCTACGAGGGCGACTGGGCTGCAGACCAGTTCGAATTGGCGCTGATTTTCCTTTCACGGCAGAACAGAATTAAATCGCTCAATCGTCAGATGGGAAGTTACGGTCTGAAGCACCGTGCTGAAAACCTGTCACGGACATTCGGTCTGTTTACGCATCTGGGGAACTATGTTTCCAATGGAATGCTTATTGCCGCGGCCTACGCGACAGGCTTCACCGTCAAACGCTCCGCATTCGAATCTTACAATGCTTATCTGAACATTTCCATGCAGACGGTGAACGCGTCACGCGGCTGGGAAAGAAACTCACAGGAGGAGAATCGCGCAATCGTCCTCTCTATGTATGCGGCGCCAGCGATTGCAAGAGCTGCATAGGTGTGAAAGTCGGCGGGGAACCGAACCGACACGCTTTCCGCTTGTCGCTGCCATTCCTGTTATTCCGACTGGAACAATGATGCTTTCTTGGACCTCGCATGCGTGCCATGCGGGGTCGGTGCTTCGGCTTGCATTGTCGCAATGTGGGCAATCATGAGGTTAGCGGCTCTCCTCAAGGCCGCGAACGGAGTCCTGGGGGCTGTCTCGGTCGACACCCCCGTGGGATCGGCCGCACGTTCCCACTGAACTTAGGGTGTTAATAGCTATCGGCTTTACACCATGATCTCGTTTTCAGCCGCGATCTCGGTCTCAATTCGCGTCTTGGCAGCAACGACCCCACTATAGAGATCGATGTCAACGCCGGGCGCCTTTAAGGTGACGACCAATGAATAGCGTGTCTTGCGATTGACAATGTCTTTGGAGGCGCGGCTGCGCCACCAGCCAAGGACCGGCTTCACGCAAAGCAGCTCGCGGCTCAATAACTCTGCCGCAGGGCCGGTCCAAACATCGCAATGCAACGATCCGGCTGAAATGCTGCTTGGTCCAAGCATCCACCTGGCATCGTCGGGATGACTCGGCGCTCGCGCACCATCCTCGCGCTCGGCGGCGTTGACCCGCTGCTTGAAACGGCTAGCAAGCTCGCCTCTGCGCTGCAGAGCCTTCTGTCAGAGACAGCGAAGCGGCGTATCCAGAATTGCGGAACGAAGTGATGCTTGCGGCGGCGTGTTGGTCACGGTTCTTCAAGGAAGGAGCTGGCATGGCTGTATTTCGGGCGTCATGAACGTCAGCGCGCGTCGAGCACGGGTGGCGGCGACATGGAGGTTGAAGCGGGCAGAGAGTCCTAGCAAATTGCAATCATACCACGAGAAACTCGCGCATGAGTAACGATTCGGACAGGAGCGCCTTCGTCAAAAACTGCTCAAGAATCCGTTGCATAATGCCGCCGGCAAGCTAACCATGACGAGAACTGAACTTCACATAAACTCGGAATTATGTGAGATAGGAATAGCTTGCATAACTGCTGTTGCAGCCCTCAAATATTGCCAATTCAATCAAGTAGTTAACCGACCTTGTGCAATGGGCCGACGGTTCGAGTCCTTTCAAGAGCGGGCATCACTAGCTCTCTCTGAGTGCCCAAACACTTGCTGCAGATCGGCTTGGTTGAGCGTCTCTCGTTCGAGAAGCAGGCGCGACATCGTTTCCAGGACGTCCCTGCGCTCCTCGAGCAGCCGGACGGCACGCGCGAAGGCCTCTTCCACGATGTGCTTGACCTCCTCGTCGATAGCGGCGGCGGTTTCGTCGGAATAGCCCCGCTCCTGCGGCCCGTAATAGGGCTGGTCCGTTGCCAGGAAGGAGCGGCGGTCCTTCTCCAACGCGACGTGCCCCAGGCGCTCCGTCATGCCGTAGCGGGTGACCATCGCCCGAGCGATGTCCGTCACCTTCATCAGGTCGTCGGCGGCGCCCGTCGACAGATGGCCGAAGACGATCTTCTCCGCCGCGCGGCCGCCGAGCAGCACGGTCATCTTGTTCTCCAACTCCTCGCGCGTCATCAGGAAACGATCTTCCGTGGGCGCTGGATCGTGTAGCCCAGCGCGCCGATGCCGCGCGGGATGATCGAAACTTTGTGTACCGGATCGACGCCGGGCATGGCCATGGCGACGAGCACATGACCGATCTCGTGATAGGCAACGATCTCGCGTTCCCTGGGATTGAGCAGCCGGTTGCGTTTCTCGAGGCCGGCGACGATGCGCTCGACGGCATTGTTGAAGTCTTCCATGGCCACGGCATCCGCCTTGCGGCGCGTGGCGAGCAATGTCGCCTCGTTGACGAGATTGGCAAGGTCGGCGCCGGTGAAACCCGGCGTGAGCGCCGCGATCTCATCCGGCGAGACGTCGGGTGCAAGCTTCGCCTTCGTCAGGTGCACGCGGAGGATTTGAATCCGGCCTTCCTTGTCAGGCCGGTCGACCAGAACCTGCCTGTCGAACCGGCCGGCGCGCAGCAATGCGGGATCGAGTATTTCGGGCCTGTTCGTCGCGGCAAGCAGGACGAGGCCGCTCGACGCATCGAAGCCATCGAGTTCGACCAGGAGCTGGTTGAGCGTCTGCTCCTTCTCGTCGTGCCCGCCCGACATCGGACCGATGCCGCGCGCCCGGCCGAGCGCGTCGAGTTCGTCGATGAAGATGATCGCCGGCGCCTTTGCGCGGGCCTGTTCGAACAGGTCGCGCACGCGCGCGGCACCCACGCCGACGAACATTTCCACGAATTCGGAGCCCGAAATTGAGAAGAACGGAACGCTCGCCTCTCCCGCGACGGCCCTCGCCAGGAGCGCCTTGCCTGTGCCGGGCGGGCCAACGAGAAGGATACCCTTCGGCATGCGCCCGCCCAAGCGGCCATAGCCCTGCGGATCCCTGAGGAAATCGACGATTTCCTTCAATTCGTCCTTCGCCTCGTCAACGCCGGCGACATCGTTGAAGGTCACGCCCGTAGCGGTCTGGACATAGACCCTGGCCTTGGTCTTGCCGATCTGCATGAGCCCGCCTCCGACGCCGCCGCCCATCCGCCGGAGCATGAAGATCCATATGCCGGCGAAAAGCGCGACGGGAACGATCCAGGACAGGAGATCGCGCAGGAAGGTGCTCTCGATCTGCCCCGTTACAACCACGCCGTGTTCCTGCAGGTCGCGGGCAAGGTCGGGCTCGACGCGCGTGGTGACGAACATCGGCCGATCCCCCACCGGCTGCTTGAAGCGGCCCTGGATGAAGCGATCGGACACAGATACCTCGGCGATCTGGCCTTCCTTCAGGTATTTCTCGAATTCGCTGTAGGGAATCTAGACGACTTGTGTCGCCGTCGCGAAGAGATACTGGAAAAGCATCAGTCCGAACAGGGCCGCAGCCCAGTACCAGATATTGAACTGTGTCTTCCTGTTCATCTCCATGGCTGTCCATCCTCTAATCGGGCGTTTCCACTAAGCGTCGGTGTGTGGCTTGTCCAGGACCTTTCCGATGCACCGGCCCCGCAGATCGAGACCAGTCAAAGAAGCAGGCCCGCGCAGTGCGGGCCTGCCATGAGTCATGCATGAGAGAAGGGCTTGTTTGTGGTAAACCACAAGCTGGCCGCGGCAATGCCGGCAACCACGATGCCGATCACCACATGCGAAGCCGTTGCAGCGCCGAGATCGGAAAAGCTGAGGATCCAAGGCGCGACGATTGCCCAAAGGCCGAGCGCGAGGTTGGCCCATTCCTCATACTCCCGGAACGCGACGACGGCTGTGGCTGCGATCACCGCGACCGCCGCGCCGACCAGCCATGCGTTCCATGCCGCGGACGCTTCGTTCGAGAAGCCGAGTAGCCACGGGCTGACGGCGAGAGCGAGGCCGGCAACGATATTGGCGATATCGAAAGCCGTGCGATTTTCGAAGAGTTTCATCGTTCATTCCTCCTTTCGGTTGGGTTGCGTCATCAGTGAACCGTCTCCCGCGCGCGGGAGGCGGGTGCGGCGGCGGCAGTTTCGCGGCTGTCGCCGCCAAGCCGGGGAACGGGAACGAGTTGGGGAAGGGATTGCTTTGCGTCCTGTACGGGAAGAAACGGCGCCAGTTCGTCCCGTCTGAACAGACCGGCCGCAATCTCTCGGAGCGCCAGGTCGACCATGTTGGCCTTGCGCCTGTCGAGCCTCGGTTCGGCGCCGCGGTTAAGCGCCCGACCGCGCGCGGCAGCGGCAAGCGTCAGGGCGAACCTGTTCGGCAGAACCTTCTCGCAATCGAAGACGACATGTGGATCCATCCTTGCACCTCATGCTGCTTTTTGTGTGACTTGATTATCCTGGCCGGCAGCAGTCTCACGCTCCAGCGAAAGCAACGCCTGCTCGACCTCGTGGAGGCGGGACGGCCGTCTGTTCTCGGGCATGCCTTCGTTGGTCGCCTGATCGATCAGATATTCCGTCCAAGCCCAGTTCATGAGGATCGACCGCTTGGCCTCCAGCGTCAGCCCCCGATCACGCACCACGCCCATCGGTGTTGCCCAGCTTTCGGGACCGGAGGGATCATTGCGGTTCGCCGCACCGTCGAGAGCCCGGCCATAGCTGTCCTGAAGGCCCGAGAGCCCGAGGCGGTCGAGCGTCGCGTCTGAAAACGCACCGGTCGAATTGCCGTTCGGCGCAAACGTCGTCCTGAGGTTCCGAGGAAGGCTTTTTTTGCTCTGTCCGCTCGGCTTACGGATGACGTAGTTCAGACCTTGACGCTCGGCATAGTGGATCGCCGATTTCAGCGTCGGAAAGCTGAGCTCGACCTGGGTCAGCGTGTCGTCGCCACCGGTATAGCCCATGAGTGGTTCGATGAAGGGCACGGTTCGCCGCTCGAAGACGAGACGCCACGCCTTCGTGCGCGCGTTGTCCGAAGCCGTCACAGAACGCGACGGCTTGTAGATGCGGGCGACCGCGTCGTCCGGGAAGACCGAGCGGCCCATCGAAAGCGGTTTGCACCGGTTGTCGTTTGAAGGCGCGGCTTGCGGGATATTTGCTTTCGTCGTTTCAGATACGTATGTAAGATTCTCCATTGTTCATCCCTCCCTTATATGGCGAAGGATGCCGCCGGTGACGGCCAAACGGCCCGCCGCCAGCGGCTATCATGCGTCAGCTCTTAATGGCGATGCGCTTGACCTGCGACTGCGCCTTCTCGCTCTTGGGCAGGATCACGGTCAGCACGCCGTTCTTCGACCGCGCATCAACCTTGTCGTCCTGCACTTCATAGCCGAGCGGAATGCGGCGCTCGAAGCGGCCATAGAAGCGCTCGGAGAACTGCCTGTCCTTGTCCTCTGTTTCGGAGCGCTTTTCGCCCTTCAGCGTCAGCACACCGTCGTTCAACAGCACTTCGACGTCCTTCTCGTCAAGACCGGGAACCTCGGCCGTCACTCTGATTTCCTTCTCGCCGTCGGAAATCTCGACGTTCGGCCAGCTGCCGCCAAAAGCGGAGAAGCTGCCAAGGGATGGCAGACCGGAGCCGAAGCCGCGGAAAACATCGTCGAACAGGCGGTTCACCTCACGGTGCAGCGACAGGAACGGGTTGCGTTCGCTGTCGCGATAAATGCTTGGGGCTTGATCGCCATTGTTGCGGCCCCACGGGATCAAATCACGGACACTCATTTTTCTCTCCTTTCATTCGTTCGATTGGCAAGTTGTCCCGCCAACGCCGGGCTTATCGCCCGCCTCCGTGCACAAAGTGCGCTGAAGGAAAGCCCTCAGGCGGCCTGCTTCCCGGCCCCGATCTGCTTCGTCTCGGCCTTGGGCAGCGCCTCGTCGGCCGCGATCTCGATCTGGCGCGGTTTCATTTCCTCGGGAATCTCGCGCTTGAGATCGATTGTCAGCAGTCCGTTGACGAGGTTGGCATGAACGACTTTCACATGGTCGGCCAGCTCGAACCGGCGCTGGAAAGTGCCCCCAGCGATGCCGCGATGCAGGTACTCGGCCTTGTCCTCGCCAGTCTTCTGACCGGAGACCATGAGCATGTTCTGCTCCTGCGTGATGGTCAGATCATTCTGGCTGAAGCCGGCCACCGCCATGGTGATGCGGTAGTTGTCCTCGCCAGCCTTGGCGATATCGTATGGAGGCCAGTTGTCGATGGTCTCGACGCGGCTCGCAGCTTCGAGCGCGTTCAGCATCCGGTCAAAGCCGATGCTCGACCGGAACAGGGGAGAAAAGTCGAGAGTGGGTCTCATAGCCACATCCTCCTTTTGAAGCAACATGGGTACAAGCATGCCACCGGACCACTGTCCGGCGCCGCCGGCTCCGTTTCGGCAGCCGGCAAAAATGATTTGGGAGCCCTCGTTTCTGGTTTCAAGAGGTTTCTGTCGCATTCGAGCTGTATTAATGGCGTGCAGAATCGCGGTGCATTTTCAGAGGCTTGACAATTGCTGACCGTGAACGTCAGGATTTTTTATCGCTACTCTTGTGATATCGACTGCGCTTACATCCTTGGCGCGGGTCGTTAAAGCCGCTCAATTCGCACGGCGCGAACAACGATATATTCTTGCGAAAGTCGTCGCTCGAGTTCTCGGCGGTACTGGGTCCACCATGGACGGTCGAGATCGTCCGTCATCACCTCGACCACAACGATATTGTCGCGTTCGAGGTCTCCATTGTTGTCCCACAATCCCTCGGCCGGCGAATTCAAATGAAGCGTGACGCCACCAAAGCGGGTCGTCAATTCCGACCTAACGGTGTCGAGTATCCCTCGATCGAGATTTTGCGTCACCGGCAGCAAGAGTTCAATCAAACATGCCATTTTGAGCCTCCGGCACGATGGAAGTCCAACGTCGGCGGCCGGCTTCCGTTCCTGAGATATTGCAACGCCAACCTGCCGCCCTAGCTTCCGATTGAACTACAAGGCCGGGGCATCTCTGTTATGGGAGGCGGAGATGGATATTGATCAGATTTGGGAGCTCGAGCGTCGCTTCTGGCTGGAGGGCGTTTCGGTTTACGACGCACATCTTCATCGTGATGCGTGCATAATCTTTCCGGGAATGGGAATCCTCGATCGTGCCGCAGTGCTCGACAGCTTAAGCGACGCCCCGCGCTGGACCCACGTGGACATGTGCGGCCGCCAGGTCGTCGACGCTAGGGAGGTGATTTTTATAGCCTATGTGGCTATCGCGCGGCGCGGCGATAGCCAACCTTATCGCGGGTTCTGTGGTTCGACATACATCCGAAAGGGCGGCGAGCCGATCATGATTGCGCATCAGCAGACACCCATGGATTAGTTCCGAAGGGACTCGGTAAGAGTAGGAGAGCCCCGCCTGAGAATCGCTTTTTGCTTACCCAATCGCCTCGGTGTTGCTGTGCATAGGTTTTGATCGTTTTTGATGGGCGCGGCGCTGAGCTGAACTCAGGGGGACATTGAGCGTTTCGGGCGACCGGTCCGACGAGGCGTGGACTATGACGACCGCCGAGAGAGACACCCCAACCTTTCGAGGTCCGCTCAGGTCGTTTCCTTGTTTTCATTCCGCCGGCATTTGCGGCATAATCCGGAGAGGCCGCAATCGCAGCCTCCCCTATATTCTCCGCTCACGCGGTGATGCGGCCGCCGCCCGACCCCGGCTTGATCATCCATGGCTGAACGCTCGGTGCTTTTACCAGGATGCCCTTCCTCTTCGCGAACGATCGAATGGCGTCACGTGCAACCTTCAATGGCTTGTGTCCGTCCCATGCCATGTAGCAGGTCTTCAAGGTGACCTCGTGAACGAGGTCGCGATCGTGTTCAGGCCATTCCTCCAGAACATCGATCGCGTCTTCAAGACCGGTGATTTCGCGGATCAGCTCCTTGCGTTCCATCAGATAGACCGGCCGATCAAATACCTTCGAGTTCATCTCTACCTCACTGAAAACGTTGGTGATCAACAAGGGTGGCGCCCAGAATCGAACACCATCAAAAATCTATTTTCGGCGTTTTCCGGTTTCAAGAGGGGTGGCGAAAGCTCCTCTTACTGGGCAACCGACAATGTCGATAATCCAGGCATTGGCGTTTCAACGACAATCAATCCACCGACGAATTTGATCTCTCGCAGGCTGTTTCCCATATTGCGGCAAAGCTCTCTCGATGAGGAGGATCGATATGCCCATGACTTCCAACGACGTCATCGCCATTCTTGGTCCCACTGACCAAACCCTCGTTGCCGACATCATCGCATCGGGGGCCACGCAGGCCGAACTCGCCGAGGCTCTCGCCTGGGCGAACAACGACGAAGCCCTGATGGGAGAGGGGCGCCGGCTGCCGACGGGCACGGTCGCCCTGCTGATCGACCTGCTGGATGCCGAGGAAGAGCAGCCGGAATAGGCGGCGCCGCCATCCTACAAGGTGGTGAGGACCCTGATATCGCCCTGGCGGTCGAGAACTTCCACGACGACCTGCGCGCCGGAGCGGCGGACCTTTACATTCGCGAAATTGTCGCCGATCGACAGGCGCCGCAGTGTCACCTCGTCGAGGAAGGACGGCAAATGCGGCTCGTTGAACGCGACCTGCCGCGCATGTGGGTCGAAACCCAGTCCAAGGCACGACTGCAGCAGCAGAAGCGGCGCCGCCGCAGCCCAGGCCTGGGGCGAGCAGGCGACGGGATAGAAGGTGGGGCCTTGCGCGCGGTATCGCGGCAGCCCGCAGAAGAGCTCCGGAAGCCGGCGCAGGTCGATATAGGTCGATGCTGCGAACAGGCCCTCGAATATCCGCGCCGCCTCGGCCCGGTAGCCGTAGCGGGCAAGCCCGCTGGCGATCAGCGCGTTGTCGTGCGGCCAGACCGAGCCGTTGTGATAGCTCATCGGATTGTAGCGCGCTTCCGTCGACGCTACGGTGCGGATGCCCCAGCCGCAGAAGGAGGATGCGCTCATCAGCGTCCGCGCGAGTTGTCCTGCCCGTTCGGGATAGGCGATGCCGGTGAACAAGGCATGGCCCGCATTCGATGCGCGCACCCGGCAGGGTCGTTTGTCGCCATCGAGCGCCAGCACATAGGTGCCAAGTTCCTCGTCGAAGAAGCGCAGGTCGAAGGCGCGCCGCAAACCTTCGGCGCGCGCCCGGAAAGTGGCGGCGTGTCCGGGTTGGTCGAACGCACGGTATATCTCCGCGGCTGCCTGCCAAGCACCGTACACATAGGCCTGCATCTCGGCGATTGCGATCGGGCCGCGGGCGAGGCTACCATCCGCATGGAAGACGGAATCGTGGCTGTCCTTCCAGGCCTGGTTGATCAGCCCTTCTTCGGTAAGCCGGCCATACTCGAAGAAGCCGTCGCCGTCGCGGTCGCCATACTCGTCGATCCACGCCAGCGCTGCCTCGATATGCGGCAGAAGAGGGCGGATGGTCGCAAGGTCACCGGTTCGCTTGAGATACTCGCCCGCCAGCATCACGAAGAGCGGCGTGGAATCGACGCTGCCATAGTAACGCCGGAAGGGAATCTCGCCGAGTTCGGCCATTTCCCCATAGCGGACTTCGTGGAGGATCTTGCCTGGTTCGGCATCCGAGGCCGGGTCGATCGCAGTTGCCTGATTGACTGCAAGATGGCGAAGAACGCCTTGGCCGATCGCCGGATCGAGCCAGAGCGTCTGGAGCGCGGTGATGAGTGCGTCGCGGCCGAAGACCGTGCTGAACCAGGGGATACCGGCGTAGGGGTAGGCGCCCTCCGGCGTATCGGTGACGAGCGTATAGAGGTCGGAGACGCTTCGCCGCGCCAGTTCATTGAAAATCTCGTTGGACGTAGCGATGGAGGCTGCCCGCGAGGAGGAGGCGCGCAGCGCCCGCCGTGCATCGCGCAGGGCAAGGAAGAAGGACAGGTGGTTGGGCGAGCAAGCCTCGACGGGATCGCAGGCGATCTCGATGAACAGCGAGCGTGTTTCGTGCGGTGCAAGGTGAAGATCGTAGATGACGAGATCGTCGCGCAGCGTGTCCGGGGGGGGATCGAAGCAGAGCCGGGTCGCCCGCTTGCGGCCGTCGAGGCCGATATAGGAGAGGAGGACATGGTTATCTTCGACCCTCGCCGGCAGATGGCGTCCCTTGCGGGCTCGGACCGTTCCGCGAACCTCGAAAAGATCCGCGAAATCGGCTGCGAAGTCGATTTCCAGCCGTACTCGTCGCGGCCGTTCGTCGTAATTGCGCACGCTCAGCCGCTCGTAGCAGTGCGCCTTCCATAGGAAACGGGTCCTGCGCAGATGAATGAGGTCATGTTCGAGTGCGAGTTTTCCGTTCTCGTCAAAGAGGTCCGGATTGGTGAGATCGCAGGTCAGCGTCGCATTGTCGTCGCGTAGCGTCGACGATAGCAGCAGCGGCCGCCTGCCGTCGATGGCGAGATAGAAGTGGGAGAGATATCGCGTGTCGCGATGAAACAGGCCATCCGGGCCGTTTTGCCCGGACAGCGCATCCCCATTGTGGTCGAACACGGCGAAGGTGTCGCCATGCTTCAGGGTTCGTGGCCGTCGCTCCTGAAGGGAGGTGGCCGCAGGAACGAGGAATTGAGCAGCCGGCGGCTTCTGGTCTGCCGATTCCGAACCAAGTTCGCCATTGCGCAAAGCAACCGACATGACGTCCTCCAAGCTTCAGGCGACGATCTGAAGATCGGCGGCGTGTCCGTTGGCCCGGTGCCGCGCCGAAACGGTACGAAGAGCCGGCAGCCGACGATAAATGTCGAGATAATCCCGTGCCATCCTTTCGGCCGTGAAGCGTTTTTCGAATGCCGTCCGTACCTTGCGCCGGTCGAGCCTGAGGACGCGGTCGATTTGCACGATCCCTTCTTCCATGCTGTCGATTAGGACGCCGGAAACGCCGTCATCGATGACTTCCGGCACGGAGCCACAGCGGAAGGCGAGGACCGGGGTGCCGCAGGCCATGGCCTCGATCATGACCAGCCCGAACGGTTCCGGCCAATCAATGGGGAAGAGGAGGGCGGCCGCGTTGCCGAGGAAGTCGGCCTTCTGGCGCTCGTTGATTTCGCCGATGAACTCCACGTTGGGATGGCGTCTCACCATCGGCTCGATCACGCCGTCCCAATAAGCCTTGTCGGCA
>Ga0182738_1001949_pt1:0-2500 | contig 25046 bp, 14 predicted proteins | sample eDN5th30CBELigMG_FD_128876 | JGI IMG/M metagenome (GOLD analysis project Ga0182738, IMG submission 128876) | Enriched Miracle-Growth compost microbial communities from Emeryville, California, USA - eDNA 5th pass 30_C BE-Lig MG (version 2)... ...
GGAGAAAGGCGGGGCGGAGAATAGCGGGCTGTTCGGCCCCCGGCAAGGGCAGTTGGATTTTGGCTCAAGTTTGCCCAGGCAGTTTGCCGAGGGGGGCCAATTTTGCCGGCAATGCGCGCGTGAAATGGCTACACGCCTACGTGCCACCGCTCTGTGAGCCGTGCGCAAAGGACGAGCGCCGAAAGCCTGAAACGCCAGCGAAGGAATGTGCGCCGACACACATCTCCCGGTCCGTATTGCGGACACTACGAGCCGGTTTTACGCGGCCCGGCGCTGCGAGGGGGCCGGCTCATTGGCGGCTGATACCGGCACGCCGTCGCGGGCCACGATCCGCACCTGGCCATCCCGGGCTACGCGGTAATGAATCCCGCGCCAGACCACGCTGCGGCCAAAGCAGGCACACACCAGCCCGATCCAATTGGCCAGGCCGATGACCGGTCCGCACAGCAGGTCGAACCAGCGGCTTGCCCGCAATTCGCGGCTTAAATGCGGAACCGTGTACGACACGATCCGCTGCCGCTGCCAGTTGCAGAACAGATAGCCCGCATAGAGGACCGCGCACATGGAGAGCGGCATCCAGGCCCAGGCGGCACCCGTGGCGGCGCCGGCGATCCCGGCAACCAGGTTCCCCCAGAAAGCGAAGGTGGCCACGGTCGAAGCCGCCAGCCCTACCCACCACCACAGCGGCGCATAAAAGCGGATCATCTTGTCCTGGCGGCGCATGAACTCAAACGCCTGACTGACGCTGTAGTCGCATGCCGAGGCCACCGTGCAGCCCGGTTCGTACTCGATCCGGTGCTTGGCTTTTCGCAATGCGGCGGCGGCCACCACGTCGTCGCTCAAGGTGCCCGGCCAGGCGGGACGCAGCAAGTTGAGGAACACCTCGCGGCGAATCGCCCACGAGCCGCCCCAAATCGGGTGCATGCCGCCGGACCCGTAGATCGACAGGATGTACGTGTTGATGCTGGCCAGGATCAGATTAGGCAGCGAATTGCGCTGCGGCACCAGGCAGCGGTAGCCGGTCGTGGCTGTGACCTTGGGATTGTCCAGCCGGCGAACCAGCAGTCGCAGCCAGCCGCGGCGGGGCCGGGCGTCAGAATCGACAAACGCCAGATACGCCACCTCGTCATCGGTGGCATCCACGCCGGCCAGCAGATTATGAATCTTCTGCCCGCAGTTCTCGGCCCGGCCGGCTACGATCAGCCGCGCGGTCACGCCGGGATACTGTCGCATCAGTTTGTGAATGGTGTCACAGGCGGGGTCGTCGGCTGCCTCAACGATGAACAGGATTTCGTAATTCTCATAATCCTGCTCAAACAGGCAGCGGAGGTTGGATTCCAGTTCCAGGTCCAACCCTTTGCAGGGCGACAGCAGTGCTACCTTAGGGCCGCGGGTGCTGCCGCGGTCGTCGCGCAGTCGCTTGGGCACAAACCGGCGATTCTCCCACACCTGCAAGTTCATTAAGAATATTTGCAGCAGGGCATATCCGCAGAACGCCACGTAACCCCAAAACAACAGGCTGCTCATCGGCCCCGGGCTGCCAAGCCCGCTCCCTGAGAAAACGCATCATCCCACATCTACCGCAGGGCCTGGGACCATAGCGGCTTGCCGGGACCGGTCAAGAGAAGATGGGGGAGGCGGCAGCACGCACCGTGGCCACCTACCCTGCCCCGCGTGTCATGCGGAGTTTGCAAGCGAGCCTGCTAGCCCTGTGGCCGGTAGCTGGCTTTGCCGGGAATTTCCGTGCGAATGGCCACCAGCAAGTCGGCGCAGGTAACGTACAGCGTCCGCAGATCATCGCCGCCAAAGGCGCAGTTGGTCACGGTATCCACCGGCGTTTCGCGGAACGCCAGCAGCTTGCCTTCTGGCGAAATAACGTGGATGCCCGGCCGCGTATCAAGCGTTTCGCTCGTCTTGCGCGTTTTGTGCAGGCCGGCCGCCACATACAGGTTGCCTTGGGCGTCGATGCACATGCCGTCGCCGCTGCGGCCCGGGTAGAAGTCGATTAACACCCGTTCGTTGCTCAGGTTGCCATCGGCCGCCAGGTCGTAGGCCCGGATGTCGCGATGATGATCGGCCTCGGGATGGGCTTCGATCAGGTACAGCGTTTTGTCATCCGGCGAGGTCACGATGCCGTTGGGCATGTGAATCTGCGGCCAGGCCAAAAGCTGCGTGACCTTGCCATCAGGATCGACGCGGTACACGGCGTTCACGTTGCCCTGGTTGGGATCTTTGGTGCCCGGCCGCGACGTGAAGTAAATGCGGCCCTGGCCGTCCAGGCACAGATCGTTGGGGGTGGCGAAAGGGAAGCCGTTGTACTTGTCGGCCAACACTTCGATGGCGCCGGTCTTCAAATCGTTGCGGGTAATCCGCCCTGCCCCGCCTTCGCAACACAGCAGGCGTCCTTGCGGATCGAAGTACAGGCCATTGGTCTGGTTGGTGTTGTCGCGGAAGACTTTGAGTTGCTTGGTGGCCGGTTCCCAGCGGAGGATCTTGCTCA
>Ga0182738_1001949_pt1:7500-25046 | contig 25046 bp, 14 predicted proteins | sample eDN5th30CBELigMG_FD_128876 | JGI IMG/M metagenome (GOLD analysis project Ga0182738, IMG submission 128876) | Enriched Miracle-Growth compost microbial communities from Emeryville, California, USA - eDNA 5th pass 30_C BE-Lig MG (version 2)... ...
CTTCCCCACTGCTTCCGCCTCTGCTGTCAGCCCGAAATTGGGGGAATAACTGCTCCGATACAGGGCGAATCATTGGATACGCCGGGTGCGTCGAAACGCCGCAATCGGCCGGCAAATAGTTGAATACTGGCGCGGCAAAGCATACAACGGAATTGTTGTCAACGGGGCGTTCTTACGGCACAATGGACGGGGCGACTTTTCCCGCTGCGCGCAGGGGGTGTCTACGCTGCATCACAGCAGTTTCCCTTTGCTGGCCGGGCGCTGCACTGCCCTCCCCATGCGGTGCGTGTGGACGTTCACAATTTCCACGTAGGTGAGCCGCTCAAGCGGACGGCTGAGTGCGGCATAACCCGCGGGTAAGACGCGTTTCGGGCAGCCTTTAAGTAATCAGACGAATACGATCGGCGTAGCAGTCGAGGAGACGTTCCTATGAGCGATGCTTCGGACACCCGCCAAGCTGGTGAGGGTTCCGCCGTGCGCCGGCGACCAGGTCCGGACAAGACCGGCGCCAACAAACCCGCGGCTGACAAGGCGGGCGCCGAGAAACGTCCTGCCGCGCCCGCGCCGGGTGCTGCCGCGCGTCGTGGTGCCGCCGCGCAAGGTGCTGCTGCGCCGGGCGCCGCGCCAGGCAAGCCGGGCAATGGCAAGCCTGCCGCTGCCAATGGCACCGCGCCCAAGGCTGCCGCTGTTGCGCCAACGGCTGGCAAGGCCGCTCCTGCGGCGGCCCCCGTTCCGCCTATCGAAGAACTCGAAACGAACAGCTATCGCAACATCTTTGTGATGGCCGGGGCGATCTCCACCTCGCTGATTGTCCACCTGGGCGTGATCATCATGCTCGGGTTGATCTTCGTGGTGGTGGAGGTGGTGAGCGATCCGCCCCAGTTCGAAGCGATCACCGAACGCGAACAGGAAGTGGTCACGCAGATCGTGGACAACTCCACGGTCGCCTCGACCAATATGTCGGCTCCCAGCCAAAGCGTAGCTGCTGCGAACGCCGGCCACAGTAGCGCTCTTTCGTCGTCGGTTGACCCGCCGGCGCTGGAGACCGAGGTCGCTCCCGAAAGCGAGATCTCCGTCAACGTCGGCGCGCTGCAAATGGTCCAGGGCGTGCCCACGGCCAACTTTAGCGCGGATCTGCCCGATGGCACCCCCGGCGATCCACAATCGGTCGTCGATAGCGTCGATGAGGCCATGGACCGCATCACGCAAGAAATCTTGAACATGATGGCCAAGAACAAGGTGCTGGTCGTCTGGTTGTTCGACGAATCGGAAAGTATGAAGGACGACCAGCAGGAGATTAAGCTCAAGATCGAGCGGGTGTATCAGGAACTCGGCCTGATGGGCAAGACGAAGGGTGATATCCTGATGACCGGCGTGGCTAGTTATGGCAAAGACCTGCACATTCATAGCCAACAGCCGACTACGGACCCCGAAACCGTTCGCACGTACATCGATCAGGTGCCGATCGACGAGTCCGGCGAAGAGCAGATGTGCTTCGCCATCGGCAAGACGATCAATTACTTCAGCAAGTTCGCTCGTGGCCGCCAGATGGCCGTGATCCTGGTGTCCGACGAATCCGGCGATCCGACCACCAACTATCAACTGCTTGAGCCGACCATCGCCGAGGCGAAGAAGGCCCGCAGCCGCATCTACGTGCTGGGCCGCGAAGCCGTGTTCGGCTACCCGTACGCTTACATGCGGTGGACGGATCCCAAGACGAAAATCAATTACTGGCTGCGAATCGACCGCGGTCCGGAATCGGCTTTCGTCGAGCAGCTGCAAACCAACGGTTTCTGGCGGCGGTTTGATGCCCACGCCAGTGGCTTTGGTCCTTACGAGCAAACCCGGTTGGCCCGCGAGACCGGCGGCGTGTTCTTCATGCTGCCTAGTCCAGAAGTCAACCTGGTGCAGCGAGACGACCGCAAGTACGCCCTGGCCAGGCTACGGCCGTACATGCCGAACCTGGAGGATCGCCAGAGCTATACCCGCGAGCGTGACAAGACCGAGATGCGTCGGACGCTGTGGAAGGTCATCAACGACCTGAACCCCTGGCAGAACGACGTGATCAATATGCGGGAACATTACTCGATGGACGAGGCGGAGTTCCGTCAACAGGCCATCCGAGAAATGGAAGACGCCCGCAAGTACGTGATCTACCTGGATGCGGCTGAAAAGCAGCTCGAAAAGTTGGCCAACGATCGGCGGCTGGAAACCTATCCCCGCTGGCAGGCGAACTACGATCTGATCTACGCCCAGGTGCTGGCGTACAAGGTGCGGATCTACCAGTACGGCGCCTACCTGCAATGGTGGCTCGATAACCCGGACAAACGTCCCAAGAAGAGCATCAAGCCGCCCAATCCACGTACCACCGACACCTACTGGGACATTCGTACCCGGAAGGAAGTCATCCCCACGCCGAACTTCCCCAAGGAAGAGTTGGACAAGTACATCGCGAAGGCGACGGAACTGTTCAAAAAGGTGATTGCCGATCACGAAGGCACGCCTTGGGAAGCCCGGGCCAAGTGGGAACTGTCGCGTGGTTACGGCGTGCATCTGGTGCAAGAGTGGGACGACCCGCGCCGCAACCGCAACGTCAACCTGCCTAAGCTCTAAACCGGGCGAGCATCTGATCGCCTGAAATGCTCCTTTGATCCAGCGGCCCATCGAGTGCGTGCACTTGGTGGGCCGCCGGTCATTTGGCGGCGCTGCTCCACGAGACCGCGCGGGTCGCGCAGCGTGACGGGTTAGGCTTGCGATTGTTCAGTGAGCGGCAACTACCGCCTGACTGCCGGCGAGAAGTGTTGGTGCTTCTGCGTAAAACGCGTCGGAACCGCCAGCGGCACAGACGGCCCTCAGCCCAAGTTGGCCCAGGCACCGCGGGCAGCCGCAACAAACGCTTCTATCTTGCCGCGGTCTTTTACGCCCGGGCGGCTTTCCACCCCGCTGGCCGTGTCTACCGCCGCAGGCCTAACTGCGGCGACCGCGTCGGCCACGTTTTCCGGGCCTAAACCGCCGGCCAGCACCAGCGGCGGGCCATCTTCCTCCTGGTACTGCACGGCCAGGTGCCAGTCAGCCTTGGTGCCAGTGCCGCCGTATTGGCCAGCCTGGTAGCCGTCGAGCAGCACCATGTGCGGCATCACGCCGATTTGCCGGCAGCGGGCGAGGAAGGCTCGGCACGGTTCCAGCCCCTGAGGGCCGCAGCGGAACGCCTTGATGATCCGCAGTTGAGGAAAAGCGGCGGCGACCTCGGCCAGCAGTTCGGGCGATTCATCGCCGTGGAACTGGAGCCACTCCAGCGGCACCATGTCGATGGTTTGCCGCAGCAGGTCGGCGGCCGGATTGACGAACAGGCCCACGCGGCTACAGCGGCCCGCGGCAACCGCATCGTCCAGGGCATGGGCCACGGCCGGCGCAGCGTCTGGGGCGAGGAAGCGAGGGCTGGGCGGATAGAAGTTCAGCCCCACGGCGTCGGCCCCGCAGGCGGCGGCCAGCGCGGCATCATCCGCCGAGGTCACACCGCAGATTTTGATGCGAAACATGCCGAGCCGCCGATTTGACTACCGCTAGGTAGCCGTCAGAGAAGATGCCAGGGTTGGGAAGGTTCCGCCCGCCACTGCGACCGAGGGCGGGCATCTTGCAAGGCCGCAGAATGTTTCTCAGCGTGCGGCCGCCGTTGCCGGGCTGGGCAGCGGCATCGGCAGATTGGCCATCCACGTTTCGCTAGGTTCCCGGTCCAGCCACGCTACCGAAGCCAGTTGGCTGGCGGGCGAGGGACTTTCGCCGATCTCTTGCTGAACCTTCACATATTGGTCAAGGCAAGACTTGCAGCGGTCCAAGTGGGCTTGCACCTGGGCAGCCTGTTCGCGGCCCAGCGTGTGGCTGGCATAAGCATGCATCAACTCGCGGCACTGCGTGCAGTTCAGCGCGTGCTGGGCCATGCCCGGCTGTAGCGCTTGCCAGGCGGTTAAACCCACGGCCAGCAGCAGCGCGGCGGCCGAGCCAACCCAAGCGGCGACCCGCCGCTGGTAGCGCGCATCGAGTGTCCGGCGCAGCTCGTTTAACGTGCCTCCGGGCACGGGTTGCCACCCGGCGACGTCATGCGGCATCGCTGCGGCATCGTGCGGCATCGCGCCGGCATGGTGCGAGCCGTGCGGCAGCGACTCGCGTTCTGGTTGATAGGTCATGGCAGCTACCTCGATCGGTGGCGGCGAGTCTTTCGCGGCGCCTCTGGTTGCATTCTCGTCACGGCGGGCGAGCAACTCTGTGAACCGTGACACATTCTGGTTGTTCAAAGTTCTCTGATCTGTACGTTCTTCCCCACTAACCGCTATCCGCGGCAGGACTTGCCGGCCGCTACTCGCCCACCTGCGCTTCCATGCTTACGATGCCCAATTGCGGCCGCCTGCCTGACACGTGGCCAAGTTGCTCAGCTTGGCGGATCAGCCAGGCCAATCCATGCAAGGCGGTTTATGTACTGGCCGGCATTTGGCCCGGCGCTGGGGCCGGTATGGGCGGCGGCGAACTGTTGACACTTTCGGCCAGGCCCCGCACGTTCTGGATCACAATCTTTTTGCGGCCCAGCGACACCAGCCCTTCCTGCTGCAATTCGCCTAGCAGCACGGTCACGGTTTCGCGCGTGCTGCCGATGATGTTGGCCAGGTCCTGGTGACTGAGACGGACACGCAGGCCCAGCCCGCCTTCCTCGGCGGTGCCGTACTGCTCGGCCAATTCCAGCAGCAGGTGGACCAGGCGGTCGCGGTTGGAGCGGAACAGCAGGTATTTCAGCCGCCGTTCGATCCGCTGCCGCCGCAGGCCGATCAGCTTGGTAATGCCCAGCGACAGCCCCGGGTGCCGCTCCATCAGCCGTTCGATTTCCTGGCGGGGGATCAGGATCACCAGTGAGGGATCGACGGCCTCGGCGTATTCCTCGCGTTCGTTCGGCTGGAGCAGGGCCAATTCGCCGAACAGTTCGCCAGGCTCAATAAACGCCAAGATGGCCTGTTTGCCATCGGGCGTTAAGTGGCAGATCTTGGCTTTTCCCCGGGCCAGCAGCAGGACGGCGTCGGCCTCGTCGGCGGGCAGGTAGATCGGACTCTTGCGCGGGAAGTTTCGCGACCGGCAGCGCAGCTCCAGCTCAGCCAACTCGTGCGGGGAGAGTTGACGGAACAAATCGCTGCGTTTGAGGTACCAGATCTTCTCAGACATTTTGGCTGCCGCGCCTGGGCAAAGTGGTTTGCTGAAGAATATCGGTCTGCCGCTGGGGTGTCCAGTTTCGCGGCCCCCCTAGCAGCCGCGTCGCGGTTCAATCGGCCGCCCGCTTTCCTTTGCAAATCGGCCTGCGGCCGCGGATAATGCGAGCCGTTTCGTCCCCGGGGGGCCGGCAGCGCAAATGCCGCTGGCCGTTCTCTTTTGGAGGGGACGCTGGGGTCCGGCCCGTTCAAGTTTTGCACCGGGAGTTTGCAGGTGATGAGTTTGCGTTTGTCGATGGCGATAGGATGCCTGGTTTGCGCCGTTAGCACGGCGCTACCGGCAGTGGACGCGGCCGAACACAACCAGCCGCCCGAAGGATTCACCGCGCTGTTCAACGGCCGCGACCTGTCGGGCTGGCATGGGCAGCCCCACTTCGACCCGCGCAAGCTGGCCGCGATGAGCGAGGAAGAACGCGCCAAGCAGATCGCCACCTGGACCGAAGACGCCAAACAACACTGGTACGTGGAAAACGGCGAACTGGTCAACGACGGCAAAGGCGCGTACCTCACCACCGATCGCGACTATGGCGATATCGAACTGCTGATCGACTACAAGACCGTGCCCAAGGCCGACAGCGGCATTTACCTCCGCGGCACGCCGCAGGTGCAAATCTGGGATACCACCAAGGAAGGCGGCAAGTGGGACCGCAACGCCGATAAGGGGTCCGGCGGCCTGTTCAACAACACCAAGGGACAGCCCGGCCAGTTGCCGCTGGTCCACGCCGACAAGCCGTTTGGCGAGTGGAACCGGTTCCGCATCATCCAGGTCGGGGCCCGCACCTGGGTTTGGCTGAACGACAAGCTGGTGGTCGACGGCGCCGTGATGGAGAACTACTGGGACCGCAAGACGCCCCTGTTCGCCACCGGCCCCATCCAACTGCAAACGCACGGCGGCGAGATCCGCTGGCGGAACATCTTTGTGCGCGAGATCGGCCCCGAGGAAGCCAACGAACGCCTGGCTAAGCTCGATAACGGCGGCTTCAAGTCGATCTTCAATGGCCGCGACCTGACCGGTTGGCAAGGCGCCACTGATGCTTACGAGGTGGTCGACGGCAGCATCGTTTGCAAGCCCGGCGCCGGCGGCACCCTGTTCACCAACGATACCTACAGCGACTTTGTGGTGCGGCTTGAGTTCAAGCTGCCCGAAGGCGGCAACAACGGCCTGGCGATTCGCTATCCGGGGCAAGGCCAACCGCACCTGGACGGCATGTGCGAACTTCAGGTGATCGACTCCGAGCATCCCAAATACGCTAAGCTCGACCCGCGCCAATACCACGGCAGCGCTTATGGCATCGCGCCGGCGCATCGCGGCTTTCTTCGCCCGACCGGCACCTGGAACTACCAGGAAGTGACCGTTCGCGGGCCGCACGTCCGCGTGGAACTTAACGGCTCCGTCATCCTCGACGCCGACCTGTCGCAGGTGAAGGAGTTCATGGGCAACCACAAGCACCCTGGCCTGAAACTCACCAGCGGACATTTCGGTTTTGCCGGCCATGCCGACCCGGTGAAGTTCCGCAATATTCAGATCAAGGAACTGAGCGGCAGCGACAAAAGCGCGAGCGCCCAGCAGGCATGGCCCCAGTTCCGCGGGCCCGGTGGCAATGCCCGGGCCGCGGGCGATCATGGCTACCCGGCCGAGATCGGCCCCGACAAGAACGTGATCTGGAAGGTAGCCCTGCCGGCCGGGCATGGTTCGCCGGTGATCGCCGGTGAGCGGATTTATCTGCCCGTCCAGCGCGACGAAAAACTGTTCACCGCGTGCTTGGATCGCAATACCGGCGAAACCTTGTGGGAGGTTGAAGCGCCGCATCGTGGGCTGGAAGAAATCCACCGCATCGGCAGCCATGCCCAAAGCACGCCTGCGACCGACGGCGAGCGGGTCGTTTCGTTTTTCGGTTCGTGCGGCATGTTCTGCTATGACACCGAGGGCAAGCTGCTGTGGCACGTGCCGATGGGGCCGTTTGCCAACGATTTTGGTGCGGCGTCCAGCCCGATCATCGTGGGCGACAGCGTGATCTTGTGCCAGGACCACGACATCGGCTCGTTCCTGGCTGCTTACGACAAGCACACCGGCAAGCTGCTCTGGAAGACCGACCGCACCGAATTCCCCCGCAACTACTGCACGCCGTATGTGTACGAGATTGATGGCAAGCCGCAGATTGTGGTAGCCGCCACGCTGCGGGCCATTGGGTACGACATTGCCGACGGCCGCGAACTGTGGACGGTCCGCGGCCTGTCGCGCGTGGTGTGCAGCAGCCCGGTGGCTGGCCCCGATGGCACGCTGTTCGTGGCAGCCTGGGCCGCCGGTGGCGATGCAGGCGAGCGCGTATCGCTGGAACCGTTTGCCGATGCGATCGCCAAGTTCGACAAGAACAACAACGGCACCCTGGAGCGCAGCGAACTGGTCAAGGGTGACAACGTCGAGCGGCGTTATCCGCAGATCGACCGCGACAAGTCGGAGTCGATCACCCAGGAAGAGTACGAGTTCTACCGCAACCTGTTCGACCAGTCGCGCAATGTCACCCTCGCCATGCGTCCGCAGGGAACGGGCGACGTAACCGAGCGGAGCGTCGTGTGGCAGTACGATCGTTTCGTGCCGTTTGTGGCCTCGCCGGTGTGGGTCGACGACCTCCTGTTCACCATCAAGGACGGCGGCATTCTGACCTGCCTGGACGCCAAGACGGGCAAGCCGCTCAAGACGGCGCGGGTGCCAGGGACGGGCAGCTACTACGCTTCGCCTGTGGCCGCCGACGGCAAGGTTTACCTCTGCAACCAGGGCGGCGAAGTGACAGTGGTCGAAGCCACTGGCAAGTGGTCGGTGTTGGCCGAGGCCGACTTTGGCGAGGACATCTACGCCACGCCGGCCCTGGTCGATGGCCGCATTTATCTGCGCACGGCCGGGCACCTGTATTGCTTTGGCGAGAAGTAGGACGCCCCCACAGGCGTGAGCGAGCCGCGCATCCCTGACGCCATCGCGCGGCATGGTGTATCTTAAAGGGTGGTAGCCGGCGGCGCTGGCGGTGTGCGCGAAATTGGTATTGCGCGTGCACGTTCGTCGCCGACAGAAATCAGGATGTTTCGTACTCGAGCCCCCTGTAGTCATTCTTATGGCGACCATTCGCACCGTGGCGGCAGCCAGAAGCAAGGAGTCGGTTGGCCAGCAGGCCCTGTTGCAGGGCTGGGTCCGGACGCGGCGGGATTCCAAAGGCGGCTTCAGTTTCATTGAACTCAACGACGGCACCTGCCTGGCCAATATCCAGGTGATCGCGCCGGCCGAGCTTGAGAACTATGAAACCGTGGTGAAGCATCTTTCGCCCGGTTCGAGCGTTACCGTCCGCGGCACCATTGTCGAGTCACAAGGCAAAGGCCAGGCAACCGAAGTGCAGGCGCAAGGCGTTGAGATGCACGGCGGGGCCGACCCGGAAACCTACCCGCTCCAGAAGAAACGCCACTCGTTCGAGAAGCTGCGTGAGTGGGCGCACCTGCGGCCGCGGACCAACACCTTCGGGGCGGTTGCCCGGGTGCGCAACTGCGTCTGCCGCTCCATCCACGACTTTTTCCAAGAGAACGGCTTTTTGTACGTTCATACGCCGATCGTTACGGCCAGCGACGCCGAGGGAGCCGGCGCCATGTTCCGCGTCACCACGCTCGATGTCGAGCAGCTGGTGGCCCAGCGCGAAAAGGTGGATTGGAGCAACGACTTCTTTGGCCGGCCATCGTTCCTCACCGTGAGCGGGCAGCTTGAGGCCGAGATTTTCGCCTGTGCCCTGGGCAAGGTGTACACGTTTGGGCCGACGTTCCGGGCCGAGAATTCCAACACGCCGCGCCACCTGGCCGAGTTCTGGATGATCGAGCCGGAGATGGCGTTTTATGATCTAAACGACAACATGACGCTGGCGGAAGATTTTCTGAAACGCATCTTCCGCGACGTGCTGGAGCGCTGCCCTGAGGACATGGAGTTCTTCAATCAGTTTGTCGATGAATCGCACACGCTGATCGAAACGCTCCAGGGCATCGTCGACAGCGAGTTTGTGCGGCTCAGCTATACCGATGCCATCGACCTGCTCAAGCAAAGCGGCGAAAAGTTTGAGTTTCCCGTCGAGTGGGGCTCGGACCTGCAAACCGAGCACGAACGCTATCTGACCGAGAAGAAGTTTCGCCGCCCGGTGATCGTGTACGACTACCCGGCCTCGATCAAAGCGTTCTACATGCGGTTGAACGACGACGAGAAGACCGTGCGGGCAATGGACGTGCTGGTGCCGCGGGTGGGCGAGATCATCGGCGGGAGCCAGCGCGAGGAGCGGCTGGACGTGCTCGAGCGGCGGATGGCCCAGTTGAACCTCAACCCCGAGGATTACTGGTGGTACCTGGACCTGCGGCGGTTTGGCAGCGTGCCGCACGCGGGGTTTGGGCTGGGCCTGGAACGGGCCGTGCAGTTTGTGACCGGCATGGCCAACATCCGCGACGTGATCCCCTTCCCCCGCACGCCGGGCAACGCGGAGTTTTAGAGCCCGCTGCGCAAGTAGCGTCCGCTGTGAGGACCACTTGAACTGTCCCGCGACGCGGTTTGACCAATCTCAACCCGAAGCGTCGGCGAGGAAACCGCATCGATGCGATGCCGGCGTGCATTCCTCCGCTTGCGCTTCAAGCTTCCGGCGGTCGTCAAGTTCTTCTAGAAGCCGTTGCGCCACATGCCGTGGAACACGGTCATCAGCAGGATCTTCACGTCCAGCCACAGCGACCAGTTGCAGATGTAGTATAGGTCGCACTCGATCCGCCGCCGCAGCGAGGTATTGCCCCGCCAGCCGTTCACCTGCGCCCAGCCGGTGATGCCGGCCTTTACTTGCAGCCGTTGATCGTAATGCGGAATCTGCTTGCGGAACTTTTCGATAAACACGCCCCGCTCGGGCCGAGGGCCAACCAGGCTCATGTCGCCGGCCAGCACGTTGAACAGTTGCGGCAGCTCGTCCAAACTCGTCCGCCGCAGCAGCTTGCCTAGCCGGGTTACGCGGGCATCGCCCCGCCGAGCGAATACCGGGCCGGTTTCGCGCTCGGCATCGGTCCGCATGGTGCGGAACTTCAGAATCTGAAATGCGCGGCCGCCGACGCCTTGCCGCGTTTGCCGGTAAAACACCGGCCCGCGGCTGGTGAGTTTGATCATGATGGCGATGGTCAGCATCAACGGCGAGAGCACCACCAAGGCCAGCCCGCCCAGAGCCAAGTCCATCGTGCGCTTGGCTACGCGATGCCAGCCCACGTGCGGATTTTCACGCAGGCTGAGGAACGTCAGCCCGTCCACTTCCAGCGTGCGGACTCGCATACCGGCCAGGTTGGGTAGCTCAGGCACGAACTGCACGTCGGCCAGCACCTGCGAGAGCATGGCATGGATACGGGGGAGTTCGTCGTATCGCCGCGACGGCAGCGCCACAAACACGTGGTCAACCTGGTGTTTCTTTACGAGCGATGGCAACTCGTCCACGTCGCCCAGCAGCGGCGTCTGATCGCGGTCGAGGCGGGCCGGGCGATCGACATAGCCCACCACCTGCAAACCGGTCCAGCGGTTCGTCCGCAGCATGGCCGCCACGCGGCGTCCGGTGCGGCCGGCACCCACCACAATCGCCCGGTGCCGCGAAGGATACCGGCTACGGTAGTACTGCAGCGATGCCCAGAGGAATCGCCGCGAGCTCATCAGCAGCAGGCCCGCCATGAGCAGAAACAGGCCCAGGGCGAGTCGCGACGTGTACATGTCGCGGCGATAGAAGGTGATGGTAATCGTGAGCAGAAACAGCAGCCCACTGGCCACGGCCACCGAGCTTAGCTCAGGCATGAACCGCCGGAGGCGATGGACCTCGTACAGACCGCAAACCCGGTACGACACCAGGGCCATGACCAGCACCCAGGGCCAACCGCCGACCACGTCGGCCAATGGCGGCACGCCTTCGGGTGCTGCAAACAGACCGAAGCGGACAATGTAAGCGCCGAACCAGGCAAGCGTGACAGTGATCAGGTCGCTGACGAGGAAGGCCAGCAAGATGATTTGTCGATGCTGTCGAAACATGGGCCGAGAGAACCTCACGCGACAAACGCCCCCCGGTAACCCGGGACCGCAGCCTCCCAACCGCGGTGCCAATGTCGAGCGGCAACCCCACCTCGCCCCAAGGGGTGCCGCACGGTTAGCAATTGAAGGGGCTTGTAACAACTGCGGCAACGGGCGTCAAAGCCAGTTCCAGGGGAAAGCCGGCCGAAGATCGCAAGCCAGCGCGGGCCGACCCTGCGGCCAAAGAAATGCCCACCCTAAGCGATCAGACTGGTGCTATCGGCTGAGCCCGTCGCCCAGTTGGTCACGGGGTACAAAGTCTTCGGGATGGTTTAGCAGTTGGTAATGATTGCTGTGCCAATCCCACGATTCGCCAATGACGTCGCCTAGCGTTGGCCACCGTGCGGCGCCGATCCATTCCGGCGACCCCGGAAGTTCTTGGTTGGTCGCAAAGTCAAATGCGTGCCGATGGTGAGGATCCTGGTGGCCAGAATATAGCTGATCGGGGTGTTGATTATCGTAGCGGAACAATAGCCCCTGGCCTCGCACGGAAACGTTGTAGGAGTACATTTCAGTTTGAACGAGTGGATCAGGGTCGTCGGTCACATAATTGATGAGCTTAGTGACCGTAATGACGATCAGGCCGCGACAGGCGATTTCGCCTTGAAGTAGCAGCGCGCTGTAGGTGTCTACAAAACGAAGGCTGTCGTCGCCGACGAAGCCTGCATCCCGATAGCGCTGCATGACGGCTTCATGCGTGCTGTAATAGATGCTTAGTCGGCACGGCTGATGATTGGCTGGGCTATTGTCTGGCAGTGCAGACAAGACGCTGCCTCAATGCGATTAAGATAAGCCATCTGCCCACTTCAGCAGTTTCGCGTAGCTTACCTGTTCGCAGCGCCTCCGCCAATTCAGAAGAGGAGAGTTCATACCGTTGTTCGAACTCTCGAATTTCCGCTTCCAACCGTTCCAATTGCCCATTGACCGGTGCATTGCGGCGACTGGTCAATTCAAGCAACTTTTTTTGCTGTTGCTCGGGCGAAAGCGTTCGCAGCTCGGAAAAATAGAGCTCAGCCATGCTGCACAGTTGCTTTCAAGGCTCCGCCATCACGAAACGGCATCGTGCCGCGAGGGTACAGTTGAGCGAGAACAAACATGATATTTTACCGATAACGGTAATCGGTAGCCAATACATGACTTTTGGTTTGCCCTAAGCCATTACATGCAAAGTGCTTGTGTTGTCTACTGGTGCTGGTGACGCTTGGGGGAGTGCGCCCGGCCAGTCCGGTACGCCTCTTCCTATATGGCCGCGTATGTCGCTATTGGGCCGGGTAATACCGGCCCGCGCGCCGTTACCGCTGTTGCAGGTTGCTGCCGGAGCGGGTAGTGGCCGGAGCCGCGGGGCCGCCTTGGCCGGGCTGCTCCAACTGCGGCGTCTGGCTCAGAGGCTGTACGCCCGTCTTCTTGGGCACCTGCCGCGAGTTGGCCAGGAAGTTCTCGATCCGGGCCGCCTCAAGCATCTGGTTGTAGGCCTTGGCCATTTCAACCCGCAGCTTCTTCTCGTACAGGTCGCGCTCAATCTCGTCGCGGACTTCTTCCAGGTCGCGGGTGACAGGCTTGGTGTAGCCTTCACACAGCAGGATCACGAAATACTCGTTGATCTGGATGATGCCCGACAGTTCGCCCGCCTTCAGCTTGAAGGCTTCGGCCTCGAGCGTGGGGCGGCCGCCGTGCTTCTGGATCGGCGGCACCTCGCCGTTGAGCGAGCGGCTCTGCGGATCGATTGAGTACTTGGCGGCCAACTGGCCGAAGTAGATCGGATTGGGGTTCTTGCGAGCCATCTCCCACACTTCCTGGGCAGCCCGCTGGTTGTTGAGCATGATGGCCCGGCAGATGCAGCGCGGGCCGAAGTTGGCTTCAAAGCCTTTGCGGATGTCCTCGTCGTTGACTTCGACCTGGGCACCCAGGGTTTGCAGCACGTAGTTCTTCAGCGCGGCCGTCGGCCACACGATCTCTTCCACGTAGCGGTCGACGCTCAGACCCTGCTCGGTAGAAACGGTGTCGAGCCAGCGGGCAACATCCACGCGGCCAGTGTTGGGGTCAACCAGGCCCATCGCCTCGGCAGCGCGCTGGATTTCGCGGCTAACGTCATCATCGGTAACGCTGATGTTCGCCTGCTTGATGTACTGCTGGAGGATGCGGCGGCTGATGGTGCCTTCCAGGATTTCGACACCGTGCCGGCGAACGCACTCGTTGCCCAGTTCTTCCATGGTGATCGTGAAATCGCCCACCACGGCGGCCACGCCCGGGTAACGCTTGGCGTTCTCAGGGTTGCCGTAGCAGCGGATCAGACGCACGTTCTGCTTCAGGTGCTCAAACAGTTGGCCTGCTTGCACGTTCTCTTTCTTTTCGCGGACGGCGGCTTCCACCTGAGGCCGCACGCGTTCCAGGGGGAACAGGTGCGTGCGCGAGGGAACCTGACCTTCGCACTTGAGGATCACCCACTGGTTATCCACGGAAACGATGTCGGAGATCTCGCCCGGCTTGAGGGCAAACGCCGCGGCTTCGATCTTGGGATCGCCCTGGTGTTTGCGGATGGGCAGCACCAGGCCGTGAGCGCTAGCGCTGGTGGGATCGTCGGAATACTTGGCTGCCAGGCGGCCGAAGTCGCCGGGGTTGGCCTTGGCTTCTTCGAGCGCCTTCTGAGCCTTCGCCTGGTCGTAGCACACGATCAGCCGGGCTTCGACGGCTGGGCCGTACTGGCTTTCGTAGGCCTGCTGCACTTCTTGCGGCGTAACCTCAATCGCCTGGGTAGCTGCCTTGCGCAGCGCCAGCATCGGCCAGATGATCTCGTTGGCATACTGGTCGGCCGAGATGTGACGCTCCTCCTCAAGCATCTTCAGCCAGTGATCGACTGGCAAACGGAAACGGGCGGCGATCTGCTTGATCTCCTCCGTCACTTCCTGCTCGGTGACTACAATATTGTGCTGCTGGCAATAAGCCGTGATCAGCCGCTTGTTGATGAGGCTTTCCAGCACGGGTTCGCCGTAGCGGGTGATCACGTCCTGGGCCAACTGATCGCGGGTGATCTGTTCACCGTTGACGATGGCCACGATATCGGGCACGCCGGTTTTCGCGGCCGTGGGCACTTCGGCCCGGGCCGGAACCTCGCTGCGAACCGTGGCGGTAGCTTCAGCGGGCTGACGTTGGAAGAAACGGCGCGGGGCTCGTTGCTGCGCGTTGGCTTCGCCATCGAGCCAGGCAAAACGAACCACGGCACAGACGGCCACGACGGTCATTCCGCCCAGCACAAACAGGATGCGCTTCTTCCACGGGCCCCTGGCACGGGAAACGGCAACCGCCGTATCGTCGCTGCAAGGCATTGGTCTCTCCCTAAACCGCGTGCCGGCAATTGGCTTCTGTAGGAATGCATCCAGGCATTCCCCCACGAAAAGTGGCGGCACTATAGAAATGCGGCCCAGGGGGGTCAAGACGACTGCGGCCCAATTGCATGCATCAGCACAGTTATGTTGCCAAAATGCGTACCATCGGCCGCATGCAATGCTGGCGCTGGCTGCTTACGCGCCGTGGCCCGTGCTGGTTTGCCAGGTGCGATAAAGCTCGTAAGCCCGGGCACGTTCTTGCTGCAAGTGCGCGTTGTTGGGGAAGCGGCGACTGCTGTCGTCCAACAGTCGCAGGCCTTCCGCCGTGCGTTGTTCGCGCAGCAGCGTCCAGGCGGCAGCCACCAGCAGATCGGCTTCGGCACTGGCAGCGCGGGCATCGTTCGGATGCCGCTGCCGCATCGTCGCGCACAGGCGGAGCACCTGTTCCACGTTGCGGGCACCAACGAGGTGGCTACCCCAGCGGCGATACACCACAAACTGCTCGGTTGCCAAACGTGGGTCGCGATGGTGCAGCATGGCGCGGCGGACCACCGCATCGGCCTCGGCAAACTTCTCAGCCTGGCACAGTTCGTCCACCCAGCGCTGATATAGGGCCACGATGTTCGTGGTGAAGGTCGTATGCTCGGGGGCCAGTTGCTGGCCTTCTTCCAGCAGCGACAACGCCTGTTGGTAGTTACCGGCGTCGGCCATATCGAGCGCCCAGTTGTTCACCGCGCTGAGCAGGTTCTTGCGGATGCTGCGGCTGAGCGGGTCGAGCCGATAGGCTTTGCTGTTGGCGGCGATGGCGGCCGGATAGTTAGCCCGCTCGGCATGATCCACGCCCTGGTTGTAGTACAAGATGGCCGTAAGCTGCCAGGTATCGAGGATGCGGGGAGCCACGTCGGCACCGGCCGCAGCATCGGAGTTGGCGTCGGTCGGCCGGCCAGGCACCACCCGCTCAGCGGCAGCCAGGTCGCGCGACGACAGTTCAAACCAGCGGGCACAGGTCGTTTCGACGCGAATGGCCTCCGCGCCGCTGCCCACCTGGGCATACACGTGGGCGGGGATTTCGACACCGCGGGCTTCGATGCCGATTTCGTGACACAAGGCCACATAAAGAATTGTCGCGGTCACGCAATTGAAGCGGCCGGTTTGCAGTGTTTCTGTGAGGGTGCTGCACGCCAGGTCGTAGCCGCCGGTTAACACTTCGCGATGTACCAGTTCGTGTAGCGCGGCAGCCTGGGTCCGCAGGTCGGCCGACGAGCGAATGTCGGCTTTGAACTTGCGAGCCAGTTCGCGGACGCGCCGCTGCTGGGCAGCAAAGTCGGCCTCGGTGGTATGCCCTTCGACGGCTAGCGCTGCCCACAGCAGCAAGTTGCCCTCGGGACGCAGCACGCTGCGGTGCGCGGCGTGCCGGGCAAACAGCAGCACCTCGGTGCCTTGCTCGCGGGCCAGCGCCGGCAGCAGCGGTTTGGCAGGCGCCACGCTGCGGTGCGCGGCATGCTGCGAAGGCGCGGCCTTCAGCGCATGGAGCGACGGACCCGGTAGCGCTTCGCGGCTGCGCCCCTGGCTGTTGGCCGCCCAGGCTTGCGGCACGCTCAGCAGCAGCGCAACCAGGCTGCAAACGGCCGTGGCCACCAACCGCCCGCGCAGAGCGGGGCTGGCGCTCAAGGACAGTTGCCGGTGGTGAGAGCAGGTCGTGCGGTTCATGCCCAAGGTGTGGCTTGTGGGGGTGACGACAGCCGGGCAAGCTCTCCGCTTCCCGAAAGCTTCGACCCCCAACCATACGTTGCGATTGGGCAACATGCGGCCGCACGCGTGGCAAGATCGCAACATTTTACCAGCGACGGCCAACGACCCTGCCGGCGGTGCGGGTTGTGCGGGCCAGCGAAAGGCTGGCGCGCGGTTGCCAGGCCGTTCAAGCACCGCCGCGTTTGCCGCCGAGAGCTTTGCGGCCTAGGGTTGAGTTGCCGCCATTAGCAAGGCGGCCCCCCAGCGAGCGACAGGTTCTCCTGGTCCATCGGACATTCGTCCAAGCTCGCTGGGAATGCAGACAGCCGCCGTCCTTATCCCTATGGCTGCCTGTTGCTGATCCCCCTTCCAACGTGGTCGTTCCTGCGCGGAGTTCGTTTCGTGCGGGGGGCTGCTTCCGCCCCGCACGAACGAACCCGCAGTTTTCAAAGCGGTCTGGCCTGGCCATGCGGAGTTGCGCGATGAGGTGCCACGACCTGGCGTCGCGAATTGAACAGTTGCAGCCTCAGGCGCTGCCCCGCGACGTTGCCCGATTGTGCCTGCTGCTGACCAACCAGGTGGGCGACATTGCCGAGCTCGAAGACGACCGGGTGTTGAGCGATGCCTGGCGGGATGTGGCATTCCGTCTGCAAGCGGCCGCCGATCAGCACGCGGCGATGACCGAGGAACTGGAAGCCCTGGCCAACCGCGACCCGCACGAGATCGAGCCCGACCAGGTGGGCATCCTGCTCCGGGCGATCAAGGTGCAGAACCAAGTGTTGCACCTGTACGTGGGCGGCGGCGCCGAGAACGAGGAATAGCCGTACGGTGAACCCTAAGGGCGCGTGCCGCGGCTTCTTCGCGGGCGTGCTTCGGCTCTGTGAACCGTGCTCTTTGAGTACACGTGGTTACCGGGGGGCCATTACCCCAAAACGTAAGTGAGGGAGTGTGCGCCGACATCGCATCGACGCGGTTTCCTCGCTGACGCTTCGGGTTGAAATTGATCATGCCGTGTCGTGGGGGCAGCTCCGTTGGTCCGCACCGTGTTTTGACCGGATACAAGGGTAACAGGTGTTCGCACACATGGGTAACACATGAAGTTACCCGTTTGACGAACGATCTTCGCTGGGGGTGACGCTGGAGCGA
>Ga0182738_1001950_pt1 | contig 25046 bp, 22 predicted proteins | sample eDN5th30CBELigMG_FD_128876 | JGI IMG/M metagenome (GOLD analysis project Ga0182738, IMG submission 128876) | Enriched Miracle-Growth compost microbial communities from Emeryville, California, USA - eDNA 5th pass 30_C BE-Lig MG (version 2)... ...
ACAAAACCAGCATGTCGGGCCAGACTACGGGACAACCACCGAGCCAATTCGGATTCATCTTCTATGAGGAGGATACGCATCGCTTATTTTTGCATTGGTTGAGGTTGCTGGTAGAGCATCTATGTTTTTTCCTTATCTTTTTCTTTATATAAAGACTAATGATTAATGAGAGTCTGTGGATAACTCCATTAACTCAAAAAAACCATTTTATTTCATGAGCTTGTCGTGGTTTTTGGCTGTGTAGCAATCCTGTTTAGCGCTGAGGACCAAATTGAATAACTTTTCGGACTCCCTCAGAAAGGCGAGCTTGTTCAATTTGCATCCACACACTGTGCACAGCAGCGCTTTCTAGAGGTTATCCACAGGCTGTTTTTTTGCAGAACGGGTTGTTCAATTTGTTTTGTGCATAAGATGTGAATACTTACTTTCATCGGTTTAACTCGTTGAAAATTCGAGAGCAAGAACTGGATTTCTTGCGCTCAATTTGCCAATTACCGTGAGATTTCCGAGTAAAAAGCAGTTATCTGCCGAGCCTGCTATGTCTACGACTCCACTTTCTGTCAATCAGCAGCCCATGAACAGGTACCAAACCGACGACGCGCGTTGGCAAGCTGTGTGCGATCGGGATCGTGCGGCTGATGAATACTTTGTGTATGCGGTGTGTACAACGGGCGTATATGGCCGGCCGAGTAGTTCGGCACGCTTGCCGCGTCGAGAAAACGTGCTTTTTTTCGACTCTGCCGATGCGGCAGAAGCCGCTGGGTTCCGTCCCAGCCGACGGGCGGCGGCTGATCGCAGCGCGGCAGCTGCTCAGCGTACGGCTTTAATCGCCCGCGCTTGCCGAACCATAGAGTCTGCCGAGGCACCACTTAGTTTGGAGGAATTGGCGGCCCAGGCGGAGGTCAGCGCTTTTCATTTTCATCGTCTATTCAAGGCCGAAACGGGACTGAGTCCCAAGGCCTATGCCGACGCACACCGAGCCAGGCGACTGCGAGAGGAATTGGCGCAAGCCTCGACGATCACCGAGGCTATCTACGGGGCCGGATTCAATTCCAATAGTCGGTTTTATGAGGTGTCCAATGGCTTGCTAGGTATGCGTCCAAAAGACTACAAGAGCGGAGGTGCCAACACTGTCATTCGTTTTGCCGTAGGTGAATGCTCACTTGGCGTCATTTTGGTGGCTTGCAGCCAGCGAGGGATTTGCGCGATTTGGCTGGGGGATGATCCTGAACAGCTTGTACGGGATTTGCAGGATCGTTTTCCCTTGGCGCAGTTAAGCGGCAGTGACTCCGTTTTCGAACAATGGGTCGCACAAGTCGTGGGATATGTGGAGAACCCATCCATAGGATTGAATCTGCCTCTGGATGTCCGCGGCACGGCATTTCAGCAACGGGTCTGGCAGGCCCTGCGAGAAATTCCCCCTGGCTCGACAGCCAGCTATGCCGAGATCGCTCAACGGATTGGCGCGCCTAAAGCGGTGAGGGCCGTGGCCCGGGCCTGTGGGGCAAATCAACTGGCCGTTGCGATACCTTGCCATCGCGTTATACGACGCGATGGTGATGTTTCTGGCTATCGCTGGGGGGTTGAACGAAAGCGTAAATTGCTGCTGCGTGAGAGTACATCCGAAGCGTTAAATTTGGATGAGAGATAGCTGCGATTTCGATGGTCTAGGTCAGTGCGAAAACCGATACACTGCCTCCCTTCATTCGCTGACTGCACCACCATGACGCCTTCAGAATTCTTTGTGGGTTTGGACGGATCGCCCACTTTGCGAGATCGGCTCCCTACCCGCGTGATCGGAGGATTGCTGCTTTCTTTAGTCATCGTATTGATCTTATTGGCCTGGACGTTATCGTTATCGCGCGGCCTGGAGCGGGCCGACGATGTTACCAAGACAATCAGCAATCTGCGCACGCTGGGTAATCAGATCGCAATCGAGTTGATCCGTCCCGATGCCGGTCAGCATGTTGCGCTGAATCAAGCTTTGCATGTGCAAGATCAGGCATTGAGACTCTTGGCTACAGACAGTGCTTCAAATCCGTTTCGCATACCGGCGGTTGCTCATATACGCCAGCAGCTTGATATGGTGACGCAACTGTGGAATGAGCGGATCAAACCTGCTGTGAATGAGGCAATAAAGACAGGTAGTACGAATGCCTATTTGGACGCCTTGCCTGCCTTTATGACAGCGGCCGATCGTTTGGCCGGCATGATAGAGGTGAATAACGATAAAAAGAGAACACTGCTGCGTTTTTTCCAAGGGGGAATCGCCGCGATTGGCAGCATCGGTACTGGCCTCAGCATTTATCTGCTGTATGTGTGGATCATTCTGCCCATGCTCCGTTTGCGGGATGGGTTGCATCGCTTGACTGCTGGTCAATTTAATACGCGTTTGCCAGTGAAAACCCGGGATGAGTTTGGTGTGCTGGCGCACGGATTCAACCTGATGGCGGATAGGTTGGAACATCTGTATGCGGAGCTTGACCTTGGTGTTCGCACAAAAACCGCGGAACTCGAGAAACAAAATCGCGAGATTGCGTGTTTATATTCGGTTACCGCGTTTTTGAATTTGCCGAATGATAGTGAAGCACTGTGCAGTGGCTTTTTGCAGCGTGTCATTGACGAGTTTCGCGCCGAAGGCGGTACGGTGCGGATGCTTGAGTCTCCCGGTGGTGGTACGTATAGGGTGATCTCGGTAGGCACCACTGAAATGCAAGAGACGCATGTACCAGATGAAGGCTCAGGGCCACGGACGAACCAACCCGTAGTACAGCACACCGAGACATTTCGCATACTGGCTCGCGAGGAGCCATGGGGAGCGTTTGTTCTGTATTTCGCGACGGAGCACAGCCTCTCGCGTAGTGAAGTGCAATTGCTGCAAACACTGGGTCAACATTTAGGCGTTGCTCTGGAAAATCGTTATTTAGCCGCCAAGGCTCGGCAATTGGCGGTCGTCCGGGAGCGTAATTTAATGGCGCAAGGACTGCACGACAGCATTGCGCAAGGTTTGAATTTTTTGAAAATGCAATTGCAGCTGCTAGAAGAAGCGATGGTGCGATCAGACTACGATGATCTGCGTCAGATTGTGCCACTATTGCGTACTGGGGTTGATGAGAGCTATCAGGATGTGCGTGAATTACTGATGAATTTCCGCACCAAACTGGATCAAGTCGACTTGCCTGATGCCATTGACGACATTATCCAGCGATTTCAACGGCAGACGGGTATCAAGATTGACGTTGACATGCAATACCAATCGGGTTGCGGATTGTCCCCCGAGCAGCAACTGCAGGTGCTTTTTATTATGCAAGAAGCCCTATCGAATGTACGCAAACATGCGCAAGCAAATCAGGTGCGCGTAGTGATACGCAATCATCATGATTTCGAAATGGAGATCATTGACAATGGTGTCGGCTATTGCACAGAAGACATCCAACAGTACCAGGAAAATCACATTGGATTGCGCATCATGCATGAGAGAGCCGAGCGGCTGCATGCTGTGCTACAACTGATCTCTGGTCCAAAAGCGGGAACCACCGTTCGATTGGTATTGCCGCATTCTCAACGATCCATGGACTGATATCAACGACGCTATGGCTATCCGTATTTTGCTTATTGATGATCACAGTCTGTTCCGGTCAGGGATACGGTTGTTGCTGCAACGGCAACCGGATTTTGAGGTCGTCGGCGAGGCGGCTGATGGTATCGAAGGCATCAAGCGCGCCAAGGTTTTTCAGCCGGATGTGATTCTGCTGGATCTGAATATGCCGGGGCTATCCGGGTTGGAGACGTTGAAACTCCTGATTCAAGATGTGCCGGCGGCGGCCGTATTGATATTGACAGTGTCGGAGGAGGCGGATGAGCTAAGTCAGGCATTGCGAGACGGCGCACTCGGCTTCTTGATCAAGAGTATCGAAGCGACCTCCCTCATGACGGCGATTCGTGATGCCGCCGCAGGCAAACGAGTGGGGACCAATCACATGGCAGATCAGTCTGTCGAAAAGGGGATGCGATGGCAGTAGCGGGCGATGCAAGCGAACTGGCACAAGTTGTTGTCTTACTGGGAGCTGCCGTTGTCGCGATACCTATCTTTCGACGCCTGGGATTGGGATCGGTATTAGGATATTTGTCGGCAGGTCTCGTGATCGGTCCGTTTGGTTTGGGCCTGTTTCGCGACCCTCGTTCAATATTGCATACCGCCGAATTGGGTGTGGTGATGTTCTTGTTCATCATCGGCCTGGAAATGCGTCCATCGCATCTATGGGGATTGCGGCGGGAGATCTTTGGCTTGGGGAGTTTGCAAGTATTGATTTGCGGACTTTTGTTGACAGGCGTGGGAGTCGCTTTCGGGTTTCCACTCGCGGTAGCGTTTATCAGTGCGATGGGGTTTGTGTTGACGTCCACCGCTATTGTGATGCAGTTGCTGGGCGAGCGCGGGGATGTTGCAAAACCACGTGGACAGAAAATAGTGTCCATTCTCTTGTTGGAGGATTTACTGATTGTGCCTCTGTTAGCCATCGTGGCTTTCATCGCTCCGCCTGGTGCAAATCCCGATGTGGCGACCGCATCATCGCGTTGGGTAGATATCGGAATCGGAGTCGGATCCGTGGCGGCGTTGGTCGTTGTCGGGATATGGTTGCTCAACCCTCTCTTTCGACTGCTGGCGCGTGCCAAAGCCCGTGAGGTCATGACGGCCGCAGCATTGCTGGTCGTGCTTGGCGCGGCATTGTTGATGCAGTGGGGGGGATTGTCCATGGCAATGGGGGCGTTTTTGGCAGGCGTTCTGTTGTCGGAGTCGACATTTCGTCATCAGCTGGAAGCCGATATTGAGCCCTTCCGAGGACTGCTGCTGGGCCTTTTTTTCCTGGGTGTCGGCATGTCGTTGGATCTGACCGTCGTTGCACAGAACGCACCGCTGATTGTGGCGGGCGTCTTGTCCATGATGTTGGCCAAAGCATTGTGTATTTATGGCACCGCGCGATTGGCTAAGAGTTCGCATGCCGAGGCGGTGGATCGCGCTGTGTTGATGGCGCAGGGCGGGGAGTTTGCGTTTGTCCTGTTTGCCGCCGCACTGGCCAATAAGGTGTTCGATCCAGTCGTCAATGCAAATATGACGGCGATCGTTGTGTTGTCGATGGCATTGACGCCATTAGTCGTATTGGTTCACCAGCGCTGGCAGCCTCGTGCCGGTGAATCGACTGAAGGACTGGAGGCGCCTGAGAATCAAATTGGCAACGCGTTGGTGATCGGCTTTGGTCGTTTTGGACAAATCGCCAGCCAACATATGCTGGCGATGGGCGCTGAGATAACGATCATCGATAACGACCCAGAAATGATCCGTAGCGCTACGCAGTTTGGATTCAAAGTGTATTACGGTGATGGGACGCGTACGGATGTTCTGAATGCCGCAGGTGCCAAAGACGCACAAGCGATCCTGATTTGTGCCGATGGTAAAGACCAAGTTACGCAAATGATCGAACGCATCAAGGCCATGTGTCCGCATTCGGTGGTATTGGCGCGGTCTTTTGATCGAGAACATGCCTTGGAGCTACACAAAGCGGACGTGGATTTTCAAGTGAGGGAAACGTTTGAGTCTGCAATGGTGATGGGCAGACAAGCAACCCAGGCATTGGGCGCTACGCCCGAGGCAGCCGACGATATTGCGGATGAGATCCGCAGACGTGACGCGGAACGGTTTCAATTGGAGGTCAACGGTGGATTGTTTGCTGGCCGTGAGTTGTTATTGAATAACCAATCAAAAGAATCCGGCCATTAAATTCAGCGGATATTCGGCGTAGCGCCTAGATGCGTCAATAGGCTTCGCATAGGTGGGGATAGTGCCCGCCAATCTCGAAAGCACAGACACAACTGCCGACGTGCCCAGTCATCTGTCAGGGTGACGATGCGATAGCCGTGCCTGCGGCGATAGCGATGGGCGATACCTTGCGTCACGATACCCAGACCAACGCCACAAGCCACCATTTCGCAGAGCCCTTCGAAGGTTTTCATGCGAATACGCAGCGTCATGAGTTTGCCGGCGGTTTGGGCATGTTCGTTGATGTGATCTTGTAATGCATTGCCTGGCGCCAGACCGACAAAAGCGTCGCCGAGCACATCTGCCAGGGAAACGGCTCGACGAGACGCGAGACGATGTGCGGGAGGCACAATCAGGACGAGATGATCTTTTGCTATCGGTTGTCGTTGCAAACCGTCGGCAGCGACGGCATCGGAGACAATGCCTGCCTCCGCGAGACCCAAAGTGAGAGAGGCGATGATTTCGGTACTGGTGCGTTCTCTCAAATCGATGCGTAGTCGTGGTCGGCCAGCTAGCCAGGGTGCGAGGCGACCTGGGAGAAACTCGGTCAGTGCAGCGGTGTTCGCATACAACTGCAAAGTGCCGCGTGAGCCTGTGGAAAAGTCTTTCAGCTCATCTTTGAGTAAATCTTGCTGACGCAGGATCAAGCGAGCGTGATGCGCCAGAGCTTCGCCGGCTTCTGTGGCGAGGACGCCGCGTGCATGGCGTTGTAGCAGCATGACACCGGCATCAGCCTCGATATTACGCAGCCGTTCACTGGCAGAGGCTAGCGCCAAGTTCGCGCGAATGGCCCCCTGAGTGATGCTGCCCGCATCGACGATGCAGAGAAACAGATGAAGATCCGCCAGATCAAGCCTCATGGTGTCACCGAGCGTTCAGGCCTTCGGATTTCCCGAAGGCAATAGCCAGAAAACCGCATTGTGCCAAGCCAGCGGTGATACTCCAATAGGCATATGAATGAGACTTCGATTTTCTTTTTATTGTTTACGTTTATGTTCTTGGCCGCTGGTTTGGTCAAGGGCGTCACGGGAATGGGATTACCCACTGTCGCAATGGGATTGTTGGGTACGATGATGCCTCCCGCCTCGGCGGCGGCGATATTGGTGATCCCCTCTTTTGTGACCAATGTCTGGCAGTTGTTTTCGGGGCCGGCAACGGCACGTTTGTTGCAACGGTTATGGCCCATGATGTTGGCCATTGTGCTCGGGACCGTAGGCGGTGCCGCGTTGCTGGTGCGGGTCAATCCGCTGTGGTCCGCCTTTTCGCTGGGCGTGGCGCTGGTGGGGTACGCGCTATATGCGCTGCTGGCGCCTGCTTTGTCTGTCTCGCCACGCAGTGAGTCGTGGTTATCACCGGTGATGGGTATAGTGACGGGAGCCGTCACGGGTGCTACAGGCGTATTCGTGATGCCTGCGGTACCTTACTTGCAGTCATTGGGGTTGGATAAAGACGAGTTGATCCAGGCATTAGGCCTGTCTTTTACGGTCTCCACGATTGCGTTGGCAGTTGGCTTGATAGTGCATGGCGCGTTCGAACTGAATCAGTTGGGGCTATCCTCGTTGGCGATTGTCCCGGCATTCATCGGAATGTGGTTCGGGCAGATGATTCGCGCGAGGATCAGTCCCAAGCGATTCAAACAATGTTTTCTGCTGTTTCTGGTACTGCTGGGGTTGGAGTTGGCAGCGCGTCCTTTTTTTGAATGAGCGTTTCATTGGGTGTTTATTGGTGCTCTTCGCGTGCAGCGTGGATCCACATGTTGGAGGCCGGTCAATTGCTATAACGCGGGTAGCAGTGAGGTCACTTCCCAATACAAAAACTAGAAAAAATTTCACCCAATAAGTCTTCGCTGGTAAACCGTCCCGTGATACTGCTCAGGCTGTCGTGTGCCAGGCGCAGTTCCTCAGCGAACAAGTCCAATACGCGGTCGTCCTGGGCTGCATGTTCGGTGGCGAGGGTCAGGTGATCGGCGGCATCCTGCAACGCGCGCAGGTGGCGTTCCCGGGCCAGCCAGGGGGATTCCGCGCCGGGGTTCCAGCCGGCCAGGGCCAACAGTTTGGCGCGCAACGCGTCCAGACCGACGCCTTCGCGGGCGGAGATGCCTAGTTGTTCTGAACCCGGGACGAAGGGTTTGTCCAGCAAGTCTACTTTGTTGAATACTGTCAGTAATGGCGTGCGCGCCGGCAGGCGGGCCACTATTTGCGTGTCGAGTTCGTCGGCGGGTTGCGTCGCATCCTGTAGATGCAAGATCACGTCGGCACGCTCGATTTCCTTCCAGGTGCGAGCGATGCCAATGCTCTCAACGGTGTCGTCGGTCTCGCGCAGGCCGGCCGTATCGACGATATGCAGTGGCACGCCGTCGATGTGGATTTCTTGGACGACTCTGTCACGGGTGGTGCCGGCAATGGGCGTGACAATGGCAATGTCGTCACCGGCGAGTGCGTTGAGCAAGCTGGATTTGCCGACATTGGGTTTACCGGCCAGTACGACGTGTAGCCCTTCGCGCAGAATGACGCCTTGGCGTGCCTGGGCAATCAGCGCATCGAGATCGGCAGTCAGGGCCTGCAGCGTGGGGCGCGCCTGATATTTTTCGAGAAAATCGATTTCCTCTTCGGGAAAGTCCAGGGTGGCCTCTACCAGCATGCGTAGATGAATGATCCGATCCGAAAGCGCGTTGACATGCGCCGAAAACTCTCCTGACAACGAGGCCATCGCACCACGCGCCGCCGCCACTGATGATGCATCAATCAAATCCGCGACGGCTTCGGCCTGGGCCAGATCCATGCGGTCGTTCAGAAATGCACGGCGCGTGAATTCACCGGGCTCGGCCAGGCGCATGCCCAAATCCGCACCGGCTTGCAGGCAACGATCCAGGATGCGGCGCAACACCGCTGGCCCGCCATGTCCCTGCAGTTCGAGCACATCCTCGCCGGTGTAAGACTGTGGCGCCCGAAAATACAGAGCAATGCCTTCATCCAGGTGCTCTCCGTTTTCTGCGGTGAAAGGCAAATAGTGAGCATGGCGCGGTGTGAGTTCGCGGTGAAACAGACGCCGTGCCAGGATGGATAAATCAGGGCCGGACACTCGAACGACACCAATGCCACCGCGGCCTGGAGCCGTGGCGATAGCGACGATGGGAATTTGCGCAGACGGGGACATGGGGAAAGACTCTCAAGAAAATGCAGGATCCCCTCTGTATTCGTGACACGGTACAGGGCGATTCCGGAGCACTCACATTATCGCAATAAGGGAATATAACTGTTGCGCGCGTCCCTGTTTGCTGGTTAATGTGCCGTTGGCAGTCCAACCTACAGCACAGCTAGGGAGAGCATGATGGCGTCTCATTGGTTACGTTTATTGGCGGGCAGCACATTAACGGCCGCAATGGCCTTTGGGGCGATGACATCCGCCGCCGCGCGCGATCTGGTGGTGGCGCTCAAGACCGAGCCCAGTTCGATGGACCCGCAGTATCACGCACTGACGCCGAATACACAGATCTCCCAGACGTTGTTCGATCCGTTGGTGAGGTCGGACAACAAGCTGCAACCGATACCTGCCTTGGCAGAATCCTGGACGGTGGATGGCAATGTGTGGACGTTCAAACTGCGTCCGAACGTGAAATTTTCGGATGGTTCGCCGTTTACGGCCGAAGACGTAGTCTTTAGTTATGACCGCATTCCAAAGGTGCCCAATAGCCCGTCACCCTTTACGCTGTATCTGGGATCAGTAGCTAAGACCGAAGCGGTTGATCCCTTGACCGTGCGCATTACAACAAAGTCCCCGGCCCCCAATCTGCTGATCAACCTGGCACAACTGCCGATCATGTCAAAGACGGCGGCGTCTGGCCCGGCGCCCGAAGGGAAAACGACGACCGAATTGAATAGCGGCAATGGCTTAGCGGGGACGGGCCCTTATAAATTTGTATCCTGGAAACGCGGCGCGGAATTGGTATTTGAGCGTAACCCGAATTATTGGGGCCCCAAACCGGAATGGGATAAGGTGATCTATCGTCCGATGTCTAACGCTGCAGGCCGCGTGGCGGCGCTGTTGGCGGGCGATGTCGATCTGATTGAGGACCCGCCCACTGATGATTTGGCGAACCTCAAAAAGAACAAAAAGCTATATGTTGAAGAAACGCCCTCGGTGCGCGTGATGTACATCGCGATGGATCAATACGCCGAGCCCTCACCGGGAATTCCGGGGTTGCAGAAAAATCCGTTGAAAGACAAGCGAGTACGTCAGGCATTGTCTCTGGCGATCAATCGCGACGCCATCGTCGATCGCGTCATGGGCGGTGTTGCCAAGGCGGCGGGAAACATGCTGCCGTATCCGATGTTTGGCGCCTCTAAAGCACATGCCGAGGCTCCCAAGGCCGATGTGGAAAAAGCGAAAGCGTTATTGAAAGAGGCGGGTTATCCGGATGGATTCACGATCACGCTGGGCGCGCCCTCGGGTCGCTATGTGAATGATTCCAAGATCGCGCAGGCGGTGGCATCAATGTGGTCGCGCATCGGCGTGAAAACCAACGTCGAAGCCTTGGCGCCATCGGTGTTTTTCAAAAAACGTGACAGCTATGGGTTCAGCGCGTATATGGCGGGCTGGTCTGTCACCAGTGGCGAAATGCTGAACCCGTTGGCTTCGTTGCTGATGACGCGAAATCCCGAGGCGGGTGAAGGCACCACCAACCGCGGGCGTTATTCGAATCCTGAAATGGATAAGTTGGCACGTGAGGCCGCAGGCACTATGGATGATGCCAAGCGTGCGGAACTGCTCCAAAAGGCCAGTAACATGGCAATGGAAGATTATGCTTTGCTGCCCTTGCACTTTGAGCTATCGGTATGGGCGATGAAGGGAGATATTCGCTACGAAGGCCGTCCCGACCAAACGACCTTGGTGCAATACGCGACGCTGAAGAAATAAGCCAGGAGTCGCATCGACGTGCTGGCTACTATTATTCGCAGGCTGCTGCAGACACTGGTGGTGCTGCTGGTCATGTCGGCGCTGGTGTTCGTCGGGATTTATCTGGTCGGCGACCCGGTCTCGATGTTGGCCAGCCCCGAGGCGACCGATGCGCAACGCGAGGCTATACGGGTTTCACTCGGCTTGGACAAGCCTCTGTGGATGCAGTATTTCGTGTTTCTCGGCCAGGCAGTACAGGGAGACTTCGGGAATAGCTTTCTGACGGGCGAGCCGGCGATGCGCCTGATTGTGGAGCGTATGCCCGCAACGATGGAGCTGGCCACGGTGGCGATGCTGATGTCGGTGCTGATAGGCGTGCCACTGGGCATTATTGCGGGCCTGCGGCCCAGGGCTGTGAGCTCGCGCACCATCATGACGGGTTCGGTGTTGGGGTTTTCGTTGCCGAACTTCTGGGTCGGCCTGATGTTGATCATGCTGTTTGCCGTCCAGTTGGGCTGGCTGCCGGCCAGTGGGCGTGGAGAAACAGTATCCGTACTGGGTGTGCCATTAAGCGTATTGACGCTCGACGGGTGGGCGAGCCTGATTTTGCCGGCCTCCACGATTGCGTTGGCCAAATGCGCGATGATCATTCGGGTTACTCGCGCAGCCACACGCGAAGCCCTGCCTATGGACTACATCAAGTTTGCGCGAGCCAAGGGGATCTCGGAAAAGCGCGTGCTGGGTGTGCATCTGCTCAAGAATATCCTGATTCCGATTGTCACGATTGCCGGCTTGGAGTTCGGCCAAGTGGTCGCGTTTGCCGTGGTGACAGAGACAGTGTTTTCGTGGCCGGGCATGGGTAAGCTATTGATTGATTCCATCATCAATCTGGATAGGCCCGTGGTAGTGGCTTATTTGATGTTGATTGTCTTTTTCTTGGTCCTTCTGAATCTGGTGGTGGATATTATTTACACCGTGCTGGATCCGCGCGTGCGTCTGGAGCGTCGAACATGACGACACCTGTTTCTCCTGTCGAGTCGGTCGCGCCCGTGCAGGCGGCAAAGGTGGAAACACCGCTACGCCGTTTTATGGTGGATTTCTGTGCGAGCAAGTTGGCGCTGCTGGGTGTAGTGCTGTTATTGCTGACCGTGGGCGCTGCTATTTTTGCGCCATGGATTGCCCCGCAAAATCCCTTTGATATTGCGACCTTGGATATTCTGGATTCCAAATTACCGCCGGGCAGTGAGAGTGGTGACAGCAGTATGACGTATTGGCTTGGCACAGACGGTCAGGCCCGGGATGTGTTCTCGGCAATCCTGTATGGCATGCGCACGAGCTTGATGGTGGGCTCGATATCGGTGTTGGCGGCGTTTGCGATTGGCGCGACAGTGGGATTGATCGCGGCGTATTTTGGCGGACGTATCGATGCGTTTTTGATGCGGGCTGTGGATATCCAGTTGTCGTTTCCGGCGATTCTGGTGGCGTTGATCCTGCTCGCCATTTTGGGCAAGGGTGTGGATAAAGTCATCATCGCATTGGTGGTGGTGCAATGGGCGTATTTTGCGCGTGCTGCGCGAGGGGCAGCCTTGGTCGAGCGCAGCAAGGAATATGTCGAGGCCGCTCGCTGTATGTCGTTAGGCTGGGGACGTGTACTGTTTCGGCATGTCTTACCCAACTGCATGCCACCATTGATCGTGATCGCCACGATTGACCTGGCGCACGCGATTGCGCTGGAGGCCACGCTCTCATTTCTCGGAGTAGGCGTACCGGTGACGGAGCCTTCGCTGGGCATGTTGATTTCGAACGGCTTTGAATACCTGTTGTCGGGGCTATATTGGATTTCATTTTTCCCTGGTATTGCATTGGCCATTGCAATCATCGGGATCAATCTGGTAGGCGACCATTTGCGCGATGTGTTGAATCCGCATAATGCGGCCTGAGCGATGAATATGAGCGCTGAAATGACCATTGATCACAGCGGTAGCGTTCACGGTTGTACCTCCGTGGTAAGTACGAGTGGCAGTGGTGCGCCGGTCTTGGAAGTGCGTGGATTAAAGACGCATTTTTTTACCCGTGCCGGCATAGTAAAAGCAGTCGATGGTGTGGATTTGTCCGTCGGCGAGGGCGAGATTGTCGGACTGGTGGGTGAGTCGGGCTCGGGCAAAAGTATCACCGGGTTTTCGCTGCTGGGCCTGGTAGATGCGCCGGGCCGTGTGGTCGATGGGGAGATCCGTTTCAACGGTGAAGACTTGCGGCAAGTCTCTGCGTCGCGCTGGCGGGCGCTGCGAGGCAATGATATCGCGATGATCTTTCAAGACCCGATGATGACATTGAATCCGGTCTTGCGTGTCGATACCCAGATGGTAGAAGCGGTGTTGGCGCACAACAGGGTCAGCCGGGAGACGGCACGCGCCCGCGCACTGGAGGTCCTGACCAAGGTCGGGATCCCCTCGCCCGAGGAACGGTTGCGGGCGTATCCTCATCAGCTATCTGGTGGAATGCGCCAGCGCGTAGCCATCGCGATCGCACTATTGAATAAGCCGCGCCTGATCATCGCTGATGAGCCGACCACCGCACTGGATGTAACGATTCAGGGGCAGATCTTGTACGAGATGCAGAAACTCTGCCGCGAGACGGGCACGGGGCTAATCTGGATCACGCACGATCTGGCTGTCGTGGCGGGATTGGCCGATCGCGTGGCAGTCATGTACGCAGGGCGCGTGGTTGAGACGGGAACCACTGAGGCTGTGATCAACCATGCCCTGCACCCCTATACCCATGGCTTGATCGCGTCGATCCCGACTCCGAGCACGCGTGGTAAACCCTTGGATCCCATCCCTGGCATGACCCCTTCGTTATTGAATTTGCCCGAGGGCTGTGCGTTTCGTACGCGCTGTGGGCGCGCGACAGATGCCTGTAGGCAGGCGCCAGAGGCAGTAGAGCACCGGCTCAGACACTGGGCGCGTTGTTGGCACGCGGGAGAACGTTAATGCACACCGTAGCGCTCGAGACGCGGGATTCAACCTCCGCTGTAACGGCACTCTCACCCATCCTGTCGCTAAAGCAGGTCGAACAACATTTTGTGCAGCCCGTCGATCTGGCTGGTCGTATTGCCAATTTGTTTGGGGCAGGCCTGAAAACACTAGTCGTGCAAGCGGTGGCGGGCGTGGATCTGGATATCTATCCTGGCGAGGTGATCGGGATTGTCGGCGAGTCGGGCTGTGGTAAATCGACGTTGGGACGCATGGTGTCGGGCATCTTGCCGCCGACAGGGGGACAGATCGAGTACCAGGGCAAGCCGGTCGCGCTGATGCCGGCGTCTCAAAGGCGAGAATATGAATTGAGTGTGCAGATGATTTTTCAGGACCCATATGCCTCGTTGAACCCGCGTATGCGCGTGATTGACATCATCGGCGAGGCGCCTGTGGCGCACGGCCTGATTCGTTCGGGAGAAAAAGCGGAGTACGTCGCGGGCCTGATGCGCCAGGTAGGGTTAGACACAGCTTATGCACAGCGTTATCCACATCAGTTTTCCGGGGGGCAGCGTCAGCGCATCGGTATCGCGCGGGCCTTGGCGTTGAAACCCTCGGTTATTGTGTGTGACGAGGCGGTGGCGGCGCTGGACGTGTCGATCCAGGCGCAGGTGCTGAATCTGTTTGCGCGGTTGCGTAAGGAGTTGAACCTGACCTATCTGTTTATCAGTCATAACCTGAGCGTGGTCAGCCATATTTCGGATCGTGTGGCCATTATGTATCTGGGGCGGATCGTCGAGATCGCGTCGACGGATGCCGTGTTTTCGCGAGCGAATCACCCCTACACCCAAGCTTTGCTCAAGGAATTGCCGGATCTACGCCCGGGCCGACGCGATTACCGGCCGATCAAGGGTGAACTACCCTCACCTTTGGCACCACCAGGCGGGTGCACATTTCATCCGCGTTGCCCGCACGCAATGCCGCGCTGCAACATCGAGCGGCCGTTACTGCGCATGGTGGCGCCGGGGCATGCCAGTGCTTGTCATCTGAATGACGAGTCTACGGATTTGCCGGTAGGATAAGGGCAGTCGCTCCGCTTAGAGCGGGCTATACCAGTTTGAGATCGGCCAGACCCTTGTGAGCGGTCCCCCATTTACTGTTGCTATTTTTTCCCTGTTGCTGCTATGAAAACTCTAGACGAAATCGAACGTGCTCATTCTGATCTAACCGCCTTGCGACGTGACATTCACGCGCATCCGGAGTTGGCTTTCCAGGAAACGCGCACCTCGGCGTTGGTCGCCGAGCGGTTGCGCAGCCTGGGTATCGAGGTGCACACTGGGTTCGGTAAAACGGGCTTGGTTGGTGTGCTGAAGTCCGGCAGCAGTGGCAAGTCCGTGGGCTTGCGCGCGGATATGGATGCATTACCCATGCCGGAGCACAACCGCTTCACGCATAAGTCGACGATAGAGGGTCGAATGCATGGATGTGGTCACGATGGACACACGACCATGCTGTTGGGGGCGGCAGAATACCTGGCCAAACATCGCAATTTTGATGGCACTGTGCATTTCATTTTTCAACCTGCCGAAGAAGGCGGTAACGCCGGGGCGCGCGCCATGATGGAAGACGGCCTGTTTGACCGCTTTCCCTGTGATGCGGTGTTCGGATTGCACAATATGCCGGGCATGCCGGTGAACCAATTCGGTTTTCGCAGCGGTCCCGCGATGGCGTCCAGCAATCGATGGGACATTACGATCCGCGGTGTGGGCGGCCATGCGGCGCAGCCCCATCGTGCCGTGGATTCTATCGTTATCGCGGCGGATATGGTGCAGGCGCTGCAGACTTTGATTTCGCGCAGCAAGGACCCTTTGGAGTCCGCCGTGCTGACGATCACGCAGATCCATGCTGGGGATGCTTATAACGTGATTCCTGGTGAGGCGGTATTGCGTGGGACGGTACGTACTTATACGGTAGATGTCCTGGATCAGATCGAGGACGGGATGCGTCGTATCGCGACGACGTTGCCACAGGTATACGGGGCCACGGGCGAGCTGGACTTTGTACGATCGTATCCACCGTTGGTGAACTGGGAAAAAGAAACCGCGTTCGCCGCAGACGTGGCGCGCGAAGTATTCGGCGACGAACACGTCAATTGCGATATTCCTGCATTCATGGGCGCGGAGGATTTTTCTTTCTATCTCGAAAAAGTCCCGGGTTGTTATCTGTTTTTAGGTAATGGCGATGGAGACCATCGCATTGCCAGTTATCACGGAATGGGTCCGTGCCAGTTGCATAATCCGAACTACGATTTCAACGATGCGCTGCTGCCCGTGGGCGCCACGTATTGGGCCAAGTTGGTAGAAAAGTTTTTACCCAAGGCATAAGTTAATAACAAGGTGCCTATATGAAAAAAGGCTCTGATTAAACTCCCATAACATCGTTTGGGGTTGCATCAGTCTTTTGCATAATGGATCGTTCTGAGTCCCGGAGCGATCCATGTCTATACGTAGCAATGCAGCACGTCTTGAAGAAGTAGACGGCGCTGCCCAGGCCTTTGAGGTACGGTCTCTGCCTGGTGGTATCGGTGCAGAAATCGTTGGCATTGATCTGGGCCGTGCATTAAGCACCAGCGATTTTGAACGCGTGCATCGCGCGCACTTGGACCACCATCTCGTGGTGTTCCGTGATCAACGCATTACCCCGCAACAGCATATCGATTTCAGCCGCCGTTTTGGCAAGCTCATGGTCCATGTGCTGCATCAGTTTCATCTGCCGGGGCATCCTGAGATCCTGGTCGTCTCAAACATTGTCGAAAACGACAAGCCCATCGGCCTGGGGGATGCGGGCAAATACTGGCATTCCGATATTTCTTATAAGCCCCAGCCGAGTTTGGGGTCGTTGTTGCATGCGCAAGAGTTGCCGTCCGAAGGCGGGGATACCTTGTTTGCCGATATGCATTTGGCCTACGACACGTTGCCCGGCCATTTGCGTCAGGCCATCGACGGCCGCCATGCAGTGCATTCGTATTTGGCCAAGTATGGCCAGATGCAGAAAGAGGGGAATTGGCGGCCGACGCTCAGTGCCGAGCAACTCGCCCAGGTGCAGGAGGTTGTGCATCCCGTGGTGCGCACGCATTCCGAAACGGGCCGTAAAGCACTGTTCGTGAGCGAAGGCTTCACCACGCATATCGTGGGATTGCCTGAGGACGAGAGTCGCCAGATTCTGGACGAACTCTTTGCACATAGCATCCAGCCTGAACACATCTATCGGCATCAGTGGCGCGAACAAGATTTGGTGTTCTGGGATAACCGTTCGCTGATTCACTTGGCGGCAGGTACGCCGGCACACCTGCGTCGCAAACTATACCGAACCACCATTGAGGGCGATGCGCCGTTTTGATCATGGCTAAAACAGAGAATATGAAACAGCGTGTGGCTCGTGTGGTCGGTGCGGGGTTTCTCGCCATTACGATTGCGGTATTCGCACTCTTATCGCCCACGCCTGCCCAAGCAGAGGGGCAACTGCGTATTGCCGAGCAATACGGTATCGTCTATCTATTGCTCAATGTAGCGCGCGACCAGCAATTGATCGAGAAACACGGCAAAGCCGCCGGTATTGATATCACCGTCGATTGGGTCAAATTATCGGGCGGCGCTGCCGTCAATGATGCATTGCTGTCCGGCGGTGTGGATATTGCGGCGGCGGGTGTGGGCCCGCTGTTGACGATCTGGGATCGGACGCATGGCCGGCAGAACGTAAAAGGCGTGGCATCGCTGGGGAATTTTCCGTATTACCTGGTATCGAACAATCCCGCGGTGAAAACCATCGCCGACTTTACCGATAAGGATCGTATTGCGGTGCCTGCTGTCGGCGTGTCGGTGCAATCGCGGGTGCTGCAGTTGGCGGCGTCTAAACAATGGGGCGATGCACAATACGCTAAGTTGGATACCATTTCGGTTGCGGTGCCGCATCCCGATGCGACAGCAGCGATCATTTCCGGCGGCACGGAGATCACCGCTCATTTTGGCAATCCGCCTTTTCAGGATCAAGAACTGGCAGAAAATCCCAACGCCCATATCGTGTTGAATTCGTTCGATGTGCTGGGTGGCCCCGCGTCCGCGACGGTATTGTTTGCGACCGAAAAATTCCGAAAAACCAATCCCAAGACATATAGTGCTTTTCTAAAGGCTCTGCAGGAGGCGGCAGACTATGTGACAACGCATCCTCAAGAGGCGGCCGATACCTATATCCGCGTCACCGGGTCAAAGATCGATCGCGCGTTGGTTGTCAAAGTCATCACAAATCCCGATGTGAAGTTCACGTTGCAGCCGAACAATACGTTGGGTCTGGCGAAATTCATGCATAAAATCGGCGCGATCAAGAATGAACCGGCGACATGGAGTGATTATTTCTTTGACGATCCCGCTATCGGGCAAGGAAGTTAAATGTCTACGCCGCATTCCCCATTGCTACAGGTCCGTGACCTGACCCTGGAGTACAAGACGCTTCAACGCCGCGTACGCGCCACGCACGAAGTCAGTTTCGATGTGTATGGCGGTGATCGGTACATTCTGCTGGGCGCATCGGGGTGTGGAAAATCAACGTTGCTCAAGGCCATTGCGGGCTTTGTGCCACCCACGGCCGGAAAAATATTGTTGGATGACAAGCCGGTCTCTGGCCCGGGGCCGGATCGCATTGTTGTGTTTCAAGAGTTCGATCAATTGCCACCATGGAAAACGGTGTTGCATAACGTCGCATTCCCATTAGTGACGGCGCGCAAACTCAGCCGTGCCGAGGCGCGGGAACGCGCGTTGCACTATTTGCATAAAGTGGGATTGGCCGCATTTGCCGATGCGTATCCTCATACGCTGTCGGGCGGGATGAAGCAACGCGTGGCAATTGCGCGTGCGCTGGCAATGCAGCCTCGGGTGTTGTTGATGGATGAGCCTTTTGCGGCACTCGATGCGTTGACACGTCGCAAGATGCAAGAGGAATTACAGTCGTTGTGGGATGAGGCTAATTTCACGCTGCTCTTCGTGACTCACTCCATTGAAGAAGCCTTGGTGCTGGGCAATCGGGTTTTGTTGTTGTCACCGCATCCGGGCCGGGTGCGCGCTGAATTGAACGCACACCAGTTTGCGTTGCATAGTCAGGGCTCGGCAGCATTTCAATCAGCTGCGCGACGTATTCATGATTTGTTGTTTGATGTGCCTGTGCATACGGATGCTCAGCAGGCTCAGCGGCGTGCTGCGTGAGTGCTGTACGCGTCTCTGGTCAAGCACGTCATATGAAACCGTCCCCAGAGTGCAGCAGTTGATGTGGTCTGCTTTCTTTGATTTGCTGATAGGTATTTGCCATGACGCTTCGTGCTGACGGCGCCGTGGTGCGTCCGGAAATTGAATACATATTGCCGCCGTTGCCGAGTCTTGAGGCCGAATTGCCCTTGTCGTGGCATGAACGGTTGCGGCAGCACGCGGCGTTTCGCAAGACGTTGATTTTGTTGGTGCTGGCTTTGGTATGGGAGGCCGCGGCGCGCTATACCGATAACGATTTACTTCTGCCCGGCGCCTGGCAGACGACTCAGGCCTTTGCGCAAGGGCTGGTCGACGGTGAGTTACCGGCTCGCGCTTTTCAATCGCTCATCGTGCTTTTAAAAGGCTATGCAGCGGGCATTGCATTGGCCTTTTTGCTGACGACCTTAGCGGTGTCGACGCAAATCGGACGCGATATTTTGTCGACCCTGACGGCGATGTTCAACCCGCTGCCTGCGATCGCCTTATTACCATTGGCCTTACTGTGGTTTGGTTTGGGCGAGGGCAGTTTGGTCTTCGTGTTGATTCACTCCGTGTTATGGGCACTGACATTGAATATTTATGCCGGCTTTCAAGCGGTGCCAGAAACGCTGCGTATGGCTGGGCGCAACTACGGATTGAAAGGCCCACGCTACGTCTTGCATATTTTGGTGCCTGCCGCCTTGCCGGCGATTTTAGCGGGGCTGCGTATTGGCTGGGCTTTTGCTTGGCGAACGTTGATCGCGGCAGAGCTGGTATTTGGCACGTCCAGCGGAAAGGGTGGTCTGGGCTGGTACATTTTCCAGAATCGCAATGAGTTGTACACCGATCGAGTCTTTGCGGGTTTGGCAGCCGTCGTGCTGATCGGACTGGCTGTGGAAAACCTGGTATTCAATACGCTAGAGCGCATTACCGTGCGGCGCTGGGGAATACAGCGCTAGACTGGATCGGAGGCGTTGTATGGCAATCATGCGGCTCGGTATCGTCACGGTAATGGCGAAACGGTGTAAGCCGAGTGATGATTGAGTAGATGATGGTACCCGGGTAAGCTGTTGTATCGACTCGGGTGGATCGAATGAACAAAGTACTCCAGCATGAAAAATTACTGCTGCTGGCGATTATTGTGGCGGTGGTCGCTTATGGGGCGGGCAGCCGCCTCACAACCCAGGGCGCGCTGGTAGCTACCATCGCTACGACGGTGTTGGTGATCGCCATCATTTGCTCCTCGCAGCGGGTGGCCTTTCATGCCGAGCAGTTAGCCCATCGGCTCGGCGACCCCTACGGCACCATGGTGTTGACACTGTCGGCGGTGCTGGTCGAAGTTGTGGTGCTGGGCATTGTGATGTCACACGACCGTTCACCAACACTGGTACGTGACACCATCTATGCGGCTGTCATGCTGGATGTGAATGGCATCCTGGGATTGGCGGCGCTGATGGGTGGGTTCAAACACGGAGAGCAGTCCTACAACGACGATTCGGGCCGTGTCTATACCGTGATGATCCTGACGGCCATGGCGATTTCGATGATTGTGCCTGAGTTCGTGCCGCGAGACCGTTGGCATATTTACTCTGGCTTCACGATTGTCGTCATGATCATGCTGTACGCAGTATTTCTGCGTATGCAGACCGGGCCGCACAGCTATTTTTTCAGTTATGCCTATCCTGAGAAACGCCGACGCCCTTCTGAGTCGCCGACGCACGGCCCCGATACGCTTTGGTCCGTGGGCTTGTTGATGACCGGCGTGGTAATCATTGGGGCGTTGTCGGAGGTCATGGCAAAGTCGCTGAACGTATCGCTGGAGCATGTGAACGTGCCGCCGGCATTTCCTGCGCTCGTGGTGGCCCTAATCTCGGCCAGCCCGGAAATCCTGACGGCGCTGAGAGCGGCATTGGCCAATCGCATGCAGTCTGTGGTGAATATCGCATTGGGAGCCTCGTTATCGACGGTTATCCTTACCGTCCCGTTGATGGAGTTGCTCGCCCTGTATACCGGTCAGCCGTTTGAGATGGCGATGACGCCGGTCCAGACCATGATGGTATTAGTGACACTGGTGGTGACTGCAATCAACCTGAATGATGGCCAGACGAACGCTATCGAAGGTATGACGCACTTTGCCTTGTTCGCCACTTTTCTGATGTTGGCCGCGCTGGGGCTGTAGTGGTACGGTAATTGCTGGTTCCTTATCTCTGAAGGAGATGATATGGACCAAAAATCGAAAACAGGTAAGCGTGATGCTGAGCATGGCGGCCAGCGTATCGAGCGAGAGCACTCCGCCGCGGCTCAAACATCGCACCAATCTGGCGCCCCTCAATCACGGGTTGGCCGGCTATTCGATCATTTTGCCAGCGCGGTAACCCGAGCGACGGGTTCGCCCGTGGCCTTCGGCTGCGCGGTATTGGTCATTGCGCTATGGGCGTTGGCGGGCCCGTGGGCAGGATATTCCGAGGTATGGCAATTGGTGGTCAACACAGGCACCACCATCATCACTTTTTTGATGGTATTTCTGATTCAGCAAAATCAGAACAAGGACAGCCGGGCACTGCACGTGAAGCTGGACGAATTGCTGATGGCGTTGAAAGGAGCCAGCGACAAGCTGGTGGACATCGAAGACATGGAAGAAGACGAAATTGAAGAAATAGCAGAACGCTATCGCCGGCTGGCGAGAGCAGCGCGCAAGCTCAAAACCCAAAAAGGCCGCACAGGATCATCATGACTCATCGTCGCGAGTGAGGGCGGCCGGGCTGGACACACTGCCCGCAATAACAATGCCCCCGATCGTGGGCCTCATCCTCCTTTCGGCGGGAGTCCACAATCGGGGGCATTCAGACGCCAAGCGTCAGCGGTTGGCGGCCTCGGCAGCCTTACGTTGAATACTGCGAGTAATCGTCCACTGCTGCGCGATCGATAGCGTGTTATTGACGCACCAGTACAACACTAGACCAGCAGGGAAGAAGAACATCATTCCACCGAACACCAGCGGCATGATCATCATGACCTTGGCCTGGATGGGGTCCGGAGGCGTGGGGTTCAGCTTGATTTGCAGGAACATGGTGGCCATCATCACTGCGGGCAGGATGAAGTACGGATCGCGTACCGATAGATCATGTACCCACAGGATCCACGGTGCGCCACGCATTTCGACACTGGCCAACAGTACCCAGTACAGAGAAATGAATACCGGGATCTGTACCACCATGGGCAGGCAGCCGCCCAGTGGATTGATCTTTTCCGTGCGGTACATCTCCATCATCGCCTGATTGAGTTTCTGGCGATCATCACCGTACTTTTCTTTCAGCGCCTGCAGGCGGGGGGCAACCTGTTTCATGCGCGCCATTGAACGGTAGCTGGCGGCGGCCAGCGGGAAGAACACCGCTTTGATGATGACGGTCAGTGCGACGATGGCCCAACCCCAGTTACCCAGCAGGCCGTGCAGCCATGTCAACAGCGCGAACAGTGGCTTGGCAATGATGGTCAGCCAGCCATAGTCGACGACGAGATCCAGTCCTGGGGCCAATGCGGCCATGGCTTTTTGATCTTGCGGGCCGACCCACAGGCGAGATTGGACCTCGGTATTGCCGCCTGGCTGAACCGTGCCAACGGACTCGATGCTGCGAGCGGCGTACAAGTTGGGCTGAACCTGCAACAGCTCGTTGGTACGGTTGGTGCCTTCTGGCGGAATCCAGGCGGTCGCGAAGTAATGCTGAACTACGCCGAACCAGCCGTTATCGGCTTGTTTGATGTAATCGCCCTTGTGTTTGGCGATGTCCGAGAAGGTGACTTTTTGGAATTTGTCTTGTTCGGAGTAGACCGCGACACCGGTAAAGGTGTGATAGAAGCTCGACGTATCCGCCGGATCATTGCCATCGCGCTCGAGCTGCAGATATAGCGAGGGTGACAGCGGCGCGTCGGAGACATTGCTCAACGCATGCTGGACATCGATGTCATAGCGGCCACGGTGCAAGGTAAAGGTCTTGGTGACCTTGAGACCTCCGGACTCAGCCTCGAACGAGACGTTCAGCGAATCGCCAGTCAGCTCCCGCTCGCTGGTCACCAGGCGAAACGGCGTTTGGTGATTGGGGAAGCTTTCGCCGTTGGGCGCACCTACCAGGCCGGACTGTACAACATAGGTCAACTCGGGCGAGCGATCCAATAACACGGTCGGCTTGTTTGCCTGGCCCGTAGTCGGATATTTCAGCAGCTCGGCGCGTATCAGTTGCGCGCCTGCCGTATCGAAGGTCAGGCGCAGAACATCGGTTGTGATGACGACCTGTTCGGCCTTGGCGGGGGCTGTCGTGGGCGTAGCGCCGGGGACGGTACTGGGGGCAGCCGCAGCAGGGGCACTAGGCACCGACGGGGTCGCCGCCTGCCCGTTGGCATTGGCCTGCGCGTTGGCGGTGGATGATTCTGCGCTGCTGGAAGCGGGAGGCGTCCCGAAGAGCGACGGTTTGCCTGTATGGACTTGCCAGTTGTTCCATAGAAGCAACAGCGAGAAGGAAAAAATCATCCAGAGGATGGTTCGTCGGATATCCATGGTGCCTACGTTAGGTATGCGGACCGGCCAAAATCGGCGCGGCAAACCCGCAAGTTTAGCGTCAATTGGGATCAGTGCGGCGATGATGCGCGCAGCATGAGGCCCCATCGGGGTGATGCGAAGGTGGTACCGGATCATGCCCCCCTGGCGACCAGGGGTGGCAGCGACCAATACGACGTGCCGCTAACCATAGACCGCGCCAAGCGCCGTGTTGTTCAATCGCGCCTATCGCATAGGCCGAACAGGTCGGTGTAAAACGGCACTGCCGCCCAAGCCAGGGGCTGAGGAAAAAACGGTAAAACCGGATCGGTGCGATCAGCAGGGCTTTGATCATGGCGTCATCCTCGGGGCCGTGCCCGCGCAAAGTGAGCGTCCACTTCAATGCGGGCGAGCCGTTTTAGCGCGGTCAGGGACGTCGGTGTTACTTTGCTGTGCAAGCGCAACACGTAGTCTTGGGGCGGCAGCTGCAGCCGACAATGCCGAAATGACTCGCGGATGGCACGTTTTAGTGCGTTGCGTGTCGTGGCATGCGCGGCAAAGCGCTTGGCAATGACCATGCCCAGACGTGCCTGAACGGCTTGACCCGCAGGCAAGCCACTGGGCGCGGCGGCACTAAGAATGAAGAAAGCCCCTCGGGCCAGCCGTCGGCCTTTTAGGGCGGCGGCAAACTCGGAGGGGCGATGCAGCCGCGCCTCTGGAGGAAGCGTGGCGCGCGGCATGAACAACCGATGGTCGATGCGCGAAATGCGAGCGACCCGGTGCTGACCTTAGACGGCCAGGCGCTTGCGGCCCTTGGCGCGACGAGCGTTCAGCACGGCACGGCCGCCGCGGGTTTTCATGCGCACGCGAAAGCCGTGGGTACGCTTGCGGCGGGTAACTGAAGGTTGGTAGGTGCGTTTCATGGACGATCCACAAAAAGAACAAGAGTCAGAAGGGACCTGCCCGACGGGTTCCTGGCCAGCATTTTATGGTGCATTGGCCCCAGCACGACGAGGAAACCCCGGCGTGGTGAAAGAACCTTCTGACAGACAGAATTCGGAAAAGCCCATCATTTCAGCAAGTTTTCTCTGCCTTGTCAAATAGTTACGCCAAATAGACAGGGACGTTACCTGAACGGCCTGTGGATAACCTGCCCGTAACCAAGGTAGAATCGAGGTTTGAATAAGAGCGACATGAAAGAATTTTGGCAGACCTGCGTTAGTCGTCTAGAGCAGGAACTTCCCCCTCAGCAAATCAGCGCCTGGATACGGCCGCTGGTACCGCTTGCGTACGACGAAACGCAGGCTGTGTTGCGCGTAGCCGCCCCGAACCGCTTTAAGCTGGATTGGGTGCGCAAGAATTTTTCTCACCAGATCGAGGCATTGGCGGCCGAGTGGTATCAACGGCCCGTACAGGTGGCGTTTGAGTTACCGGCCAACGGCAACCCTGCTCGTATCCCGGTGGCGCCTCGAGCGCCCGTGCCCAGTGCTGCTCCGCCTGGTCCCGTCTCGGTCGGCGCTGCGATTGCCGCGGCGGCGCCGGTGGCACCAGCGGCCGCT
>Ga0182738_1001951_pt1 | contig 25036 bp, 34 predicted proteins | sample eDN5th30CBELigMG_FD_128876 | JGI IMG/M metagenome (GOLD analysis project Ga0182738, IMG submission 128876) | Enriched Miracle-Growth compost microbial communities from Emeryville, California, USA - eDNA 5th pass 30_C BE-Lig MG (version 2)... ...
GAGCATTCCGTGAACATCTTCTGGCTTCTTGATGTTCTGCGCCAATTCCGTGTGGATATTGCAGGCCACTTCTCTGGCAACGATCTCGCTGAGGAGCGTTTTCCCTGTGCCAGCCGGACCTGAAATGAGCAGATGTGGAAAGGCTTGCTCTTCGGTCGCCTTGGCTCGGTCATGGAAGTAGGCGTCGATTGCCGTGCGCAGGACGGCGACCGCCCTCGTCTGCCCGATGACGTGATCGAGCGTCGGCACGATTTGGCTGTTTGCGTTCGGGTCCATCGGCTGGAGACCTTTCCTTCGGCTTGGGAGAGCTTTCCTCGTGCGTGGGTACAATGCTTTGAAAGGCACAAGAGAAGAAAAAAGCGGCCCGTTGAGGACCGATTTGCCGTGATTCAAGCGACCACCTGACGCTTTCCGTCAAGCAGGTCGTGGTACTCGGCCAGATATGCTGCCTCGCCTCGAACCTCGTATTTGTGGCCTTCCAATTGCGGGCGAATCTGCTCGAACATGGCCTCCATGTCATTGCCGTAGAACCCGAAGCAGCTATCGACGTGATCGCCGTTCTCGTCCTCGATGACGTATCCGTAGCCTTCCCCGTTGGCCCAAGCTGTGTACGTTTCCAGAAAGCGGCTGGCGTCGGCACGACGATCTTCGTAGGTCTTCGGCCCCAGGTCGCCCGGCTTGCCTTCCCAGACCAACAGGCCAGCCACTCGCACGCCGTCCCACCGGAATTCGACACCGGCAGGCTGCTCGCCGTGAAGGAACCACAGCGAGTTGCCATGCTCGAAGTAGCTCAGGAAGAAGGCCAATCCGGTTGCGAGCTTCCGTCGCAGGCCGGGATTGCGAACGGTCGGGAGGCCGGTCGAGGAGTCGAGCGAGTGGCTGAGGCCCAAATCACCCGGCTCGGTGAAGTTGATGTGCCTTCGGCTAAACGAGTGGACATTCCACCCGTCGTTGTCGCTCGGATTCTCCAGGTCGCTGTCGTGGTGCAGATTGAGGATCAACTTGCTCATGCCGCCTTTGCTCGTGTTGGGTGATGGACTGAATCGTTGCCGTCGCCTCTGCGGGTACAATGGTTTGAAGAGCGGCAGGCAGGCGATTCGTCGCCTGCCAGGATTCGTCGCCCGCTCGTCATGCGGCCTCGGTCAGTTCCGCTTAACTTGCGGAAGTTGGCTCACCGGAAACTCCTCGCCCAACTCGTCAATTAGCTCCTCGACGTATTCGATGTCTTCCTCGACGTTGGCGAGTCGGTATTCGACCGTCGCCATTTCGCCATCGTCGTCCAATGGCTCTTCAACGGGGATGAAATCGTCCAGGTAATCAGCGGCGGCTACCAACTCGTCGAAGATGTCAGCGAGAACAACGTCCTCGTCGTATGCCGTCAGTTCGTCCTGGACCGAGTTCAGATACTCCAGCAGGTCGCCGAGCGTGGCGTCCTTGTTTTCCTTGATCCACCTGCGGTGATTGTCGCCGACGTTCTTCAGAAGCCAGTTGCGATGCGAGTTCAGGGATGTGGTGACGGTCATGTGTGAACTGCTCCTCTTACGGGTGAAGGGAAAATGGAATGAGTTCATCAGGTGATGGGAGAACGGACTGAGGCTGGTGAGTGCTTCAGCGTGACCGTTTTCGTCGTCGCCGTTTCTCTTTTTTCTTTTTCCTCGCCTTCTTCTGGGATTCTCGTTCGTGCTGCTGACGGAAGAACGTGTCGAGACATCGAGTCATTTCAGCATCATTGCGCTGATATTCAGGGCCGAACGCTTTTCCTTCGAGTTCCAATTGTGAGTTGCGCCGAGCCAACTGGCAGTACCGCTTCATCATTGGAATTCGAGAGAGCGGAACGTACTTGTTCACGGGACGAGGAGTCGTGCCTGTTGAGTGGCGATCAGCCAGGAAAAGCACCTTCCTCTCTCCCGCTATCGCCGGAGTTACATCAATCAGTTGGCCGTTGCTTTCAACAATGGCGTGGTGTTCGGCAGTCAGATATGCTCCAGGAAGCTCCCAGATCAGCCAGCCGTGGACGACTTCGCCACCCAACTGCTCGGCGACGAGTCTGGCATTCTGGTAGCATTGACCCGGAGCCGAGAATGATGCTGGTGTGACTTCCAGAAAGACGAGTTCCGGCTCGGCACCGCTGACGATTGCCGAACTGAATTCCCGAATCTGATCGGTGATCTGGCGAGGAGTCGTGGCGACGTACTTGAATTGCTTTCCGGCGTTCATCAGTTACCTCGGTGGGATGGTTGGGAGTGTCAAAGCGCATGAAGGTGATTGCCGCTTCTGCGGGTACAATGTTTTGAAACACCGCCACTCACGCCGCTTCGACGGCATCCTCTTCGATGGCCTCAACCTTCCGCACCGGCTCCAGGATGAAATCGGCTGCTTTTGAGGCAGCGGACGCCGCCCGAAAGATGAACGCTGGATCGTTCTCAAGGGCCTGGAGCCAAGCCTGGATATATGCGAAGTGATTGGTCAAATCATCGGAATTGGGAATGCCGAGTTCCGTCGCCATGAAGCACGCAGCAATCTCAGCCCGCAACTCGCCCTCGGCATAGCTGCCCGTCCACCCCACTCGCCATTCTGAATGGTGAGAAATTTCATGCAGCAAAACTTCTGCAAACGCCGGGAAGCTCTCGAACTGATGCTCATGCGGCATCACGATGTAGTCCCCAGGTGGCCGGACATACGCAGCCTCATTGAAGCCGTAGCGAATGTCAGCCTGGGTTGCGGCCACCGCCCGGTCGAACTCAGTGCGGTCGATGTCGCCGAACTTCGGCAAGTTCAGCGTGTCCGACACCTTGAACGGCTCGACGGCCTCGCCTTCGACCTGGGCAATATTGAACACGCTCCAGGTCTTGAGGATCGGGAATGCCTCCTCCCGTTCCTGGCCGTCCTTGCCCGTGACCGTCCGCTTGACGGGCTTCCAAAACACAATGGTTTCAGCCTTCTCGCCTTTGCGGACGTGAGCGCCGAGCGATTTCCATTGATTGAAGCTGGCCCAATAGCTGATCGGGTAGCCACGCTCCATTGCCGCCATTTGCAGCAGCAGGACGTTCATGCCGTTGTACGGACGCTTGGTCACGAAGTTCGTCGGCGTCCGCACCAGGTCTTTCACCGGCGTCCAGGCTTTCCGCCACGCAATGCGGCCTTGCTTCAACGATTCGACAATGCGATTGGTGATTCGGGTTCTGATTTCGTTTTGGGTTGGCATTCTCTTGTCCTCCAGGGGTTGTGATGCCCTGGGCCGGTACAAAGTCTTGATCTAGGACGGCCAACAGAAAAGCCCCGTCGAGAGATCGGCTGGGCCGCTATCAGTGGCCTGACACCAGAAGGACGCCCCGACGACCGAGGAGGTTTGGAAACTCGACGGAAAAATTCAGCGGGGATTTCAAAAGGTTGTACCCACAGCCGAAAAAACGCCGGAGGACCACAAAATGCCACGACGCCCGTACCGCTACCGACAGCAAGGCACCACGGGAGACGCTCTGCGAGCGATGCCTTCCGTCCTTTCCCGCATCGGCACGCCGCTCTCCGTCCAGGGCTACCGCTACTTCGGTCGCTGGAATAGATTCCACGACGCTGTGCTGCTTCGAGGCACAGATGGGACGGCTCGATTTTCAGCGCTATCTTGGGGCTACGGCGGCGAGGGTCCACGGGGCCTGGTCGAGTTGCTGGTCCGCCTGGGCATCCACCGTGAGCGTGCCGAGAATGTCGCCTTCCAATCACGCCGGTACGACGATCCCGGACTCGATTGGTTCGTCCGCTTCCTGCCCAACAACCGCCTGCTCGTCCTCGGCAGAGAGCAGATCGACGAGCTTCAGGGTGTGCCGGGAATTCCTCGTCAGCCAAAGTTGACCGGCAACCGCCAGCCTCAGTCGGGGCAGTGAGCGATGCAAGCAAGGATCGCTCCGTCAGCATTAAAGAAGGTCGCCGAGGCCCACTCCGACGGCCTGGTGAAGTTCGTCCTCTGGCTGTCGGAGCCGATCTTGACGGAGAAGGAAGTCGAGGCGATCCGGGCGATGGGGTGCCAGTGGGCTTACCAGAGCGTGCGTGTCGCCGCCGTCGAGGTTCCGGCTCGGTGCCTGATGGAACTGGCGGAACTGCCTTCAGTGGTGAAAGTCAGTTGAGGGGTGGATGACACCCACCACGCCGAGCGGGTTACTCGTCGGGCAACCTGCGGCTGGACGACTGTGCCTGCCGTGGTGATCGACGGCAAGCGGGCTGGTTGCTGCTCTGGCCGTGGACCGGACGAGGCCATGCTGAAGGCGGCAGACTGGTGTTCCGTCCACAGAAGCCCTTTTGCCCCATTGGGTTACGGAATATCCGAGGGAGCGCAGCGAGCATCCTTTTCCCTTCTGCGGTGTCCACTAAACTTGATTTCGTAGCCATTTTTTAGCTATGAAGACTTGACTTTTTGGCTGTCGGGGCCGATAATGGTCATAGGAGGTTGCCTATGAGCAAGCGCACAATGACTCTAAATCTCACCGAGCGTGAGATGCAGGTTCTCGATGAGCTTTGCGCCAAGAAGGGCCTCAACAAGACGGCTCTGATGCGCCAAGCGCTTCGGCTGTATCAGGCTGTGGACACGAGGCTTGAGCAAGGTGATAAGCTAATGTTCGAGAACGAAGAGAAGAAGGAAAAGTCAGAATTGGTGGTGCTGTGAGCAGTGCATCGTCAGAAGTCTTTCTCAGGGACGGGGCGGGACAGCTTGTCAAAGCTGAACTCCACGACACGATCCTGCAACGACATCTGGACGACCACAAACATCAGTGGAAACCATTGATTGCGGCTCAGAGCGAACAACATGGGCATTGGAACTGGGAGTGGAAATGGTCGCATTTCTCACCTCAATTGAGCTACCAGTTCGTTGCCCTTGAGTGTAATGGACAAACTCAGGGATTGATGATCGTCAATACGATCAAGCGGTGTCGAATTCAGCAGCAAGCCAACAAGCACCTTGTGTACGTCGAATACTTGGAAGCTGCGCCATGGAACCGCAGAGATATTCCAAACTGGGTTCGGTACAAGGGGGTTGGCACTGTCCTTCTCGCTGCCGCCATCCAGCTAAGCATTGACGAGGGGAATCACGGACGAATTGGTCTACACTCACTCCCACAGGCCGACACTTTCTATCGGGACAAGTGCGGCATGACGGACCTTGGCCCAGACGCCTCGTACAGTCCGAAGATGCCATTGCGGTACTTCGAGATGACCGAGACGCAAGCGGCGGCATTCATCCATTAAGGGAGGGTAGGCAAATGAAACTTCAACTCAGTAAGGAGTGGTTCGAGAATCGCATTCAGCCAGACGAGGACTTTGAGGTTGGTGCGGGTGTTCCCACGGACACACAGGAATGTGCCAACGACACATCTGGCAACGAGCAAGAGCAAATGACAGACGAGGAGTTCGCCGAAACCCTCGCATTCGGAACTCTGATCCAGTTCATGCGAAGGGATCGGCGACTCTCGGTCGAGCAATTGGCGTCTGCGGCGAGAGTGGATGTTGCTGAGATCGTCAAGATCGAGTTCGATCCAAAGTACGTTCCGCACCCTCGTTCCGTACATCAACTGGCGACGTTCTTTGAATTGCCTCAACGGGCGCTTCTCAAGCTCTCGAACGTCACAATGGTACACAACAATCAACTCCGAGACGCAGCGTATCGTTTTGCTGCGAATTCCTCGAAGATCGCCGAATTGTCGCACGAGGAGCGTGTTGCCATGACGGAATTTGTCGAATTCCTCGGCACGCAAGACGACGACTGAACGAAACGGGATGTCCATGAAGAACATCATCATAACGGGGTATGAAGCCCAAGACATCCAAGACCAGGTAGACAAGATTTTGCGGGGACTCGGAAATCCTGAGCCTCCGCTGAAGTTGGAGGAGGTGCGGGAACTTCTTCGGCTCGACCGTCGCTTCTACAGCAGTGAGAACCAATCGGCTGTGCGAGAAGTGGTTAGCCGTTTGATTGTCGCAGGTAAACAAGTCGTGAAGCGGCCCACGATCCTGTTTGACGCCATACGGAAGGCAAAGCTTTCAGCGTTGTGGCTACCCGATAAAAAACGCATCTTGCTCGATGAATCTATTCCCCAGTTGAAGCACCGATGGAACGAGGCGCACGAAATCGGTCATAGCATCATCCCGTGGCACGACAACTTGCACCTTGGGGACAACGAGTTCTCGCTGAATCCGACGTGTCACGCCCAAATGGAGGCCGAGGCGAATTATGCGGCAGGGCGGCTGTTATTTTTGCAAGATCGGTTTCGGTGCGAAGCTCTCGACACTGAGATCAGTCTCGCAACGGTGAGGTCACTGAAAACCAAATTCGGAAATACGATGTCGTCCACACTGTGGCGGTATGTGGAAGAGGTCGGCGGTGACACGCCTATGGTCGGGATCATCTGTTGCCATCCTCATCGACCTTCGGACGAGTTCGATCCAGACAACCCCTGTCGGCATGTGATTCAGTCGAAGGGATTCAAGAATGCCTTCTCCAAGGTGTCGGCGAAGTACCTCTTTCGGATAGTCGGGGGATATTGCGGCCACCAGTCTGGCGGGCCACTAGGCGAGGATACAGTCGTGCTTAACGACGACAATGACGTTCGCCATCATTTCCATTTTGAGAGCTTCTTCAATCGGTACGACGTGCTGACGTTAGGACGATACCTGCGGCCTTGTCGCACATCCATCATGGTGTGACCTTCTCCTTCCGAATGCCCATTGCTAAAACACGACCACAGCGCAGGCCAGTGTCGAGAAGATGTTCCCGGCCATCGCCCTCTGGATCAATGGAGGTTACGGCCACATTGAGATCGGCGACCAGGAAGGGTTCGGATTTGTCGCTAGGGCCTTGGATTACGGCGGGCTGGTGGTTGAGGATGACAAGCCCAACACGTTGGTCGAGGGGATGGCCGCACTGGAGAAGGCATTGGCTCAGTGGTTTCGAGATGAGAGGATTTCGGTGGAATAGCCCATTTCTGAGCCGCCTTCGTCACGCAATCTCCCTACACCGAGGAAAATTCGGGCAACCCCAGAACTGCTTGCCTTTGTTTTCGCCTTTCGATGCGACCCTCTGAACCATTGGCACGCCGCATTTTGGACAAGTCGGCTGCGTTGAACTCGGAACTGCCCGTGGTGGTGGAACTGCGGCAACTGGCCGACCGCCAAGATGTGGAGCCAATTCAGCGGCCAGGGCATTGGGATCGTAGCCGGATCGTGCTGGAATTCGGATCAGCGGCAGTCCGGCTGCATGGAACACCTGGTCCACAAACTGATCTCGTTCGACACGATCCACCCGCTTGTGGCTGAAGTCGTCGAGTTCAAGGCCGATCAGCGGCTTCATCGTCTCGCTGTGCAGCAACAAGAAATCGACGTGCTTGCGATCAATCTTGTTGCGGTACGCCTGGTTCTCGTTGGGCCGGGAGACAAAGAAGATGTCGGCCAAATTCACCTTTGCGAGAATGACGGCCTGATCTTTCACTGCCAGCCGAAGGACTCGGTAAAACGACAACTCAGCGGGCGAAAGAAAATCGTCCCGCAGCCGGTACGGGAGTTCGCCGGTCGTTCTCGGTTCGCCCAGGTTGATGCCGAACAGCCGGAGGATGGCTGCAAGGCAGCCCTTTGGTTCGCTGGATCGGGGCAAGGTGGTGGCTCCGTCAGGAGGAATGTCGCCGTATCACACAGAACCAGGCATACGGCCCGCCTTCCGAGAAATGGATGTCCTGAAGATCAGGCCGGACCTCGAAGCGAGCCTCCTGGATCGACTCGACCACCCAGCCATCAGCAAACGCCTCGTGAATTTCCTGCTGGGAAATCCGACGTGGGCCATCACCGGGCGGTTCCTTGTCGCTGAAGCACATCAGGAACAGCCTGCCGCCCGGTCTGACGATGCTTGCCAGACCAGAGACGTACTTGTGCCGATCTTCATCGGAAAAGACGTGGAAAAGCCCGCAGTCGATGGCGGAATCGAAAAGCTGGGGCATATCGGCCAGGTGAAGAGCGTCCATCACCAGAAACGTCGCCACCAGCCCTCGCTCCTTGGCCTTTTGCTTGGCCTCAGCGATGGGGCGTTCGAGGAAGTCGATGCCCGTCACCTTTCGGCCTCGGCTGGCGAAGAACAGAGCGTTTTCTCCCGTTCCGCACCCAACGTCGATGGTGGAGCCGGTGATCTGGTCCGCAGCCTCGACGAACACCTTTTGCGGCCTGCCGATGTCCCACGGTGGTTTCCCCTGGTACGCTTCCTGAAAGCGCTCTTTTCCCGGCACGTTATTGGTCATCAGGTCTGTTCCTTCATGGCGTGGCTTCGGTGGATTCTCTGACGGCATTTTGGCTGACTCGTTGCCTGCCGTCGAGGATGGGCGGCCGGCTGGAGAGCTTTCCTCTGACACTTCTCGTTATCAACGGCCATGACCTGCCGCTTGGCTGTGGAGAGGGTGGTTATTACTGTGGCCTTGAGGCAGCGGAAATCTCTCCAAATGCCACGAATCGGCAGTGCAGGACGAGGCCCGCAGGTTTCTGCGCCGGGGTGGCGGGAAAGGAAACGGGCTAGGCCCTTCGGTCATCAGCAGTCAGCCAGCATTCACACCAGGGCGTTATTACCATTGGCCTGCCTGGACTTACGATGCGAACGCCAATTGCCACTATTACGCCTCTGGACGCACCTTCTCTGTTCTTCCTCGTCGAAGAAGCCTCTTATTAGCGGTGATCTGCGGTTGTGAGCGGCTGATGCGACTATGGAGGCGGTCGAGACGGCTGAAGAAGGCCGAGTGAGGCCGTTTTCGGGCATTGCTGGTGCAATAGAGTATTATGTTCGTTGTCTCTCTTTTTGTTCTTCTCCCGCAAGTCCACTGCCGGTAATAGCGACGGCTGCTTCGGAGTCTTCCAACGACCCAAGAACGGGAAGTAATCTCCAACGTCCCACTTCATGGCTTTGCCGTGGCAATAATTCCGGTCGGTGATCTTCACAAACCCGTACCGCACCATCGCCTCTCGGCAAACGGCCCACTTTCTCCCGCAGAACTTCACCGTGACAGCTTTCTTAGCGTAAAGCGTCTCCCACAACTTCTTCGCTCGCTTGTGCGGAAAGGCATCATTGCCGTTCTTGTCCTGGACCAAGGCGTGTTCGCAGACGGCCATGAAAATGGCGATGAACTGCGGCGACACGGAGACGTGCTGCTGGACCTCGTACACGTCACCTTCCGGCGTCAAGCACTTCCTCTTACCGCCGACGATCCCATTGGGAAACTTCTTCGCCGCCCAATCGGTGTACTTGCCGACGTTGACCGAACCGTTCCTACACTTGGCGGCGTTGAAGGTTCGGGAAATGAATCGCAGGATACCTTTCACCCTTGCCCTTCGACGGCGGGCGTTCTGCTGCCAGGAGCCGGTGAAAAGTCCTTCCAGCTTGATAAAGGCCAATGCCTCGTCCAATGTCGGCACCCGCTTGAGACGGCGTGCCAGAATCATCAACGCCTCATGCTGACGTTTCAGCGAATCCGGCTCGTTCTTGATCTCGTCCAGCGCTTTCTGCGAACAACCAGCAACGGGCGTAGTCACGGTCGAGGGGTTGTTGGCCTCAGCAGCCACAGGTTCAGTATCCTCTTCTCTTTCGGCGGAAATGATCTCCGGCTCGTAGTCCGGCCACAGTTTCTCGACCATGCGCTCCGTCAGTACAGTTCGGGCGATCCATTTCCGCTGGCGGTACGTCTCCACCGTCTCCTCGATCCACCAGGAGCCGTACTCCCTTGCCAGCTTCGCCTCCTGCTCCGGGCCAAGCGGCAGGTAGTGATTCACGAAAGCGTTGTGCCGGGCGACTTCGTGGCGGCGGACATCCTCCTCGGTCACGCTGGCCCTGATCTGGTTGATGAAGTCCTTGACCTGCTCCAGCGTGATGGGCCTTATTCGCATGAAATCGTGCTGCCACCTGTAGGTCCAATCCGGCGAGCTTGTCGGAAGTTTTCCGTACCGACCGGCGTGGAGTGTTCCGGCTCGATCCATCCAGGTGAGCGTGCCTTTGACCTCGAAATCGGCCAGATTGCCATGCTTCGCCAGCAGAAGGCGGATCGCAACTTGAAGCTCGTCGAACACCTGGTTGGCCTCCTCCGGCTCGGCGTGGCCGACATCGACCTTGAGGTAGCCGTTTCGCCCACGCTCGCTGCCAAGAAACGGCGGCGTGACCCCCAGCCTCGACCGAAATTCTTCCTCAATGACGGCCTGAGCCGCCAATCCATCATCTTTCGATTGGAAGGCAAGATGTGTATCGCCATCGAGATACAACATCGCAATGCGGCCACCGGACGTGTAATAGAGCTTTCGCCCAAGATTGTCGGGCGAAAACATCCACGATTGAAATTGCCGCAAGACGAACTTCCAGCCATCTCGGTCAAAAACGTGCGATCCGTCCTGGCCTTTGTTGCGAATGGCCGACTCGATTTCTGAATTCCGAGGCGACTTTGCTGGCCGATCAAAGCAGTGCCGATAGCGGTGGACGTGCGAGCGAAATACCTGGAACAGTTCCTCGGCCAAGGCTTGGGGGAAGCACTCCGGGAAGGTTTCCAGGAAGAACTCTGAGAAGTCGCCGGTCAGATCATCCGGCGAGTCGTCCTGGTCGTCCCGGTAATCGAGGGCGCAGTAGAGAGCCGACTGGTTGGCTGCGAAGATGGGGCAGTCGTCGCCCGGCGTGGCCGAAATTGTTGCGAAATCCTGCCGACTCGCCTCGGCGAGCGAAAGAATTTTGTCGGTGTCTGCACTATAATATATTGTGTGTAGCATCACAGTATAGTAGTTCCCCCGGCGAGATTTTTTCTTTCCGGGGGACTGCTTTTTTCCTGTTGGATAAATGCCCGCCCCGCAACGCACGAGGCGGGCTGTGAAAACCTTTTACTCTGCCTCGCACGGCTCCTGCCGAGCCAATCGCTCACCGAGAGCGTAAAGCAAGAAGCCCAGCCATTTCTTCAACATGGGCGGGTCGTCAATCGCCAGCGACTCGACCTCGCCGATGATGATGTCTTGGGCCTCGTCGTACACTTGCAACTCCGATCCCGTAAGTTGCGCCATCAACTCCACCAACTCGTCTGTCGGCGTTTCCATAATTTGCTCGCAGAGCATCAACTGTAGGTCGGTTCGATCAATCATTCGTCGGTTCCTTCATTTCAAGTCATTCATCCAAGTTCTGCCCCAGCCGCCACAAGCAACCGAGGCAATCACCCGGCCCTCACCCTCCGCAGAGAGAGGGGGCCGAGGGAGCTACCGCAGTAGCTCCTGGTTCTCATTCAGCAACTTGCAAATCACCTGGCCGATCCACTCGTTCGTCGTCCAGACCACGACCCGGCCCTCGGCGTCCACGATCTCCTGGCCGACATTGCCCGAAGACCGGATCAAGAATGGGCCGTCAAGCTCTCTCGTATCCCATCTTGTCGAGGATGGCGGTGGTTCTGTCGGCGTGCCAAGTGTAGAAGTATGTTCCTGGTTGGCGGCTTGGGCGTTGGCTGACGAGGCAATCGGTGAATGCTTGTCGGCTCGGCTGACCTCCAGGTGTTCGCAGGCCGAGGGCCTTGAGCCATTTGCCGACCTGGTGGGATGAGACGCCGTACAGTCGGCCAATTTCGGTGAGGGACAGGAAGTCATCCATGCGCCTCCTTCTTGGCCGGGGCGTCACTCCAGGTCCGTCCCAGAGCTTCGGCCACCATCCGAGCCTCGTCATTCGTAAACATGCGACGGTTGCCAAGCCGCAATTTCGGCTCAGGCAGCTTGCGGGTCAAAAACAAATAAGTGATCCGATGTGGCGGCACATCAAGCCGTCTCGCCACGTCGGAAATCAGAAACAGTTCTTCTTCCATTGGTTTACCTCCTTCTTTATGTAGTACGCTCGTATTCGTTTTCCGAAGGAAAAATTGTCGTGCGGACGAGGTAGGCGGCGGTTGCTCCTTCGGGAAATCGCCACCGCCTCTCCGTTCTCACGCCCTTAGCGCCGGGTCAGTTGCTCTCCCAGGGCGCATTTGTCCGAACATCAGCGTCGTCACAGCCGTCAGTCGATTCACCACGATGTACCATTAACGCCGTGGCAAGCAGACCAATCACCTGCTGCAACTCGTCGATGTCGTGAAGTTGCAGCTTCGCAACATAGTCGGGATTCACAACCACCACTTCAGTCGCCTCACAGCAGTCGCACGGCCTCGCATACACTGCACGACCTTCCGACATTTCCAATTCAAAAAAGCCTTCTTCCATTCAACACCTACCTTTCGGGTAAAAAGCGGCGGGAAAAGTCCGCCTGGTTACAACAAGTTCACACTCGCATCTCTTCCTCAGATAAAGCCCGGATGCGCCGCACAAGGCTGCTGATGCCACCCGCATGAAGGTGGACACGATTTCGGGGAAAGTAACGATGAGCCGCATTCGTCCACCGATGTTCAATGAACCTGGTCAGCACGAATACAGCGTCTGATGCAGGAAGGACCGTCTCCGACTGGTCGGCATCGACAAATTTCAGGTTCACGATGTCGCCGCACTTCTTGGTGATTCGGGCGTCTTGGCCGTATCGCAGGCCGATAATCGTGACGGTCGAGCGGGAGGGATTCGTGGTCATACGGCAGTCTCCTCTCGACAGCCATCGACGGCCTCAGCAGTCTCCGGGATCAGCGCCACGGCCCGGCAGGTCCGGTCGAGTACCAGATTACAAGCCTTCAAAACGTCGATCTCTTCGGCCTCGGCGTAGTGCTGGATGTATTCCCAACATCCGCCGAGGTCCGTCTCGTGCCGGTAGCCGAGAATATTCAGCAAGACGGCCCCACCAAGTTCCGCCACCGTCTCGCTGTGCCAATGCTGGCCGAGTTCGGTCAAGTTGCCATTGCGGTGGTCAGCGGCGTGGACAAGCTCGTGTGTCCAGGTCGAGAGATTCGTGACGCCCAGAGCAATTGAGCAGCCATTACCACCGACCACTCGGAAAGCGCCGAGAGACTTTGCTTCACTGCCCTCATAGACTTTGACAGAAAGCCCCCATTCGTCGGCGACCTCCCGAAGCGGCAGGTCTTGGAACCATCGCCTCGTTTCTGAATCGGCGGCGGGGAGGGGTTCGCCCTCGGTCTGGCTGAGTCCGAAGACCGGCGTGCCTCGATAGCCGAAGACGACTTGCTTATCCTCTCCGGTCTTCTCGTCCACAACGGATTTCACGCATGGAGAAAGAATATAAAACGCCTTCTCGCCTTCTTTGACCTGGCGACCGACCTGCCGCCACTGTTGATACCCACGAGCATCATCGTGGCCGTGGAGAGCGGCGATCAGTTGGTTTCGCCAGGACCACGACCGACACGGAGCATTGTCCTTGCGAGTGATAAAGATTTTGGCGAGGGGGGCAGGCAAGCTGTTCGGATTCTCAAACGCTTGCAGAATATCGTTGGCCGCTTCAGCGGCCCGTCCGTAGCAGTTCATCAACACACCTACAAAGTGGAACACGGAGAGAGGTCTCCAGGCGGGCTACTGACGTTTTACGAACGTCGTGCGACTCGAACCCTGGAGTTTGTTCGACATGCCGAGGCTGCCGAGAATCCCGTAGAGACGGGAACCGTGATGAGAAAGTGGTGAAGTAGTAGGTGTGTTGTTGTGGTGATCGTGGTTTGTGTCGTGCTGACGAATAATTCTATTCAGAAGGAAGAGTCGATCAAGATCAGATGCGGCATAAAGCGTGTAATCGCAAATAGTTGGGTGTACACCCAACAGAATGCAGAACGCTTTGATCGCAACTTTACAACCTCGATTTTCCGGGGTACTATCCTTCCGTCAAAATAAGAAAGGGCCGTAGCGTGCCACTTTAAGGTCGGCCTCATTCACCGGCAGGAGACGGGCAACCGGATGCAAATCCGGCTGCGGCTGACACGCTACTCGGTGCTGCTGTTCCTATTCAGCGAAGCGCCGATTGGAGTGAAGGGTTCGAGCGTACCACTCAAGCGTCGCCACCGACAGACCTCGTAGCAGGCCGGTCGGTAACAGACACGCTCAGATAGGGACACCCCTCGTGGGGAAGAACTGTCTGATGGTGTGTCCGTTACCGACCGGCCTTTTTTGCGCCCGGCAAACATGCAGATTTCTGCACGTTTCCCCGGCGACGTGGAGGAAAAGATGCCAAGGCAAAGGAACATGACCGAAGAAGACCTCAAACAACTCGGCTTCATGGTAGTGGGCGATGAAGTCGTCCGGGCCAGCGAAGCACGACCGGACCAGTCGTGGGATTTGGTTCGCCTTGCCAGCTTTGCCAAAGGCGAGTTGCGACGATCCAGCGATGCCGAAAAGGAAGCCGTTCTCCAGGCCCACAAGTCGGCAGTCCATCTGTTCTGGGCGGGTTGCGCCCTGGCGCTGGCTCGTGAAAAGTGCAAGGCCGAGGGACACGGGGCGTGGAGGAAGTTCAAGGAGGCGAACTGCTTGGCTGACACAACTGCCAATGACGCTATCCGGCTGTATGAGAATGCCAAAGCACCGGAAGCGTTGGAGGGGCTGGGAATCACGGAGGCCAAGAAGAAGTACGTTTATCCCGCCAAAGACCACGAGGAGTCAGAACCGAGCGATGACGAGCCGGAATCGCCACCCGGTCCACGACGAGCGGCGACACGCCGCCGAAAAGAAGGTGGCGGCGGCAGGGAGGACGACGAGAGCCTGGCGGCGAAACTCGCAGACGTGGCCCAACGGCTGTCGGAGATCGTGCTGAACGAATGGGGCCGAGTCGATTGGGCTGCCGAGGATGTCGATGGCGTGTGCAGCGCAGCCCAGGCCCTATCGGAAGGCGTGGCGGAAGTGTTCGGCAAGATCAATGATGAGCTTGAAAAGGTCAGCGATGAGCGAGTTGCCTGAGAACCAGATTATCTGCTGTGACTGCGTGGAGGGAATGCAGCGGTTGCCGGATTCCTGCATTCCGCTGACCGTCACCAGCCCGCCCTATGACGGCATTCGCACCTATGGTGGCCACGAGTGGAACTTCATGGCGGTGGCTCGTGAACTGTACCGCATTACCGTGCCGGGAGGAGTCGTCGTGTGGGTGATCCAGGAGCAGGTCATCGACGGCGCAGAAAGTGGCGAGTCCTCTCGGCAACGACTGGCCTTCGCCAACATTGGCTTTCGCCTGCACCACACGATGGTCATGGCGAGGAGAAACGGTCGCCAGTATTCGCCGAACCGCTACGGCCCGCCTCTGGAATACGCATTCATCTTGAGCAAGGGTCCGCCGAGATACGTCTGCCTGCTGCGAGATAAGCCCAACACCGAGGCCGGTCGAGTGCGAACAGACGCCTACCATCACCGTGACCCAGATGGCTCCGTTCGGAGAACCAGCCAACGAGCAAGAGTCGCCGACTATGGCGTTCGGCTCGGCGTGTGGTTCTACCCTACCGGGAAGCATCACAGCGCCAAGGAAGATTACGCCTTTCAGCATCCAGCGCTCATGCCGGAGCAGATGGCCGAGGATCACATCCTCAGTTGGAGCAGGATCGGCGACCTCGTTTTCGATCCATTCGCCGGTGCTGGCACGACGCTGAAGATGGCCCTGCTCAATCACCGCCGATACCTCGGCTTCGAGATCAACCCGAAATACGTCAGGATCGCCGAACGTCGGCTTCGGGAATGCGGAAGGGAGAGTTGAAGATGTCGGTATTTGCAACTTCCGCCGTTCCTGCTCGCCGCAACTCTACGCCCGGCTCGACTGGCCGTGTGAAGGTGATCCACGGCTCCAACGAGGAACTCTTCGACGGCCTTGTGGGATACCAGGTCGGCACGGTCGAGCGGTCGCTGATGGAAGCCTTCAACATACCGCCCGGCGCACTGGCCTTCGTCAATGGAGAGCCGGTCGCACGGGAGTACCGGCTCCAGGCGAATGAGACGCTGGAATTCGTACTTCCGGTGGGAGTAAAGGGTGTGCTGGAGCCGGAGGAGCTTGCGCTGCTGCAAAGAATCGCCGCTGCCACTGAGCGGATTGCCTCGCTATTGGAAAACACCACGCAGACCGCTCCTCCGGCGAGCCAAGGCCAGGATCGCCTGCGTCTCGACCTGGATGCAGGTCATGCCACTCTCGATGGCGTGAGGTATGCGCTCGATCCCGAATACCTGGCGATCCTCGACTGCCTTCTGCAAGCCCACGGCTCTTGGGTATCACGGGCTGAAATGCGAGCAGCCTCTTCGATTCTGAGCGACGAAACGCACATTGAGCGATTGATCGCTCGCCTGAAAGAAAAGTGTCCGCCGATGAGGAACGTCATTCAGTCAACGACGAGAGGCTACCGGCTGGTGCTGATCTGAAAGTGGTACAGGCGTCCCACAAGTTGGTGATGGGCGGTTATTCCTGTCCCACCAGACGACGAATACCATTGGGACACTCGCTGTGTAACTCGAATCGAATTCCACAACATGACAACTGCCAATGTGAAAGACGACGATGAACATCGAAGTCGATCCGATGAGTCGCTGCGGAGGGGCAGAGCCATGTTAGTGACGGGTCTTGATTTGCCAGCGGAGGCGGTTGCCTCCGAATACTGTGCTGCTCATGGACGTACCTGCACGTCGCTTGTGTCGCTGAACGGATACGAAGCGGCCAAACGAAGAAACCCAGCAGAGTGTCTTCCGTGACACGAAGAAGCTGGTCTGCGGCCCGGAGGCGTATCGGTGGGCGATGGCCCACTCGCCAGATGGTTCGCCGCTGCTTGTGCCGTCCTGCCCCGTTAGAGGCTGGGCGAAGCACGTCCTAAGCCCCCGCCAGGAACCTTTTCTGGCGGGGGCAATTTCAACGCCCCAAGAGGATGAGTCGATGAACAAGGTGCTTTTGCTTCCGAAAGCGGCAGAACACGAAGATTACGTCCGACCATATATCGAGCGCAGTCTCGACAAGTTCCTGCGGCAATCACAGCCGATGTTCTTCTCGGCCTACAACCAGAAAACAATAATCGTCGTCACCGAAAGGCGGGATGACGGCTCGATCTGGCAGTTGTGCGCACTTGGACAAGACGATCTCGAAAAGCTGGAGCCATACGCCAAGGAAAATGCAGCATTCCAGCAAGTCATGAAGATGCCCCAGAGAAAGTTTGCGAGCGAACCCGTGATTTCCCCTGTCGCTCCCCAAGTCCCGACCGCCGCTGATGGGCAGCATCGACACGGACACAACTGAAAAATGGACATCGCCGAGCGCATCGACGAGGCGTGCAAAGCGGCTGCGGCATATCTGGAGGCCCACGCAAGGGCGGACTATTTGCCTGCCACCGACACCGATGGCCGCATCAAATGAAAAAACACTTCAAGGACATCAAGCAGTTGTTCTTCCCCAGATGGGATCGCCAGAACCTCTGGCGGGTCTCCACAAGATCGAAGCGAAAAGTCTTGGGTTACTGTGACCGGGAACGGCGGGTGATTGAGATCGTCATCCAGCACGCCGACCCAGATGAGCGGGATCGGCTGTTGATCCACGAGATTTGCCATGCGGTCGCTGACGGAGGCCACGGCAAAGTTTGGCAGAAACGAATGGAGAAGGCGGCGCAGAGGGCGCACGAACTCGGTCGGCACCGGCTGGCGGAGTTACTGCGGCAGGAGATCGTCTGCTATCGGACAGCAACGGAGGGCGTGGAGCAGGCATACCAGACTATTCAGGAGTGGGTGACGTGCGAACCCGACCTCACCTTGTCGCAGGTTAAGCGGTCGTTGGCCGACCAGTATGGGCTGCTTGTGGCCGAAGTCTGCAAGGTCATGCCACGCACCGAGAAAGTCTACCGAGAAGCGAAACGAGAGGCACAACAGGCACGAATTCTGAAGCAGGCGTCAGCAAAGTAGGCGCATCCATGAGCATCCAAAAGTTATTCGTTGCTGCTGGTCCTGGCGCTGGTGCAGTACGCCGGTGACGGCCAGCATCGGCATGGCAAGTTGTGAATACCGCAACTTTACGACTCGCCTGTTCCGTAATAGAATGTCTTCATCACAGCCGGAAACCTGCTCTTGTGGCCGCTTTGCCCATGTTTCCGGCATTTCTCGCCTCGGACGACGACGGCCCGACCCGTCCAGGCAGTCACCAACCACACTGTAGCTGTGGAGGAGATTGTCTGGACTATGGTTGCTCTTCTTGATTCTGCCGTCGCTGCTCCCTCTCTGGTCATTCCTGCCTTTGGCCGTGTGAAGGTCATTCACGGGCCGAACGACGAAATTTTCTCGAATCTCGTTGGCATCTCGGTTGCCGCCGTGCGGCATTTGCTCGCCGAACCATTTAACATTCCCGCCGACGCTGTTGCGTTTGTGAATGGCGAACGGGTTGGATCGCTTTACCGGCTTCAGGCGAACGAGACTCTGGAATTCGTCCGTCCTTGGGGAAGGAAGGGAGGCGAAGAGAAGTTAGCGAGTTTTCGCCCAGGTGACGCCGTACTGACGAAGCGCATCAAGAAACGCTGCAAAGAGATTGGGTTCGCAGTTCGGGAAGAAAAGCAATGGAATGGCTTCGGCTACGAGATCGTGGCCTATCATGCCCCGCAGAGTATTTACGACGAGGAAGTGGCTCGGCGAATTGCTGAGAAGGAGGAGGCCGAGCGAGAACAGGAGAAGAAGCAGGCGGAAGCAGAAAGAAAACGTCGAGACGCACTACTGGAAAAGTTTCCCAAACTTCGGCGGGAGGTAATCGAGTCGCTATCAAACCTGCGGCTCTACCTCCCCACTGAAGTAGGCTACCAGCTCGGCGTTGGCACAAGGTCGTATTGGGAGCAATTGGGATTCCGGGTCAGCGGTGATCCATCAGGTTGGCTTGTACGAGGCTCCCGGTTGTACCCGGTTTATCGCTCATCGGGCCTCATCGAAAAGAGGCGAACGAGAACGGTGGAGCAAGTTTGGCAGGAGTGGTGCGAGCGGCACGGTTCTGAGGCCATCGTTCTTGCCGAGGCGATCCGTCTGGCAAACCGGCTGCAAAAGGTGAATAGAAGGGCGGAATTCTACCCTTTGAAGGACGAATGGATCAGACGCAATCAGAACAGGTTACTTGAGGGGCGGATTGCTCGTCTTGAGGAGCGTGTGTGCTGGGACTGCAATGGTGACGGTGAGAGCAGATGGGGCGAGGAGTGCTTCAAGTGTGGCGGGACGGGTGTGTATTCATCGTCAACCTTGTACGAGCATCTATTCGAGATTGAAGGACGTAATTACTGCTTCCATTCCTACCAGCGGCCCCGATCAATTAGCAACAACCCAGGCGCTGACTTGGCCCACTATGGTAGGCCGTTTTCGGCTGACGAACTGCCGTTGCCTCCTCAATCGTTGTTGGTCGATATGGTGGAGTTTGGCCTGAGCCGGAAGAGTGTTGATTAGGGCCGTCCTTGGAAAACCCCAGCATGAGCCACTTTCTCACCCCAACCTTCACGATCACATCCCCCACCGGCTTTTCGCCGAGGTCGCCGCCGTCGAAATCAACGACCAAGGCGATCCGCTGTACCTGGAGGCCCACGTCGATTCGTGGCTGGCGTGTCACTACGGAACGACTCCGCAGGCCCCCGTCGCCGCTTGCCCCGGAACCAATGCGGCCACCACTGAGAAAGGGCGGCCACACGAGGAGTGCTACGTCACCGTGGCGGAAGCGCACCGCCGCTACCTGTCCGGGAAGATGTCGAGCCGTTGGTGGTATCGCATGGTTCAGTCCGGGAGAATTGCACACCAGCGGATTGGCGGTGCGATTCTGCTGCGCACCGACGACATCGAGCGGTTTATCGCCGAGTCTCGGCAGGCAGTGACCACCAACTCACCGGCTGAATCGGATGGATCGTCGTTAATGACCGCTGGAGCCTCGGTGAATCGCAAGAGCCGCCGCAGAACGGATCAAGAAATCCGGGGCTTTCGTTTTTTCCTCGGTGATGCGGCTGAGGAGTTGCGTCATGAATCCGCAGCTTTACGACTCGCCCTTCCAGTAATACAATGTCTTCATCAGCGTCGGAAACCTGCTCTTGTGGCCACTTTGCTCTTGTTTCCGGCCTTCTTCGCCTCGGACGACGACGGCCCGACCCGTCCAGGCAATCCGCATTGCTTCCGCACGAGTGCTGCGGAGCGGGGTTGTCTGGACATGCGAATGCGGCCTCTTTCGCCGTCGATTCTGGCCTCCAGTCTCCCCTGCATTGATGTGGCCGAAGGCACAGCAGCAACCTGATGCGCTCCGGCCTTTCGTTGGCCTGACCACTGGAGGTTTTCGATGAAAACGGCAGTCCTATATCTTCGCATGTCCACTGACAAGCAAGACAAGAGCATCGAGCAACAAAGGGAGGAGTTGAGGGCCGCTTTTGGCGAGAAGTATGAGATTGTTGATGAATACAAAGATGAGGGAATCTCAGGTAGTAAGCGGCGGGTCAAGCGTCGTGGCTTTCAGCAGCTTCTTGCGGACGCTGAAAAGGGAAAATTCGAGGTAGTCCTCTGCTGGTCGCTTTCTCGGTTCAGCCGCCTGGATACCATCGAAGGCGCAGCAGCGAAACGGATATTGCGAGACAACAACATCCGGCTTCATACGATTCTCGAAGGCGAACTGGATTGGAACAGCACCACCGGTCGCATCGTGGATGCTGTGCTGACGGAATCGCAGCACGAGTACAGCGTGACACTTGCCAGGCAGGTGCTTCGTGGAAAGCTGGGTGCAGCCAGGAAGGGGAAGCTGTTCGGCCAACTTACTCCCTATGGGCTGGCCAGGCTCGTCATCGACCCACAGGGCAACAAACGAGTGGTGGAGCGAACGGAACGGTTTCAGAAGCCAAAGGACTGGACGCAGAAGTTTATCCCTGGCGACCCGAAAGAAGTTGAAACCGTCCGTTGGCTATTCGAGGAATTCCATCGTCGGGATGTGTCGTTTCATCAACTCGCCAGAGAACTGAACCAGAAGGGCATCCCAAGCCCGTCAGGAGGCAAGTGGATTTACCAGACGATCAAAGAGATTCTGTCAAACGTCCGGTATGCGGGCGATCTCTCGATAGGCCGAGATGGAGCAGGAGAATTCTACAGGCTTGAGGGGGATGAAATCGTTCGGAACACCAATCCCCGCATGGAGACGCACCGGGACTCGGCTCTTGTCTTCCCTGGCACTCATGATGAACTTGTCAGCCGGGATGTGTTCAATGATGTTCAAGTGAAAGTGAAGCGGAGATGGAGATCGGGCAAGCATTCCAACGGTGCTGAAGGTTTCGCCCTGACAGGCGTTCTCTACTGTGGCAACTGCGGAAAGCCGCTCTACGGCAACGATGGCTCCCGACGGGCGAAGGGACGACCCGGAGTGAGATATTCCTGCAAGGGAGAGCATCGCCGCCCCAGCGATGGGTGCGGGCAGTGGGGCATTCACGAAGAAGAGATATTGCCGTATCTGCTCAAAACGCTTGTCGAGCAGATCGAACGGAAGGTTCTGGTCGATGCCGAGAGCGTGCCGCAAATGACGGCGGCGGACGATATGAAGCCCGCAGAGAAGCGGCTTGCCAAACTCAGGGCCGAGTACGACGCTGGGTTGCAGCGATTCCTCAAGCTCTCGCCTGACCTGAAGGAGTTAGCTGGCGACATGGCCGAACAACTCAAGCGTTGGAAATCCGAGATTGGCGCACTGGAGGAAGAAATCCGGTGTCGTCAGGCGATGCAATCAGACCCCTGGCGGGAAGTGCTTCGGCAACGAAACGAGTGGCTTGTCGATGCGAGAGACAAACTCGTATTCCTGGAGACAGCAGGGGTGCGGGTGGAGAATCGCCGCTACTCAGCGGGCGCTCACCTGCCTCGGTCCTCCGTCCGAGAACTTCTGCACCGAATCGAATGCCGAGTTGAACTCTGGTGGGAGCGTTCGTCGGCCCATCGGTATCGCCTTGTCCGTGGCCGTGTCATTGTTGCCGGAACCGCACAATTTGACGGTAGCGCTTCGCTGATGGTATGGTGCGGGCTGCGGAACGGCCGCGTGGCCAGCAGCGGCTGGCCCGGCTTGAGCCGCCCCAGCACGCTATAGATTTGCGAGGTGGCGATCGATTCTTCGGCCGTAAGGTCCGGCAGAATGGTCGGCACCCGCTTGGCGAGCATCGTTTTGCCGCCACCCGGCGGGCCTACCATCAGTAGATTGTGTGCGCCTGCGGCAGCAATGGTGATTGCCCGCTTGGCCATCTCCTGGCCGCGGACATCAGCAAAGTCGACTTCATACCGGCCAAGTGTTTGAAACAGTTCGGCCACGCGCGGCGCGGTGGGTTCGATCTCCACCAGCCCTGCCAGAAAACCGACGGCCTGGCTCAAACTACCGATCGGGATCACTTCGACCTGCTCGACCACGGCGGCCTCGGCGGCGCTGGCCTCGGGCACGAGCAGGCCCCGCAGTCCTTGTCGCTTGGCGGCGGCAATCGCCATCGAGAGCGCGCCCTTGGTGGGCCGCGTGGTGCCATCGAGGGCCAACTCGCCCACCACGGCGTACTCGGCTAATCGACTGGGCTCAAACTGGCCCGATGCCGCCAAGATGCCCAGGCAGATCGGTAGATCGAATGAGGCAGCCTGCTTGGGCAGATCGGCCGGCGCCAGGTTGATCACGATGCGAGCACTGGGCGTCTGAAAGCCGGAGTTCACCAACGCCCGATCGACGCGGTGGGTGCTCTCGCGGACGGCGGCTTCCGGCAGACCGACGAGAATGGTCTTGGGTAAGCCCGAAGGAGTAACGTCGACCTCGACTTCGACGCCCAGGGCCTCAATTCCCAGCAGCGAGAACGTGGTGAGCCTGGCCAGCATCGAAGTGCCCTGCCCCGGGGTTTGCGAAGAGAAGAATCAGCGGCACTGCCGATAGATGGGTCAACAGTGCGCGCCAGAATCAGCCGCCCCCCAATTGTGGCGGCGGCTAGCGCAGCGGGCAAGCAATTGGCGGCAGGCTATCGTGCGAATATGCAGCCTGCCGCCTCCAATTCCACACGTTGTAACGCAATTCAAGAGGACGCTTCTCTGTTCTTTACGAAAGCGATCGCGTGTCCCATGAGCGAGGCAGCGAACTGCCGAAAGGATAGCTCTTCCGATGGCGAATGGAATTCTCCGCGTAGTCCGCCCTCCTGTGTCGAAAGCAGCAGGCATGTCGAATCGTACAATCGCTCCCTCATGAGCTTGGTTAGCAGAAGCTCATACCGCTTTGCGTAGGACGAGTGCTTGAACTCGCTAAACGTGGGAAAATGCGGCTCGCATACGCGGATGGGCGACAGCGACCTCGGGGATTCTTCTAACAAGAAAAGATAACCTAACCATGGGCGCAGCGACGGCTTGAAGGCCCCTTCACGATAAGCTGCCCAAAAATCCGTCGCGTTTCCAAGTGCTTCCTCGGCTCGATTGTTAAAGTTGTTGCCGAACGATGGCCCAACCTGGGCTTTGAACTCAATAACTGCCAACAAGGTTCCATCGACAACCGCCAGCAGATCCCAGGACTTTTCTGGCCGGAAATACCCTGGAAGCTCTCGTTGCTTTCGCCAATAAACGGCCGCGTCTGGGAGGCCGGATTCAATTAACAGCTCCCGGCACAATGTGACAAATTTATCTAAATGTTTGCCACCAGTGACGGCCGTACGCAGTCCTGCGTCGCGCTGGCCGGTCACTTGCCCCTGCTTCTCCGCCTGTTTGTTACGTGTAATCCAGAAGTGCTTTACGGCCTGCGCGACGCGTTCGGTGTAGTCACTCATCGACGACAACCTTGGCTGGTGTGAACATGCCTCGTTCCGAGTCGATCCGTTTGCGAGCGATCTCAAAGTAGATTGGATCGACTTCAACGCCGATGCTGTTCCTGCCATGCCGCAATGCGGCAACATTCGTGGTGCCGGTGCCCATGAACGGGTCCAGGACCGTGTCACCGACAAAGCTGAACATCCGGATCAACCTTTCGGCCAACTCCAGCGGGTAAGGCGCCGGATGGTTCCGCGTTGAAGCACCTGTCAGCCCCGTCCAAATCTGCTGAAACCAGCGCTTATGATTCTCGTCAGAAATAAGGCTGAGAATCCGCGTGGAAATATCGGGGCTGCGATACCCGCCCGGCTTGCGCTGCATCAATATGAATTCAATGTCATTCTTAATGACCGCATTGGGTTCATAGGGCTTACCCAGGAAGGAAGAACCGTTTCCGGTTGCTTCAAACGCCGCGTTAGCGATCTTATGCCAAATAATGGGAGCTAGATTATCAAAGCCGATCTCGCGGCAGTGTTCCTGAATCGATGCGTGCAGAGGCACTACCGTGTGCCTGCCGTTATTCTTCCGCCGCGAAAGACAAACATCGCCTACGACGCAGATCAGGCGGCCGCCAGGAACTAGCGCGGCGTAGCAGCGCTGCCAGACACGATCCAGTTCTTTCAGGAATTCGTCGTAAGCATCGACATGGCCCAACTGGCCTTCAGTATCGCGGTACTGCTTGAGGGTCCAGTACGGAGGAGATGTTACTACCAGATGGACCGACTCCGCTTTGAGTCGAGCTGTACGTGCATCGCCGCGACAGACTCGATGCATCGTGGGTACGTACTTTACCGCGTCAGATATTCTGGCCATGACCTTTGCATTCTTCGCAAAGGCCGGGAGTGCCGTTTGTGCATCCTCAAAGGCCGGCAGTTCGGGGAGGTATTGTTCTAGTGTCGTCGCTTTCGCTGCCGTTGCCATCGCAGGCATCCTTTCATCTTGGTCACCTCGGAGCGACCGGCTGGCACTTGGTTACCGCGACAGTATACTGCTTCCCTTCGCGGTCATCGACCCGCCAACTGGCGAGGCATGGTTCCTTCCGTGCTATAGCGCCCGCTCAACCCAGCGAGAGCTTTCAACTCTTCCCCGCAAAATCGCTGCCCCGCCCTTACTCGGTAAACTTCAAGTTGCCTTCGCCTACCAGATCGCGCAAGTAATCTTCATCGAACACTTGGCTGGGCGTGCGAAAGCCCACTTCGCCGCTGCCGGCGGCAACTCGCTGGGCAGCGTCCAGAGCGGTTCGCACCGTGAGCGCGTAAGGTTCCGGCGTGATCATGGTGCCTTCGACTGAACCGCAGCCCATGAGTTGGCCTTCCTCGGTCAGTGCTTCATCCTTCCAGGCGCGGCCCCAGAACTCGGCAAA